>Ga0209721_1000444_pt1 | contig 37897 bp, 35 predicted proteins | sample TshhotsprinmetaG_FD_184139 | JGI IMG/M metagenome (GOLD analysis project Ga0209721, IMG submission 184139) | Hot spring microbial communities from South Africa to study Microbial Dark Matter (Phase II) - Tshipise hot spring metaG (SPAdes)... | ecosystem: Environmental > Aquatic > Thermal springs...
CTAATTTACACTTCAGTTGTGCATACATTGACTGAAAAAGGAAAACTATTGCTCTTGGTAAGCGTGATTGAACTTTTACTTACTTATAGCCCAGATTATAATAGGTTTAACATTGAGGACTCGATTAGCAAACAATTTCAACTAAAGACAGCTTTAGTAGTATATCAAAATAACAAGAATAAAAATATTAATGAAATTCGCGAAAACCTAAAATATATATACAATGTGCGTTCAAAGATTGCGCATGGCGATTTCAAGTCTTTGAAAAAAAATCATTCAGAAAAAATTATCTACATCTGAATATAGCCGAGATATTGAAGATTATCACCTATCAGAACTCAATGAATCGCTATACACGTGCATAAAGGCCATTTTGGAAGAATATTTTAAAGATAGAGATTATATTAGGTTTCTCAGGGAGCATTAGGACAGGGATAAAATGCGGTATAAATCATCTAACGAATCGCTACCGGATCGCGGCATGCTCCACTCTCGGTGAACTTCAGTAAAGTGAATATGAACAGAAAATATAAAATCATTGCAATACTCATGTTATTCATTATTCCATCTCTTTTATTTGCTGAATGTATGAATTACGAACCTGACGCCGTTTCCTTGACTGGAAAAATAATTCGAAAAACATTCCCTGGCCGACCTAATTATGAAAGCATAAAAGCCGGAGATGAACCTGAGACATATTGGATATTGATCTCGGATAAGCCTTTTGTGTGAACGCCAAGACAGGAAATCATCTATATTCTTCTGAATCAGGAATCAAGGAAGTTCAGCTTGTTTTTTTGGGGGAATGAATATAAAAAATATAAAAATTTGATTGGCAAAAATGTCATTGTCAATGGTCAGTTATTCCCTATGCAAACTGGGCATCATCACACAAGGGTACTAATAACTGTAAAGGATATACGAAGGGATAATAAATGACATACAACTGGGAGCGGCGGGAAACTGCCCGCCTCTCGTGAGCTTATGCGTTAACCCCCTAATGCCTTCATCAATTCATCTTTATCCTTAATAGTCCTGTATTCTCCGCGCGGCTTATATCCGCCTGACGGGATCAGCTTTATCAGGCTCTTGAATTCAAATTCGGTGAACAGGGAGAGGAGGGATGGCCAATCAGGCTCTTTGATTATCATGTCTTGAAGACTTATATCCACTGGTATATTTGTATCAATGGTTGCGAGTGTTTTGCTTATCTTTATGTTTTCTATATTATCCACTACCATCTTTCTAATCCTCTCGCTCTCTATCTTTTCGGGATGATTGATGAGTTCATCAAGGCTGCCTATCTTTGAAAGAAGCTCTTTTGCTGTTTTTTCGCCTATGCCCTTTACTCCGGGAATATTGTCTATTGCATCTCCTGTTATTGCCATTATTTCAGGTAGTCTCTCCGGAGGTACACCGAATCTTTCTTTGACATAATTTTCATCGATTGTTAAATCCTTCATGGGATCATAAATCTTTATGCCATTTCCAACCACCTGCATCATGTCTTTGTCGCCGCTGAGTATGAATACGCTTATACCTTCCGCTGCTGTCTTTTTTGCTATGGTGCAGATAATATCATCAGCCTCATAGCCCGGCATCTCGAATGCAGCTATATTAAATGCCTTTATTATTTCCTTTATATGCGGTATCTGGGCAATCAGATCATTGGGTGTCTCCGGCCTCTGTGCCTTGTATTCTTCGTATATTTTGTGTCTTTCTGTGGGAACAGGTGAGTCAAAGGCTATAGCAATTGCATCAGGCTTCTTTTCCCTGATTATTTTGAGGATCATATTGGTAAAGCCGTAGATTGCATTAGTTGGAAAACCCTTGGAATTGGTCAATCCTCTTATGGCATGGTATGCCCTGTAGAAATAAGAATTGCCATCGATCAGATAGAGGTTCATGGATGATTATATCAGAAAAGTGTAATAACCGTTTAAAGTGAATTTCGATAGGAAAGATAAAATAAGGAATCGCTCAAAGTCAAGAAAATATTGAGCTTTTTGTGCCTTTTCTTTTATATTAATAAATGCCGATTAAACTTATAATCTTTGACCTCGATGGAACACTTATAGATTCAAGCATCGATATAACCAATGCCATAAATTACGCCATTGAACCTTATGGTGTTAAGCCTGTTACTGTTCAGGAGACCATAGGTCTTGTTGGGGAAGGAATTACAAGGCTTATGGAAAAGATAATAGACAGAGGCCAGAAGTCAGAAGATAGAAGTCAGACAAAAGAAATAGACAAAGACATTCTGGTTGATAGATTCCTTGAACACTATTCAGCACATCTCGTTGATAAGACCACCGTTTATCCATGGGTAAGAGAAACACTGGAAAGACTGAAAGACTATAAAAAGGCTGTGATATCCAATAAGAGGGAAGCCCTTTCCACAAAGATATTAAATGACCTCGGACTCTTGAAATATCTTGATCTGGTAGTGGGCAGCGATACGACCCCTGAGAGAAAGCCTTCGCCTGTTCCGATTCTTCATGTCCTTTCAAAACTGAATATAAGGCCAGAAGATGCAGTTATTGTTGGAGACAGCAATTTCGATATAGAGGCAGGCAAGGCAGCAGGAATTAAAACCATTGCTGTGACTTATGGCTATAGGCCGCTGGACTTATTAAAGGGTGCTGATTTTATAATAAACAGGATGGATGAGTTGATAGACATATTAAAGAGGTTCGATAAATGGGCTATACGATAGCCTTTGCAGGCAAGGGTGGAACAGGAAAGACTTCCATCGCAGGACTGACAATAAAATTTCTTTTAAGCAAGAGGAGCGGGCCTGTACTTGCAGTTGATGCTGACAGCAATGCATGTCTGAACGAAGCCCTTGGCGTTAAAATCCATGCAACCATTGGAAAGTTGAGAGAAGAATCACTTCAGGCAGTGAGAAGCGGGGGAGACAGGCCGGGCGGCATGTCTATGGAGCAGTTGTTCGATTATCAGATTCAGCAGTCCATTATAGAGGCAAAGGGTTTTGACCTCATGGTGATGGGAAGGCCTGAAGGCCCGGGGTGTTATTGTGCAGCAAATAATATTATAAGGAAATATACGGACCTGCTTTCTGATAAGTACCCTTACATTGTTATAGACAATGAAGCAGGTATGGAGCATCTGAGCAGAAGAACCACTCATAAAGTCGACTTGCTGATAATCGTGAGCGACCCGACTTTCAAGGGTATTCTGACAGTCAAGAGGATAAACGAGCTTGTGGATGAATTGAAGCTTGAGGTTGACAGGCGTGTCCTGATTATAAACAGGGTAATTGGACAGGAAGGAGAAGAACTAAAGAAGATGGCAGAGGGATTTGGCATTAATGTGGCAGGACTTATACCGCAGGATGAGATGATTTTTAAATTCGATCTCGAAGGAAAGCCTGTTTTTGAGCTTCCGGAGGATGCTGTATCCGTGCAGACCGTATTCAATATACTCCAGTCATTGCAGATACCGTGAGATTGCAGGATTATGGTTTTATAAAATAAACAAATAAACAATTCTCTTTACTTGGTCATAATTTTGTGTTATTTTCATAGACTTAATTTAAATTCCAGAATTTTACCTTTTGTAACACGGCAATTACATTTTGTAGCGAAAGGAGAAAAAGATGCTGATAATCGGCGAAAAATTAAGCATTATAGCCAAGAGGGTTAGAGAGGCTATGATGAAAAGGGACAAAGGCCCTATACAGGAGATAGCTACACGGCAGTGGAAAGAAGGTTCGGGCATGATCGATGCCAACATAGGTCCTGCTGAAGACGGCGGAGAGGAGTTGATGGAGTGGATGGTTACTACCATTCAGGAAGTTGTTCCTCTGCCGATATGTCTGGACACCACCAACTATAAGGCAATAGAGGCTGGTCTTAAGGTTCATAATAATGAATGGGGAAGGCCTCTGATCAACTCCACATCAAATGACCCTGAAAGATTTCCCATGCTTGAACTCGCTGCAAAATACAATTCACAGATAATCGGACTCACTGTCGGTAAGGGTGGACTTCCTGCCGATGTAGAGGAGAGGGCAGCAATAGCAGCGGAGATAATGGCAAGGGCCATGGAATACGGAGTTCCTCTTGAGGATATCTTCCTTGATCCACTTGTACTTCAGATCGCAACATCTCAGGACCATGCTATAAAGGTTATCGATGCTATAAAGATGTTCAGGGAAATGAATGAGCCGCCTATGAAGACAGTTGTCGGACTGAGCAATATTTCCAATGGATGTCCAAAACATGTTAGACCGATATTGAATAAATATTACTTTATTATGCTTATGAATGCAGGACTGGATGCTGCTATCGCCGATGCCCATGAGATGGCAGAGGCTATGCAGGAAAAGCAATTGGTCGATGATATTCTTGCAGGCAAGAAGATCGAGGATGCCGAAAAGATGAAGGTTATACAAAAGACCCTCGATGTAATAATGAACAAAACCCTTTATGCACATTCGTATTTAGAAATGTAGGAGGTATATATGGCTTTCGCTGCACCTAAGGAGACTTTTTCAGGCAAGGTTTTTGAGGTTACTATAGGCACCGACAAGACCGCTGTTTTCGGTGGAGAGAATGTTCTCCCCTTTCATGCCTTTGAAGGAAGTGTTCCGCACAGGCCTGTAATAGCCTATGAGGTTCAGGATATCGTTCCCGATGACTGGCCAGAGACAGTGAGAAAGGTTTATGAAGGCGTTTCCGGAGACCCTGTTACATGGGCAAAATACTGTCAGGATACACTGAATGCAAAGGCAATAGCATTAAGGCTTTTAAGCACACACCCTGACAGGGAAAACCGCTCTCCAGAGGAGGCGGCAAAGACAGTAAAGGATGTGCTCGCTGCAATAAATGTCCCGCTCATAATCCTCGGAAGCAATCATGTAGAGAAAGACTCTTCAGTGCTTGTTGCAGTCTCCGAAGCTGCAAAGGATAAAAACTGCATTATAGGAAAGGCACAGGAAGGGAATTACAAGACCATTGCAGCTGCTGCAATGGCAAACAACCATAGACTTATAGCCATGTCAGAGCTCGATATAAACCTTTCAAAACAGCTCAATATCCTGATAACACAGATGGGTTTTGACAAGGAGAAGCTGATAACAGACCCCATGTGTTCGGCGCTCGGATACGGTCTTGAATATACATATTCGGTTATGGAGAGGATAAGGCTTGCGGCACTGACGCAGAATGATGCGACCATGCAGCCGCCCATGCTTGCAGATGTGGGCATGTATGTGTGGAAGATAAAGGAGACACAGGCATCAGATGCAGAGCTTCCTCTGTGGGGATCCCTGCAAGAGAGGGGAATAACATGGGAGGCCACTACCGCAGCCTCATTTTTGATGTCCGGTGCGGAGCTTCTGATCATGAGACATCCTGAAGCAGTTAAAGCAGTCGAAAAATTTATTGATGAGTTAATGTAAGGGAGGTTAAATATGGCTTTAACAGGCGTTGAAATATTTAAATTGCTTCCAAAGACCAACTGTAAAAAGTGCGGACATCCCACATGTCTTGCCTTTGCCATGAAACTGGCACAGAGGCAGGCATCACTGGATGCATGTCCTGATGTATCCGAAGAGGCAAAGAGAATTCTCGGCGAGGCCTCGGCTCCTCCAATAAGGCCGATAACCCTCGGTGCCGGCGATAAGGCAGTGAAGATGGGAGAAGAGACTGTCCTCTTCAGGCATGAAAAGAAGTTTGTGAATCCATGCGCCTTTGCAGTTGAGATAAAAGACTCCATGTCAGATGACGAGATTAATAAGATTGTTGATGGCGTATTAAATTCAGAAATAGACAGGGTAGGCCAGAAACTCAGGATTGACGCCATTTTCGTAAATAATGCATCAAATGATGCGGGAAGGTTCGAAGGCGTGGTGAAGGCCATTGCATCAAAGGCGCCTGCCGTGCCTTTGATTATCGCAACCAATAATCCTGCTGCAGCAGAGGCTGCCCTGAAAAATATCGCCGACAAAAAGCCGCTCCTTTACGGAGCCGATGAGTCCAATGCAGAGGCAATGGTGAACATTGCAAAGACATATAAGGCATCCCTTGGCGTTACGGCAAAGGGGCTTGATGCACTTTCTGCATTGACAGAGAAGATAAAGGGCCTCGGCGTCGAGGATATGGTCATTGATTCAGGTGCGAGAACCGCAAAGGAAATCCTTGAGGCCAATACCTTTATAAGAAGGGCTGCAATCAAGAAGAATTTCAAGGCACTGGGCTACCCCGTGATAACCTTTGCACAGAGGGATGATAAGATACTCGAGAGTCTTGTTGCAACCCTCGGAGTGACAAAATATGCATCGATTGTAGTCTTAAGCAGCGTCGAAAAATGGAAGAACCTCGCACTATTTACACTGAGGCAGAACATATATACAGACCCGCAGGTTCCGATGCAGGTGGAGCAGAAGATATACAAGATCGGCGAGCCCACACCTGAATCTCCTCTTGCCATTACAACAAACTTCTCATTGACATACTTTATCGTTTCGGGTGAGATCGAAAACAGCAAGGTTCCATGCAGACTTGCTGTTATGGACTGCGAAGGATTGTCTGTCCTTACAGCATGGGCAGCGGGTAAATTCACTGCGTCTAAGATTGCCCAGTTCATTCAGGAGAGCGGCATAGAGAACGAGATAAAGCACAGGGAATTGATTATCCCCGGCTATGTTGCGATACTGAGCGGCGCCATAGAGGACAAACTTCCAGGGTGGAAGGTAACAGTCGGGCCGAGGGAGGCAAATGGACTTCCCGCATTCCTGAGGTCAAAGGCATAGCAGGCCATAAGGATCGGTTATTTAAAAATTAATAATTATGTATTGACTTATATTGTGGAATTAGGACTAAACTAATCTTTAATGAGTAAATGAGTAAATGTGTAAAAGAGTTAATGAGTAAAAAGTAAGCGCATTCACCCATATGCTCATATACACATAAACTAAATAAGGAGGTTGGGATGTCAAAGTTAATAGCCTCGGCAGCTATAAGAGGTGCACATAAACTCGTGGCTCAGGCCGAAGAAATGGTGGAAAAGGCAATAGCCGAAAAGGGAAAGGACTTTGCCTTCGAGTTTCCGGATACCGCTTACTATCTCCCCATGATATATGCAATGACAGGGTTCCCTGTCAAGACAGTCGGCGATATGAAGGTCGCCCTCGGTTTTGCAAAGGAGCTTCTCCATGACGAACCAGAAGAGAATATCTGGAAACCGTATCTTGGAGAGGCCCTCGACTCAGGAATGGCAACGCTTTTTGCCGAGGAGATTATACTCGCAATCAAATATATATATGGTCTCGAACCATATAAAGATCCCGAGACAGGCTATGTCTATAACGGTTTTATAACAGACACGATACAGAGAAATCTTGGCATACAGCTCGTTGACGGCACAATGCCTGGATTTGCAGCAATAATCGGGGCTGCTCCAACTGATGACATTGCTGTGAATATCTGCAGGGAGTTGCAGGAAAAGAATATCCTTATATTCCTTTCAGGCCAGTCCAATGGTGATAGCGTGACAAAGCAGCTCCAGAGGAAAGGAATAGAACTCGGATGGGATACGAGGATAGTTCCGCTTGGCCCTGATACAGAGCATACCCTTTATGCACTTGACTGGGCAATCAGGGCATCTTTGATATTTGGCGGCAAAAAGCCCGGTGATTTTAAAAGTCATTTAAAGTATCAGAAAGACAGGGTTTTTGCATTCGCCCTTGCACTCGGCCCTCTCGATGACATCAAATGGTCAACAGGCGCAGGCGCAATAAACATGGGCTTCCCGGCAGTATGCGATACGGATGTCCCTGTCATACATCCCACAGGTGTATGTACATACGAAGAAGTGGATAAAGAGCTTGACCATTCAAAGATTGTCCAGAAGGCAATAGAGGTAAGGGGTCTTAAGATCATTGTTGAAAAGCCTCCGATACCAGTTGCATACGGCCCTGCATTTGAGGGTGAGAGGATAAGAAAAGAGGATATGTTTATTGAATTTGGAGGTCAGAGGACTCCTGCATTTGAGTGGGTCAGGATGAGAGAGCTTGAGGAGATAGAGGACAACAAGGTTATTATTGTGGGTGACAACTGGCAGGAGCGTTATGAAAAGGGCGGACAGATGCCCCTCGGTATCCTGATAGAAGTCGCAGGAAGAAGAATGCAGAAGGACTTCGAGTCTGTCATAGAAAGAAAGATACACCACAATATAAACGAGGCACAGGGGCTCTGGCACATGGGACAGCGTGACATTAACTGGATAAGGATAAGCAATGCTGCACAGAAAGACGGAATAACCCTTGAACATATAGGGGTCATTCTCAATACAATGACCCACAACCGTTTCAAGTCTATAGTTGACAAGGTACAGGTTACCATTTATACGGATGAGCAGGATGTTATAAGAATAAGGGAGGAAGCGCGGGCTGCATATAAAGAGCGCGACCAGAGGCTTGGATCCCTGACTGATGATGCTGTTGACATATTCTATTCATGTCTGCTCTGCCAGTCTTTTGCCCCTGCTCATGTATGTATTATAACGCCTGAAAGGCTTGGTCTATGCGGAGCTTACAACTGGCTTGACGGAAAGGCAGCATATGAGATAGACCCTACAGGAGGAAACCAGCCAGTTCCAAAGGGAGAAATTGTTGATGCCAGATACGGAAGATATACAGGAGTTGACGAGTATCTTAAAAAGGCATCAGGCGGTGCAGTGGAAACACTGAATCTTTATACAATAATGGAAAACCCAATGACCTCATGCGGATGCTTTGAGTGTATTGTCGCGATTATCCCTGAGGCCAACGGCGTCATGATTGTAAACAGGGGTGCAACCATGATGACCCCTATAGGCATGAAGTTCTCCACCCTCGCAGGCACTGTCGGCGGCGGTGCACAGACACCGGGATTCATGGGGATTGGCGTTAACTTCATAACAAGCAAGAAGTTCCTCTCTGGCGACGGCGGCATAAAGAGGATTGTCTGGATGCCGAAAGGACTGAAGGAGAGAATAGCAGAGGAGTTTAAAAAGAGGGCAGAAGAGGCTGGAGTGCCAGATTTGCTTGATAAGATAGCAGATGAGACTATCTGTGAAGATTCAGAAAAACTTCTCGAATATCTCACGAGTGTTGGACATCCGGCATTGGAGATGGAACCAATGATATAAAAAGTGTCGGTGTCGGTTTTAAGTGTCAGTAACAGACACTGTCACTAATCACTGACACAGATTATTAAACTTGGAGGTAAAAATGGAGAAGGAGATAAAGGTTGCGAGCGATGTATCAGAGCAGGTTGTAGAATGGGCAGAGGAACATGGATATGAAACCTGTATTGACAGGGCTATGAAGCTCAAGCCTTGCCCTATTGGCGAAGAGGGCGCATGCTGCAGGGTCTGCCACATGGGACCATGCAGATTTACAGGTAAAAACATAGCGGATGTAAGAGGAGTCTGCGGAGCTGATGTTAATGTAGTTGCTGCCCGTAATTTTTTGAGAATGGTGGCAGCAGGCACTGCAGCGCATTCAGACCATGCGAGGGATATGGCTTTTACTCTTCTTGAGGTGGCAAGGGGAGAGGTGAAGGATTTTGAGATAAAGGACTGGAGAAAGCTTTTCAGAGTTGCCGGAATTATGGGCATTGAGTTTGAGGGCAGAGATAGAATGAAGGTAGCTGAAGAAGTCGCCCTTAAATACATAGAGCATTTCACACAGCAAAAAGGAGAGCTCGCATATTTCCACAGGGCTCCTAAAAAGACTCAGGAGAGGTGGAGAAAGTGGGGAGTGATGCCTCGTGGGATTGACAGGGAGGTTGTCGAAGCGCTGCACCGTTCAAGCATCGGTGTTGATCAGGACCCAGAGAATATAATGAGCGCAGTTGCTAAAGTTGGCCTTGCTGACGGATGGGGAGGCTGCATGATCTCAACAGACATAACAGACATTCTTTTTGGCACTCCCAGGCCGATAAAGTCTCAGGCAAGCGTTGGTATATTTAAAGAAGACGAAGTGAATATAGTAGTTCATGGGCATGAACCTACGCTTGCGGAGATGATAGTTGATGTGGTGAATGAACCAGAGCTTATAGAATATGCAAAAAGCAAGGGCGCAAAAGGCATAAATCTTGGCGGTATGTGCTGCACTGCAAACGAAGTTCTGATGAGGCACGGCATACCTACGGCAGGCGGTTTCGTGAATCAGGAATTAGGATTGATGACAGGGCTTGTGGATGCTATTACTGTAGATGTTCAGTGCATAATGCCGGCTCTTATTGAGATATCAAAGAAATTCCATACAAAGGTTATAACAACAACGTATAAAGCAAAGCTCACCGGAGCCACACATATTGAATATGATGAGCACAGGGCAAAGGATATAGCGAGACAGATTGTAAGGCTTGCAATAGATAATTATCCAAACAGGACCAAAGAAGGCGCTCATGTCAGCAAGACATACCCTGTTATCGGCGGCTTTTCTGATGAGTATATAGAATATATGCAGGGTGGAACATGGAGGGGATCTTACAGGCCATTGAACGATGCCATAATAGCAGGCAGGATCAGAGGCGTTGTCGGTATTGCAGGTTGCGACAATCCAAGGGTTCAGTCAACAGGAATACATAAATTTCTTGCAACTGAACTCATAAGAAACGATGTCCTTGTTGTAGCAACCGGCTGCGGAGCAGCAGCATGCGGAACAATGGGCTATTTGACGCCGGAAACAGCGCTTGAAATGGCAGGTCCCGGACTGAGAGAGGTCTGCGAGGCAATAGGAATACCTCCGGTATTGCATTTGGGAGCATGCGTTGATAATTCAAGGATACTTACCATACTTGCTGCTATGGCAGCAGAAGGAGGCCTTTCCGATGAAATAGGCGGCATGCCGGGAGTCGGAATTGCGCCTGAATGGATGTCTGAGAAGGCTGTTGCAATAGGCACTTATTTTGCTATTTCCGGGGTGCCGGTGATATTCGGCGGCAAGTCTCCAGTAGGCTCGAGCAAGGAAGTCACAAGGATAATGACTGAGGTTTGGCTTGAAAGATTCAGAGGGGCATTTCATTTTGAAGAAGACCCTGAAAAGATGCTGGAGATCGCATTGAACTATATTGACAATGCAAGGGCAGGTCTCAAGCTCAAAAAATATGAACCGGGAAGATTTGGCACAGAGCGCGTGCTTATGGACATGGCTGCAAGGCGTGAACTCGAAAGAGGCGTTGCAAAGCCGCATATTGGATTGTAAAATAGGAAATTGATATAGATCAAATAGGACATATATGACCTATGTTTTTGGAGGTTTTAAAATGATAGATGTTCAGCAAGAGATGGCAATGGTTTCTGATGTGCTTACGGATGAGCAAAAAAGAAGAGCTGTCCTGATCCATGCCTTTCATAAGGTTCAGAAGGAAAACAACTATTTGCCGAAGGACAAACTTATAGCCCTTTCCGAAGAGCTTAACATACCTCTGTCAGAGGTCTATAGCACAGCATCATTCTATAAACAATTCTATTTCACGCCGCGCGGCAAGAATATCGTTTGCGTATGCGTAGGCACTGCTTGTCATGTCAGAGGAGCAGGAGAGATAGTAAACAGGCTCGAAAACGCCTTTGGCATCAAGGCCGGCGAGACGACAAAAGACATGTCCGTTACTTTAGAGACCGTAGGCTGCGTTGGTTGCTGCGGCCTTGCACCAGTAGTTGTCGTTAATGAAGAAATTAGCGGCGAACTCACTAGCGCGAAAACTGATGCGATTATAGAGGGATTAAAAACAGGAACATATGAAAAGGCTGAATAATATAGATGAGATAGCAGAGTTAAGGGCATCGCTGAAGAAAGATGCCCGTGAATCAGGAAAGCAGACAGTTAAGCTTTGCTGCGGCACTGCCTGCCGGGCAACAGGTTCGCTGAAGGTGCTTGACGCTCTTCATAAACATGCCGAGCATGTTAAGGATGTAGAGGTTATAACTACAGGATGTCAGGGCCTTTGTCAGAAGGGGCCTCTAATGAAGGTCGAACCGCACGGATATTTCTATCAAAGGGTTGGGGCTGCTCATATTCCAAAGATAGTAAGCAGCACCTTTATGGCAGGATTTCCTGTGCGCGAGCTTTTATATAGGGACAGCATTATAACAAAACCTGTTGAGCTAATGGAGGAAGTGCCTTTTTACAAGAAGCAGCAAAGACTTGTGCTGCGGAACAATGAAAGAATAGACCCGTGCAATATACTTCAATATATCAGATATGACGGATATTTAGCCCTCGAAAAAGCCCTTTCCGGTATGAGTTCTAAGGACGTGATTAATGAAATAATAAATTCAGGGCTCAGGGGCCGGGGTGGAGCGGGGTTTCCAACAGGAATAAAATGGGATGCCGTAAGCCAATCAATGGTAAAAACAAAGATGGTTGTTGCAAATGGTGACGAAGGGGACCCTGGAGCCTTTATGGACCGTTCAATAATGGAGGGAGACCCGCACAGTCTTTTGGAAGGAATGCTTTTATGCGCGTATGCCATTGGGGCAAAATATGGATTCATTTACGTGAGGCATGAATATCCGCTTGCTGTGAAGAATCTTAATATAGCAATAAAACAGGCTCGGGATATGGGACTTCTCGGAAATAATATATTGGGCACTGAATTCTGTTTTGACGTATCAATAAGGGAGGGAGCGGGCGCATTTGTGTGTGGTGAGGAAACAGCGCTGCTCGCTTCAATTGAAGGGAGAAGGGGTTACCCTGTTCAAAAACCTCCGTTTCCTGCTGAAAGCGGGGTATGGACTTACCCGACGTGTATAAACAATATAGAAACGCTCGCGAATGTGCCTTATATAATAGCGAACGGCAGCCAGAACTACGCGACACTCGGCACAGAAAGATCCAAGGGAACCAAGGTATTCGCTCTTACCGGCAAGATAAAGAACACAGGATTAATTGAAGTGCCCATGGGTATAACCTTACGGGAAATAATATATGAAATCGGCGGAGGCATACTCGAAAACAGGAAACTGAAGGCTGTCCAGACCGGAGGCCCTTCAGGAGGATGCATTCCTGCTGAACTTATAGATCTGAGGATTGATTTTGATTCCTTGTTTGAAGCCGGCTCGATGATGGGATCAGGCGGTCTTGTTGTAATGGACGAGAAGGATTGTATGGTGGATGTGGCGAAGTTTTTTCTTTCCTTCACGCAGCAGGAGTCCTGCGGCAAGTGCCCGCCCTGCAGGATTGGCACTTACCAGATGCTTCAGATACTCGACAGGATCACAAAAGGGGAAGGCGGGCATGGAGACATAGAAAGACTTCAGCAGATAGGCAATATGGTCAAGGAAGGCTCGCTTTGCGGACTTGGCAAGACCGCGCCCAATCCCGTGCTTTCGACTATTAAATACTTCAGGGAAGAGTATGAGGAGCACATTTACAACAAGTATTGCAGGGCAAAGGTATGCCGTGGCATTGGCCTGTATAGAATAGACATGGATGAATGCTTTTTGTGCGGAATTTGCAAAGAGGTGTGCGCCTTTGATGCTGTAAAAGAGACAAAGGATAAATTTTTTATTGATATGGACTATTGCACAAAATGCAGGGCTTGCTATGATGCGTGCCCGATTCACGCGGTAAAAATTGAAAAAAAAGCGGATTTTAAGGTAGAGGCTTGAATAAAATGGAAAGGCTAAAAAGCATAGAAGAACTCAACAGATTAAGGGAGAGTTATAAAAAGGAAGATACGGGAAAGATAGTTATCAGGGTATGCGGAGGAAGCGCGTGCAGGGCATCGGGCTCAAAAAAGGTTGTTAAAGAGATGCTTGCCGAGGCCGAACGCAGGGGCCTTGATATAGAGATCAAGACAACCGGATGCAGGGGAATGTGTTCAAAAGGGCCGAATGTCAAGTTTGACCCTCACGGAATATTTTATACCAGAGTAAAACCTGATATGGTCAAGCATCTGATAGGCTATACCATTAATGCTAATGCGCCGTTCAGACCGCTGCTATACCGCGATGACATACTCAGTGAACCGGTTGAAAGGATCGAAGATATACCTCTTTATAAGAAACAGATGAGGCTTGTGCTCAGACACAACGGTCTCATTGACCCCAAGTCAATCGAGGACTATATAAAGGCCGGAGGATATACTGCACTGGAAAAGGCGTTGTCCTCAATGTCGCCCGATGATGTTCTTAATGAGATAGACAGGGCAAATCTCAGGGGAAGGGGCGGCGCGGGTTTTCCGGCAGGCAAGAAGTGGAAACACACGAAGAGCGCAAAAAGCAAAATTAAATTCATTGTTGCAAATGGCGATGAAGGAGACCCTGGCGCATTTATGGACAGGTCTATAATGGAAGGCAATCCGCACAGTCTGATCGAAGGAATGATACTGAACGCCTATGCGATAGACGCCCAGTATGGATTCATATATGTAAGGCATGAATATCCGCTCGCTGTCGAAAACCTGCTCGTCGCAATAGATCAGGCAAGGGAGATGGGGATACTCGGCAAGAATATATTAGGCACGGACTTCAGTTTTGACATAGGTATAAGGGAAGGAGCCGGGGCTTTCGTGTGCGGAGAATCGACAGCGCTTATCGCTTCGATAGAGGGCGCAAGAGGATTTCCGAGGCCGAGGCCACCGAGGTTGTCAGAAGTGGGAGGCGGAGTTTGGGGATACCCAACTAACCTCAATAACATAGAGACATTCGCGAACGTGCCGATAATTATTGAAAAGGGAGCTGATTATTTCCTCTCAATTGGAACCAAGGGATCACCCGGAACAAAGGTGTTTGCGCTTGCGGGAAAGGTAAAAAATTCCTGTCTTATAGAAGTCCCGATGGGTATTACATTGCGGGAAATCGTTTACGATATCGGGGGCGGAATAATCGGCAATAAAAAATTCAAGGCGATACAGACAGGAGGGCCATCAGGCGGGTGCCTGCCTGAAAGCATGCTCGATACACCTGTGGATTTTGATACCCTGACAAAGGCAGGTTCCATGATGGGGTCAGGCGGAATGATAGTCCTTGATGAGGACAACTGTATGGTGGATGTGGCTAAGTATTTCCTTTCGTTCTGTCAGTCAGAATCCTGCGGAAAATGCCCGCCTTGCAGGATAGGCACTTACCAGATGCTCCAGATACTCGAAAAGATAACATCAGGAAAGGGTGAGCACGGAGACATAGAACGTCTTGAGGAAATTGGCAACAAGATTGTCGAGGGCTCGCTTTGCGGACTCGGCAGTTCTGCCCCGAACCCTGTGCTTTCAACCATCAAGTATTTCAGAGAGGAATACGAAGAACACATTTACGATAAATATTGCAGGTCAAAGGTTTGTCAGGGAGTCGGCGTGTACTCAATAGACACTGACCAGTGCTTCTTATGCGACATTTGCAAAGAGGCTTGCGCCTTTGACGCTGTAAAGGAATATAAAAACAGATTATTTATTGATCAGGATTATTGCACAAAGTGCAAGGCTTGCTATACAGCCTGTCCGATCGGAGCAGTGAAGATAGAAAAACGATCTGTTGCGCGTAAGGCGTAACCCGTCAGGACTTTGGAGGTATGATGACAGAGGCAAAGGAAAAGAAGACAGAGGACATAAAGAAAGAGGCAGAAGAAAAGAACTGTACAGTTCAAAAGGCGCTTTATTATGTCAGTGAATTTTTATCGGGTCCTATGTGCGGCAGGTGTTTTCCGTGCGCGCTGGGCTCGTATGAGGCAAAGGTTAGACTGCAAAGGATTGCCGAAGGTAAAGCCGCAGATGCCGACCTAATTGTCTTAAGGAATATAGCTGACAATATGCTTGAGGCGTCCATGTGCAAGAAGGGCAAGGATACTGCAAGGTTTATACTTGAATGGCTTGGCACGGATGCCTATAAGGAGCATATCGAAGGCAAATGTATTGCGCATGAGTGTATGGCACTACTTGAATTCAAGGTCATACCCGAAAAATGCGTAATGTGCGGATTATGTTTGGACGCATGCAGGTATTCCGCGATTATTGGTGAAAAGAAAAAGCGTTTTCAGCTTGGTTATCTGCCTTATGAAATAAGGATGGCAAGATGCGTTAAGTGTGGAGATTGCGTCAAGGTTTGCCCGACAGAGGCGATTGTAATTGTTGATATAAAGGAAAAAACGGTTCAAACAGTTCAAACGGTTTAAACAGTTTGATATAAAGGAGGAATTATGGCAAACATGGTTAATCTTAAGATAGATGGCAAGGAGATAAAGGCCCCTGAGGGCACTAACCTCATCGATGCTGCGGAACTGGGCGGCATTCATATACCAAACCTCTGTTATCTTAAAGGCTTAAAGGGCATCGGTGCATGCAGGCTCTGTCTTGTGGAAATAGAGGGAATGAAGGCGCCCATGATTGCCTGCACCACAAGGGTGAAAGAGGGCATGGTGGTCAACACAAAGACAGAGAAGGTTCAGGAGGTAAGGAAATTCGTAATAGACCTCATCCTCTCTATGCATCCCCTTGACTGCATGACATGCACAAAGGCAGGCGCATGCAGTCTCCAGAATTACGCCTATGATTTTGAGATAAAGGAATCATCATTCACAAGAAAGAAATTCGGCTTTTCCATAGATGAGGCAAACCCGTTCATCAAGCGCGACCCTGACTACTGCGTACTTTGCGGCAGATGCGTAAGGGTTTGCAAGGATCAGGGGACGAATGTGCTCGAATTTATGGGAAGAGGTGTTGGTTCGAAGGTTGCAACAGCAGCGGATAAGCCCCTACACGAGTCAGAGTGTACATTCTGCGGAAGCTGCGTTGATGTGTGCCCTGTCAATGCGCTCCTTGAGGCAGACAGATGGAGAAAGGGCAGGGAATGGGATTATGACAAGGTAAATTCCGTGTGTCTGCTCTGCGGAAACGGCTGCGACATAACTGTCAGCACAAAGGATGGACAGATAATGAAGATAAATGCAGGTGCAGCAGAAGGCTCGCCCGAGAGATATATCTGTGCTTATGGAAGGTTCGGCTTTGACTGTATCGAGGCTGACAATAGAGTTACAGCGCCGATGAAACGTGTAAACGGTGAACTGAAAGAGACCACGTGGAAGGATGCCATAGAGACGATTGCCAATGCACTGAAAAAGGCAGGCCAAAACGCAGGTTTCATAACAACAGCAGGAATACTTAACGAAGATGCACTTACATTAAAGAAGTTTGCATCCGATGCTGTAAAGACAAAGAATGTAGATACCACTGCAAGCCTTTATGGCGATGCTGATACATTAATCTCAGGCAGCGCAGACCTTGATTCAGCAGACCTCTTTGTGCTCGTGGATTTAAACCCGAGCCAGTGGAAAAGGGTATTGCCGGCCATTGATGCTGTTATAAGGAGAAGGGTTAATGCTGGTGCAAAGCTGATTGTCATCAATTCATCAGAGCCGAAGATCGCATCCGTGGCAACTGTAAATCTCATCGAAAACGAGGCAGAGGCCCTCATGTCCCTAACAAAGGCCCTGCTTGATAAGGGACTGCCTGGAGATAAAAAGCTTGCTTCCGATGTTTCATCCGCTACAGTTTCAGAGGCAGTGGATAAAGCAGCAACGCTTTATATGGAGGCAAAGAATCCTGTGATACTCTCATCACCAGCAATGTATCAGGCTGCTGCTAATATTTCTCTTTTAAAGGGTGTAACAGTATCTGTACCTGTGGAAAGCAATGCAAAGGGAGTAGTGATGATGGGTCTTACAACTGAAGGTAAATCCTATAAAGAAATGGCTTCAGGAGGACTTAATCTCCTTTATGCAATCGGAGAGGTTCCTTTAAACAAGAGGCCGAATGTTGATTTCCTCGTTGTTCAGACATCCCACCTCACAGAGCTTGCAAAACAGGCTGATATTGTCCTTCCGTCAGCAGCATACCTTGAAATAGATGGAACAGTGGTGGATTATTTAGGAAGGTTAAAGCATGTATGCAAGGCAGTGGAGCCTGCAGGCGATGCGAAATCGCATAGAGAGATTTTTGCAGATATTGCAAAGGCAATGGGTACAGAAATAAAAGAGGCAAAGGAGAGCGAGACAAAGAAGTTCACTGAGGTAAAGGTAAAGGCTTCGGTTGCTCCGTTTGCACGCAAAGAGGGCTTTGATGTAAAGGTTGATGAGATGATTGAGTCGATCAATGCTTCTGTCATCAATGGCTCGAGGTTATTGTGGCTTAAAGAAGCAGCAGTCTGTGCGTAGATAAGCTAATTGCTTAAATAATAAAAAACCCCGCTTCAAGGCGGGGTTTTTTATTGGCAAGGAATTTTGTGTCCAGAATTCAGATAAATTATCTATAAAAAAAATCTTATAAATTTGTTACAAAGAGATGTCCACATTTAATGCAGGCGATGAAATTCTCGATATTTGCGGCCCGCTCGGACAGCCCACACATATCCAGAAATATGGTCGCGTGATTCTTTTAATGTTAAAACAGTAGTGAGCCTGAATTCCATTATGATTGACGGCACAGGAATGTGTGGCGGATGCCGTGTATTTGTTGGCGGCAAGACAAGATTTGCATGCACTGACGGGCCTGATTTTGACGGCCATCAGGTGGATTGGGATATTCTCATCAACCGCCAGAAGACATATCTTAATGAGGAGAAGGAATCCTTCGAAGCGTGGAAGAAGCGTCATGCCTTTGCGATTTTCGAGTAATGTCAGAAGAAAAGAATAAACAGAAAATCATTCTTAATAAAACCCCCATTCCAGAGCAAGACCCCAAAGAGAGGAGTTCGAACTTTGAGGAAGTGACACTGGGCTATTCCCCTGAAATGGCCATTAAAGAAGCAGGGCGTTGCCTTCAGTGTAAGAAGCCATTGTGTGTTGAAGGTTGTCCTGTTCATATCCCGATACCTCAATTTATCAAAGCTATCAAAGAAGGTGATTTCAAGAATGCAATAGATCTGATAAAAACTGCAAGCTTTCTTCCTGCTGTTTGCGGAAGGGTCTGTCCGCAGGAAGACCAGTGCGAGAAGAACTGTTCTCTTGGCAAAAAGGCGAGCCGGTTGCCATTGGCCGTCTTGAGAGGTTTGCTGCTGATTATGCAATGCAGCACGGGAATGGAGATGTTATAGAGATTGCAGAATCGACAGGCAAAAGAGCAGCCATTGTTGGAAGCGGTCCTTCTGGATTGACCTGTGCTTATGATTTGGCCAGATTTGGCCATGAGGTGACCATATTTGAGGCACTTCACGAGGCAGGAGGGGTATTGATGTATGGAATTCCAGAGTTCAGGCTTCCCAAGGGGATAGTATCTCATGAGATCGATACATTGATAGCTATGGGAGTTGAGATTGTTACAAATTCAGTTGTGGGCAGGCTTACTACAATAGATGAGATAATGGCAGAGTTTGATGCGTGTTTTATTGGCACTGGTGCTGGTCTGCCAAAATTCATGGGAATAGAAGGTGAAAATTTAAACGGAGTTTATTCTGCCAACGAGTTTTTGACCAGGGTGAATTTAATGAGGGCTTATGCATTCCCTGAATACGATGCCCCGATTAAAAGAGGTCAGCGGGTAGTGGTTGTTGGCGGAGGCAATGTAGCTATGGATGCAGCGAGGTCTGCCCTTCGTCTGGGAGCTAAGGAGGCAACAATAATTTACAGACGTTCTGAAAGAGAGATGCCTGCAAGGAAGGAAGAGATCCACCACGCGAAGGAAGAGGGGATACGCTTTGAACTCCTTACAAGCCCTGTGAGAGTAATCGGTGAAGACGGATGGGTAAAGGCTGTTGAGTGTGTGAGGATGGAGCTTGGCGAGCCTGATGAATCAGGGAGGAGAAGACCTGCTGTAAAGAAAGGCTCGGAGTTCCAGATTCCTGTCGATATTGTAATAGTAGCAATAGGCACAGAAGCCAATCCCCTTGTGCCTCAAAGCACCGCGATGCTTGCCTTGAATGAATGGGGTTATATCATTGCCGATAAAGAGACCGGCCGCACAAGCAGGGAAGGCGTCTTTGCAGGAGGAGACATTGTGACAGGGGCTGCAACGGTTATTCTTGCAATGGGTGCTGGGAAAAAGGCAGCAAAGGCTATTCATGAATATTTGATGCGTACCTGAAATAGAAGGGATACAATTTGTTAATAATTTGAGTTAAAATAATATCTCTATAAATTCGGAAAGGAAATGGATATGAATAAAAATAAGAAACTTAAACTCGGACTTCCAAAGGGAAGCCTTCAGGAAGCAACATTAAAGATATTCAGAAAGGCAGGATACCACATAAGCGTTTCTTCACGCTCTTATTATCCGGTTTTTGATGACACCGAGATAGATTCCGTGCTCATCAGGGCGCAGGAGATGGCAAGATATGTGGAGGATGGCCATCTCGATTGCGGGCTGACTGGCAAAGACTGGATACTCGAACAGAATGCGGATGTTGTTGAGGTTGCAGAGCTCATTTATGGTAAGGGAGGTTTCAGCCCTGTTAAATGGGTTATTGCCGTGCCCATGGATTCAAAGATAAAGAGCGTTAAAGACCTCGAAGGAAAAAGGATTGCTACAGAGCTTGTTGGTTTTACAAAGAGGTACCTGAAGTCAAGGGGAGTAAAGGCAGAGGTGGATTTTTCATGGGGCGCAACAGAGGTAAAACCTCCCTATCTCGCTGATGCCATTGTAGAGCTTACAGAGACAGGGACATCATTAAGAGCAAATAATCTGAGGATAGTCGAGACTATTATTGAGTCCACAACAAGGTTTATTGCGAATAAAAAGGCATGGCAGGACAAATGGAAGAGGCAGAAGATGGAAAATATAGCTATGCTATTACAGGGTGCGCTTGCTGCAGAGGAAAAGGTAGGTCTCAAAATGAACGTTCCTGAAAAGGCATTTAAGAAGGTATTGAGTCTGCTTTCTGCAATGCACTCACCGACCGTATCCCCGCTTTCCGATACAGGATGGTATGCTGTCGAGGTTATAACAGATGAAAAGATGGTCAGGGATTTAATACCGAAGCTGAAGAGCATCGGTGCATCTGGGATTGTCGAGTATCCACTGAATAAGGTTATACCGTAATAAGATTTTATTTAACTGTCGTAAATATCTGTATTCTGCTGTTATCCCTGTCAGCAATGAACATCTCTCCCCTTTCCATTGATGCACAACTGAGACGGGTAATGGAGGAGCCCTTCCTTCCAGCCTGCTGCTCTGCCGCAGTGCGGCCCATTGCCTGTGCAGGGTTTACTGATGGGTCGGGGTATACAGCGCTGCCTGATGCATCAGCCACTGTCATGAATTCATTGCCGATAGGGAATCTTGTCATGCTGTCAAATCCTGAAGCATGTGCCCTGTGGCAGGAAAGGCACATTATCCTATCGCCGGCGACAGGTCCCTGAGTTGATGTTGTTAAGTTCTTAAGTGCTGTTATATCTGCCGAATTGTCGGTCTGAAACGGCACAAGGGATAGATATGCTGTGGCCTGAGTTCCTGTAAGGTCTCCTGTCTTTTTATAGCTGTTATAGATGTTTACGATCTCCGAAGGGAGATTAGCGCCTGCAGGATGAACCATTCCGCTGCCGAGGAAGCTGTGCAGTGCCTCGTGGCAGTTTGCACACCATTCCGATACGCCCTTTCCATATGCTACTCTCGTGTCTGTATCGGCTTCTGACCTGTTGTATGTGGAAGGCGCTACAGCGACCACAGGGGCATAAGAGAAGGCGTTGCTGCCGCTCAATGATTTAGGCTGATAGTTTACACCGGCAAGCAGCCTGTATGCACCCACGGCAGAGTTTGAATCAGGGGCGCTTCCATACGAACCCGAACCTTTTATAGTCTTCCCTGATGTTGCAAAAGTTGCCGATGTGCCGCTTGCTGCTGTCAGGCGGTATCTGCCGTGTGGGTCGTGGCAGCTCGAGCAGTGGAGACTTGAAGCAGGATAGTTCCCGCCTGGAGATGTGGCTAACTTTGAGTCTGCTACATAGCCGTAGTCTGAGGCAATGATATTATGGCCATGTCTTTCGCCTTTGCTATCCTCCTGGCCCGCACCTGCTCTCGGTATCCATGTGTATGTCTTTTTCAGCCATCCGAAGTCACCGCCCGGTGTCCTCTGGAGAGTGGCTGTGCCTGCAGGCATATCTGCTTCAGCAGTGCTGATGTGGTAGCTGCTCGGCCTGTGTCGCCTTGATGCTGATGGCAGTTAAGGCATGTGGAGCTCTGTCGGAGCCCTTTAAGAGATAGACGCCTGCTGAATATTGTGCGGTGTTGCCTGCAGCGTTGCCCTCAAAGGAGTTGTGCATTGTGTGGCATCCTTCGCACTCTGCAACGCCGCCCGAGTGGAAGGCAAAGCTGGTGCCGCTGAATCCGATTACAATAAGTGCGGCTGCCGTTAATACGAGACCAAATTTCAATGCTTTCATTTCAATCCTCCAAATTTTTTTCTCCGGCAACCCGGCCATCCTGCGTAGGATCCGTAGGCTTTGCGCCCCCACCTTTCGATGGGTTTACCTTTTTTCGAAGGATTGCTCCGGTCGATAAAATCGATCCGGATAAGTTTTTACTTCATTGCCCCCTCTTTTAACATAGTTAAAGTCATTGCTTTCTACACACCACCTCCTTTATTGGTAAAGCAGGTCACGCTCCGTAATTCTGAAAACGCTGACCCCTCTGTGCCTGAGTTGTGTTACATAGAGCAATCCCTTGCCGTCTATGGCCAGATTTCTCGGACCTATTAGATTGCCTGGACGCAATCCCCGGAACCCGAATTCTGTAATGAACCTGAAATCCTTATCGAATATGAGGACCACACACCTGAGGGTGTCGGCAACGAGATAGTAATTGCCGGATCTGTCCTTCAGTATGTCGCCGGGCACCCCGAATTTCCCTGGAGCACTTCCGCGCTTGCCGAATTCTCTTACTTTTTTATCCGGCGATAAAGCGTATGCCTTTGCAATTACAGGGATGGTATAAAGGATGTTGCCCTCACTGTCGACATTGAAGCCTACAATGCCTGTATCTGCCCGCTCATTCTCTTTGATTCCGGAAAGAGCTGCGAGGTCATAAGAATCTTTGAAGTTGCCTTCCATGTCGGTAACTACCACCCTCATTGCACCCAGTGATGCGAAGTAGAACTGTCCTGTTTTGTGAATAATGCGGTTTGGAGAAAATCCCGAAAGCTCCGGTGGAAGATTCTTGATTTCAAGAGTGCCTACAGGCTCGCCCCTGAAATTGCAGCGGATAAGAGAATACCTGGAATTTCTATATGAGAGAATAATAATGTCTCCGTCTTTTGTAACCGCAACATCATAGATAGCGCCGAAATCTGCATTATCTCCGAAACGGTAGATTTCCATTCCCCGTTCGTTGAACACACGGATAATGCCTTCTGAAACAACATATATCTCGTTCCGCTCCTCGTCAGCAGCCACCCTGACCCAGTCAAAGTGTACAGGGCCTGTAAAGCTGGAGAGATTATAGAGAAAGGTCGGTTTCAGGTCTGCTGATGCGGTCTGAGCCGGAACGGCCATAAGGCAGATGACGATACCGAGAAGGAGATATTTTAGTTCTTTTTCCGTGTCTCATGCTTTATCGAATAGCAATGAGCATGCCATACAAATTTCTACAATAATATCAAGAGGTTGTAGCATGGGTACGAAAAATATGCGTGCAGAATCGGAAAAACCGCCGAATCAGGATGGTGAATTCACCAATCTCGATTCTGATTCATGTATCTTCGATGTTACGATTTCCTTTATCTTAAACATCATGGATTCCAACGAGGGCAGCCTTTTCCCTCTATCGAATGCAATTCTGGCTTCCTTGAGATATGCTTTCTGAATTGAAGATAGGACATCATCGACAAATCGGTTGATGAATTCATCCCGGTTCAAACCCGGAACATTCAGGTGGCCATAGATAACCCGGGCATTGTTATCGACAAAATCCACAATCGCCATCTCATCGCTGATGCGGCTTAAAACTGCAGAAATTTCAATAGTGACCTTAGCTCCCCTTTCATCCATCATGACAAGCGGCGGAGTCTGCTTAAGCAGCCTCGGCTCCCTTGCCATTAACGAGCTGTATTCGCTCTTTAAAAACCTTCCAGGCGCATACCACGGATATTTCCTATCCAGTTCATTCAATAAATAATTAAACCCGGCATTGAACTTCTCTCCGAGCAAAAGGATATGGGCTTTGTCATAGACTCCGGCAGCCTCGATATAAGTCTTCCATGGCCTGAACTGCTTTCCTCTGGCACTCTGCTCCTTTGCTGGAAGCAGATAGGGAAGGATGCTTTCGCGGTGTTTTACAATGGCATCGAGGTTGTTTGTCATTAGAAAACCCTTGCCCATTGATAGCGGCGCCGAGAATTCCAAGTAAAGGTTATTATCCGTATTAATGGTTCCACCCTCGCTGAATGCCTTCATGCCGTCAGTCCCCATAGCAAAATAGCTCAGAAGGTCTCTCGCTGAGCCCATCATAACCAGTTTCAAGGCATTCGATACGGCAGGGACAGATATCCTCCTTTCAAGTTCGGCTTCGTCAAAGACGATGGGGGTATTGCTCCCGATAATCACCGAATCATAGTATGTCAGCCAGAGGGCTGTATGCTTGAAATGCATGGTGAAGGTCTTTACAACAGATTTAAAGTCAGCAATTGTCAATTCATAAATAGGCAGCCACTGGCACATAACCCCGCCTTCGCGGAGGTGTTCCGAGGCGAGTTTAAAATATTCGGTCGTATAGAGATAGCCGGCGCCCCTGAACCATGGATGAATAGGGTCAGCAGTGATGACATCGTATTTTTCCTTTGTTGTGAGCAAGAAGTTGCGGCCGTCATTAAAAATTATTCTTAGTTTTGGATTGTCGAGGACATAGTTGTTGTAACGGCCAAAGGTTCTGGCAACACCGAGCACCTCCGGAGCAAGTTCTGCAAGTGTTATTTCCTTCACGCCCGGATGGACGGAAGTAGCGCCAAGTGTTATACCGCTGCCCAATCCAATCACAAGGACATTCTCGGGGTTTCTGTGAAGGAGCATTGGCAAATGACCGAGGGTAAACTGCAACTGGAGATCTCCGGGGGTATCCGATGCCTCTACTCTGCCGTTTGTCAGGAATGCCTGATTGCCGCCTTTTATCTTAATAGAGCTTACAATTGCTTCTACACCCTCTTTATAGTACAGGACATCCGTGTTTTCGAGGGCTTCTTTGATCTTATCCGGTGTATTGAAAGCATCGGGCTGGTTTGCGCGGAATACGGCAAAGTATTTCATATTCCACATCCTCAAAATATCATGGTTTATGCCGATGATGAGGAGCGCTGCTGCGATGCCTGCTTCTGTCCAGTTCATTAGCCTAACGTTCTTAATGCCTGCTAAAACAAGCAATCCGCAACCGATATTGACTATGGTGAGCATCTGGAGAGACCTCTCTATGCTGATAATATAGATAATCACAAACCCGCTAAATGCAGCTCCGAGTATTGCCCCGACCGTGTTGTATGCAAGCACCTCTCCGACAGCACTCCCTATCATTTTTTTGTATCCGGCATGAATCTTACCCGCCAATGGGAAAGCAACTCCCATAAAGAAGGCAGGGATAACCATATAAATAAAAGCGAGTAAAAGGTTTGCCCATTGTCGGCTCTCGAATATATCGATCTTCATCTTTGTAAAGTAATCGTATAGCACGATTGAATTGACAGGCAGGTCGCGGATATAGAAGGTCACCAGCAGAGCGGTTACCCCGATGACGATCTGAACCATACCGAACCATGACATGGTTTTTCTAATCCCTTTATCCTCAGCCTTGAATATCTTGAACAGAGATCCCAGCGCCGCACTGCCAAGGGCTATGCCAGCAAGAAAAGCGATCAACATGGTGGTGAAGCCATAGACGCTCGCTCCGACAACGATGGTCAGGATTTTTGTCCACAGGACTTCATATCCGAGGGCGCAAAATCCACTGACCCCGATTCCCAAGAGGATCAGCTTTGCCTGAAATGGGTTTACTGCATTCAGGTTGGCAGCAGGTTCTGCCGGAAAATTGCCCGGAAGTTCTGCAAAAATTGGTATTTTCTTGCTATGAAGCAGGATGCTTAAAATACCGATGAGTATATTAATTGCGACTGCTATCTGAAAGGCAGCGGTAACGGAATAAAGGCGGAGGAAGAAGAACCCTGCTGCTGCTCCTGCTACTGCTCCAAGCGTGTTGAAACCGTAAAGAAAGGATAGATGCCTGCCGAGTTTGTCGGGCTGATCCGAGACAAACTTTGTCATGACCGGAAGCGTCCCTCCCATGAGTGTTGCCGGGACTATCAAAGCGGCTACAGAAAATAATATGCGAATGAATGAAAGATACAACGGATAATCGTCTTTGCCTTGAGCGAAAAAGGTATAAATTATGGGATAGATTTTCATCAATCCCATAAATATCAGAGCAAAAAGAGCTATCCCCATCTCGATGAGTCCGTATAACCTCAACGGCTTTCTGAGTCCATCGACATGTTTTCCTGTCAAATACCCGCCCAACGCCAATCCGGCCATAAAAACAGAAAGGACCGTGGTAACCGCAAGGTGTGAGCCTCCGAATATCAAGGTTAGAGAGCGAACCCATATAACCTGATACATAAGTGCTGCAGCGCCGGACAGGAAAAACATCGTGTAAATGAGTCCTAAAAACATGGATTGCATGCCTCTGTCCCCCTGAAACTTTCTATCACTGATATGATATCCTGGAGGCGAACCGGCTTGAGGAGAAAGACATCTGCTCCTACCGTCAAAAAATCATCTCCGAGACGGTCTCCGCTCATGCCGATTATAAGTGCATCCGGATACTGGAAGCGCAGAACCTTTGTGAGTTCAATCCCGTTCATTCCCGGCATGCAGTAATCTGTGATGATGATACCAAAGTCCGAGTCTTCAAGAAGCTTAAGTGCAGAGGTTCCGTCGCAGGCGCTGCTGACGGTAAAGCCATGCAGACTGAGCGCATCGAAGAATATCCTTCTGACCAAATCGCTGTCATCAACGACAAGCACATTTCTATTCCCTATCATAAAAGTCTCCTTTCCCTGTTCAACCAGAGAAGGAATATCTCTTAAGGGACGGGTAGTAAGGACAGATGGAAATAAAGATGACGGAAGAAGATACGGGCTTGGAATACAACTGACAGAGCAGCCATCCGATTACTCCTTCCTTATAGACTCCTTTCTGACTTGATATTCTTATTCCAGTCCGAACTTCTTTATCTGGTACCTGAGGGAGTCATAGCTTATATCCAGGAGCTTTGCCGCAAGGGTCTTGTTGTGCTTTGCCTTTTCGAGGGCCTGCATAATAAGGTCCTTCTCAACCTCATCCAGGGATATTCCTGTGTCAGGAAGAGTAAATCCTCCGTTAGAAGGCTGGACCGTGCTTGTTGGCTGGCTGGTCAGCCATGCAGGCAGATGCTCCGGGAGAATATATTCGGCATTCTCAAGCACCACAAGCCTTTCAACAAGATTCCTGAGTTCCCTCACATTGCCGGGCCAATCGTAAATGGTCAGGATTTTTTCGGCCTCTGGAGAAAAGCCTTTAATGACCTTGTTGTTATACCTTGTTGCAAAGTATGAGAGGTAATATCTTGCGAGTGCCGGTATATCTTCTTTCCTCTCCCTGAGAGGCGGGATGTGTAAATAGAAGGTGCTCAGCCTGAAAAACAAGTCCGTTCTGAACTCACCTGTCTTGACGGCCTCCGAGACATTTCTATTGGTTGTAGCAATCACTGTTACATTAATGGGTATTTCTTCCTTTCCACCGATACGCCTTACCGCCCTTTCCTCGAGCACCCGCAATAACTTTCCCTGGAGGTCCATTTTCATATCGCCTATCTCGTCGAGGAGTATCGTGCCGCCGTCTGCCATCTCGAATATCCCTTTCTTGTCGGACTTCGCATCGGTGAACGACCCTTTTTCATAACCGAAAAGTTCGCTCTCCAGCAGGGTCTCAGGCAAGGCAGTGCAGTTAACCGCTATATATGGAATGCATCTTTTTGAACAGTCTCCATGCATTAACCTGTGAATGTATCTCGCTATCAACTCTTTTCCCGTTCCGCTTTCTCCAGTTATGAGTATGCTCTGGACTTTGGCCTCCGCCAGCTTCTCTGCCTTTGCCTTCAGATCCTCTACCTGGCCCGATGCTCCTATCAACTCCCTCTCAAAAAAATGTGGAATTGACCTTCCTGAGGTATTCCACTTCCCGCTTGAGCTTTCTTTTTTCGAGTATATTGCTTACTACAATCTTGACCTCATCTATATTACAGGGCTTTGTCAGGTAATCTGCCGCGCCGAATTTCATCGCTTTAACGGCGGTTTCAGCAGTATCGTCCGCTGTCAGCATTATAATTTCGGCACCGATCCCCTGCTCCTTGAATTTTTGCAACAAATCGATGCCGCTTTGCCCTGGGAAGTTCACATCCAGTATATTATTACGTCAGGAGACTTTGCTTTAACCTTATTGACCGCATCCTCTGTTGTTGTCAGCGAACTCACCTCATAGCCCTCGTTGGTCAATGCCTTCTCGAGGATCGAGACAATAAGCTCATCGTCGTCTATTATAAAAATCTTCCCCTTACCACTCATGCTAACCGCGCCTCCTCCTGTTTGATAGGAATATTTATGCCGAACACTGCTCCCCTCCTAAATTGTTCCTTATGCTGATACTGCCTCCGTGCTGCTCTATAAGCCGCTTACTTATGGACAGACCCAGTCCCGTGCCCCTTGACTTTGTTGTGAAGAACGGCTGGAATATTTTATTCTGCAACTCTTCACTGATCCCGTTGCCTGTATCGGATATTTCTATAATTATGGAGGCTGCCGCAGGCTCGTAGGAAGTCTTTACGCTTATCGTCCCGCCATCGGGCATGGCATCCACTGCGTTGAGAAATATGTTCAGGAATACCTGCTGCAACTGCATGGGGTCAGCCATGGTCTCGGGGAGATCATCGTCAAAATCCCTTGTGATGTTTATTGCTTTTGAGAAGGCCGTATCTTTAAAGGAAAATGCAATAGACTTATCGATGATATTATTCATATTCACGGCAATCATCTGCGGCTTAAGCGGCCTGGCAAAATTAAGGAACTCCTTTATTAGTAATTCGATACGTCTGATCTCTGATCCCATTTTTAACATTATATCCTTCTGCTCTTCCGAGAAGGAACTTCCTTCCAGCAGGTATTCTATGGATATTTTGATGCCAGCAAGGGGGTTTTTTATTTCATGGGCAAGCCCTGCTGCCAGCTCTCCGGACACCCTAAGTTGTTCGGTGCGCTGCAATTTCTCCTCCGCCGTCTGCGTTCGGCAATATCCCTGTCAAAGGCAAGAATATATTTGCGATCGAAAATTTCGAAAAGCCCGGCGGTCACTTCGACAGGAAAGACAGTGCCGTCCTTTCTGCGGTGGTGGAGTTCTCCTTTAAGCTGCTTGCCCTCTAAAATGTGATGCATGCGCTGCGGTACCCTTTCGGCATCCTCCGGAACATCGAGGTCTTTGATATTCATGGTCAGTAATTCGTCAACGGTGTATCCGTGCATTTCTGCTACTGCCCTGTTTGCAGCCACAATCCTGCCTGCATTCTCTCCATCGGTATCGAGGATAAAAATGGCATCGCCTGCACTCTCAAAAAGCATCCTGTAACGCTTCTCGCTTTCCTCTATTTTACGCATATGCTCTTTCAGCGAGGTAGCCATTTCATTAAAGGACTCTGCTACTTCTCCAAATTCATACTTCAAGCCTCCAATTCTGTAATCAAGGTCGCCTCCCTTTAATTTATGAGTTGCGTTAAGGAGTGACTTGACAGGATTCGTTAACCCTTTTATAAAAACAAAGGCCAGCGCAGCAGTCAGAAAAGGGCCTGCTGCGATAAGTATAAACAATATGATTTTTGTGTTGTTAATCTCCATGAGGGAGGAGCGGGTTTTTTCTTCAAGCCTGCTGCTTGTAAATGTTATCATATTGTTTAACTTTGTAATCAGTTCATCCCCTGTCCTGAAGGCATTGTCTTCCTCTGCCTCCAGCCTGCTGATATTGGCCCTTATGGTTAAAACCCTGCTGAATGCCTCTTTGTATGTTTCCACATGACTCTTCAGATCGCTAAGCTTTGCATTTACGGCCTCGGAGTGATGACAGTCAAAACATGTGTCGACTATGCCGGTCAGGTTCTTTACATGATTCACAATGGTATCAACGCCCCTTGCATGGCGCGTGTTCTTTAGGGTGAGATCGGTCTGCACTTTTTTAACATGGATCAATAGGTGTTCCCTGAGTATTTCAACCTGATGGAGTTGTATGAGTTTATCAAGCCTTGAGGCGGTCTTCTCGATATTAATGAATTATATATATCCCGCCAAGAAAGAAAATCACGGAAAAGATGCTTAAACCTATATTTTTATCATTGCTGCTAATTCATGTAATCATATGTAGCGAGATTCAGACCTATCTCTTTTGCATATCTGAACACGGGTTCATAATTGCTATCCCTTGTTTCGATAAACCTCCTGGCGCCGAATCCCTTTAATATATTACTGCCGGTCGGGTCATTATGCATATTCAAAAGCGTCTCTTTCAGTTTATTTTTTAGTGAGCTATCCATGTTTTTTCTCACAGCCAGACTATTCTCAGGCACATCGGGAGATCTTTCAAGAATAACAAGCTTGTCTTTTATTCTAACATCATCATTCGAGAGCCTTTCATATACGGTATCTTTTGCAGCCCCGATATCTGCCTTTTTATTAAGGACGTCATAAATTGCATCCTCGTGGGTTCCTGTAAAGTAAGCCTCTTTAAGATATTTTTTGTAATCTTGAATTCCGTGCTTTTTAAGGTATGCCAGTGGAAGGAGATAACCTGCTGTTGTTGCCTTATCAACAAAGGCGAATCTTTCCCCTTCATATCTTTTATAGTTTTGATGCCGCTGTCTTTCCTGACAAATATCAACCCATGGTATGTGGATGTGCCGTCCACCAACTCCGGCCTTGCGATGACTTCAAGGCCCAATTTTGCATGCGCAAGGGCGTAAGTGAAACTTCCGAGGAATGCGCCGTCCATATTCTCGGAAACAAAGTTGTTAATGATGTTTCCATAGCGTGGAAGGACTTTCAATTCTATCTTAATCCCGACCTTTTTGAGAGGTAATCGGCAATCGGTTCATACCGTTCAACCTGTTTAAATATATTCTGCTCCGGGATAAGACCTATAACGAGAGGCTTTTCATGAAAGGTTTTTTTTGAGGGGATGGTTCTTCTCTCTTTCCGCAGCAGGTTATCATGACAAACAAACTAAGACATAATGCAAGAAAGAGTATCTTCTTACCCATATTCAAATCATAACGTTTTCCAAGACATATTTCAAGGTTTCGAATCTATTAATAAGATAAATAATGCGGGAGAGAAGGCAGAAGATGACTTTTGCAAACTATATGTTTTATTATAGCGTTATGGAAGAGGCCTATAATGGTCAGTTTTGTCAGGTCTGAGGCTAAATCTACAAGTTATGGAAGAGGCCTATACTATAAAGGTTCCCGTATTTGAGGGGCCGCTTGACCTGTTACTGCATTTAATTAAAGAGAACAAGATCGATATTTACGACATACCTATTGCTGTTATCACAAAGCAGTACCTCGAATACATCGAAATAATGAAGGATCTCAACCTCGAGATCGCCTCCGAGTTCCTTGTAATGACTGCAACCCTTATCTATATAAAATCCCGTATGCTCCTTCCTCCTGATGAAACCATAGAAACTGAAGAGCAGGAAAACCCCCGTGCAGGGCTTGTCCAGAGGCTTCTCGAATATCAGGCATATAAAGAGGCATCCGGCACATTAAGGGAAAGGGAAGAAGTATGGGCTAATATCTTTTCAAGACCGCCCATGGACAGGGATGAGATTGAAGCAGAGCCCGAGCTGTATTTGTTCGATGTAAACATCTTTGACCTCATGGGTGCATTGAAGAAAATAATGAGCAGGGTTCCTTCCGAGGCAATAAAGATAACGAGGGAGACCCTGACCGTAAAGGACAGGATTGCGATGATACTGGATAAAATGGAAAGCGAGCATACAATGAGATTCGACGCACTCTTTGAGAAAGACACCACGAGGGTTCAGATAATAGTCACATTCCTTGCATTGCTTGAGATCTTAAGGCTCGGACTTATACGTGCTTATCAGGACAAAGAGTTCGGGACAATATGGATTATGAGGCATACTACTACTTAACCCTGCCCAACATTTTAACGAACTCTTTTAATAGTTCATGGTCGTAATTTATTGTCTCCTTTGCAATCACCGATAACGCAAAAAAAGGCGTAAGCGGATATTTTTTGATTCTCGGTGTTGTCAGGGCATCATAACAATCTGCAATTGCCGTTATCTTGCCGAATAGTTTTATGGCCTCCTCTGACAGCCCTGAAGGATAACCCTTACCCGAAAGTTTTTCGTGGTGTTGTAAAACCGCATCAAAGGATTCTTCGGGTATATTGTTGTGGGTGCGTAAAATCTTTTCTCCCTCGATGACATGAGTTTTAAATATCTGGAACTCGGTATTATCAAGGCTTCCCTGTTTGTTAAGGATTTCATGGGGGATGGCACTTTTCCCTATGTCGTGCAGTAATGCCCCTATCCCCAGCTTTTCTATATCCTCCCTCTTCAATCCTATTGCAGCCCCCAATCCCGCCGACATGACCGCAACGTTTACAGAGTGGATATACGTGTAATAGTCGTAAGTTTTTAATGAGACCATGTCATATATCACATCCCTGTCTTTTAATACACAGTCGACTATTTTAGCTACCAATTCTTTTGATGCCTTTATATTTTCGCTGTTGAACGGGTTATCAAAAAGGTCTTTTACAGTAATTTTTGCATTTTCTTTGACAACAATTGTTTTTATTTTGAATTTATCCTCTTCAGAGATGTTTTCCGATTTCAATAGAGAGTTCAGGTATCCCTGATAAAGTGAAATGTCGGATTTCTTGATGACAATGTCGCCCTCGGTGGTTAATACCTCCTCGCTTATTATTTCAGGGCGTTTGGGCGTGGCCTCCAATAGTATTGTAAAGCTGAGTTTATTCAATAAAAAAAGACTGAAGTTTACTTCCATTCCCGGGATCAGAAAAACCCTGTCTACCGGATAATGCTGCTCCTTATAGAATGAGTATTCCTTAAATGTTTTAGAACCATTGTCGATGGAATCCTTTTTGGAAGGGTTATTTTGAAGATAGGAGTAAAGCGATAAACTGTCTTCACCAGCAACATATACTCTTGATATTCCCTTTTTCTTTCAGGATATTTCTTGCAAGGCTCGTGAATATTGTTTCCTTGTTGAATAATGGCTTGATGTCGCTTTTGTCCTCTACAAAGACATTAAATGGGAGACGTACTCCTACAACAAGCTTATCAGCTTCTATCGGGACGTATGCATCAGCGTCTACTTCTCTATACTTTGTACCCATAGGCTTTATGGCAATGGCTTCAGACTCTTTAAGATTATAAAACAGATCGAATAAACTTTTTCAGTAAATTTTCTGTTAATTTCCTGCGGCATGCAAGTCACTTTGTGAAAAAGACATGGCAATCTTTACGAATTTGTCTTTAAGTAATATATTTTTAGATTATTCTAATCGTCAGAAGCACTCCGATTATTACTATCATGGCTGCAATATATATCTTAAAAGTCTTAAGGGATATTTTCTGCAAGAATCTCTTCCCTGCAAATGTCCCTGCAAATGCAGATGCGGTCGTTATAAGCAAAAGCAATCCATTATTCGTAAGCACATCCCTGTTGTTGAAGATATAAACAGGTATCCTTGTAACATCCACAACAGAGGCAATAATCGCTGCCGTTGCTACGAATGTCTCTTTAGTAATGTTATAGTTGAGCAGATATGCGCTTCGTATTGCGCCCTGATTGCCGACAAAGCCTCCTAAAAGCCCTGAAAGAAAGCCGCCGATGAAATCTATCTTTTTGGGAAGCCTCAGTTTTTCTCCAAATCCGGTTGCCTCTTTTAAGCCGAGGAATATCAAAATTATGCCGAGCAAAATTTTCACTCCAGATGAGTCCATTTTGCCCTGCAAAAATGCGCCTATAAATGCTCCAATCAGCGTCAAAATACCAAAGCGTTTTAAAATATCAATATTTATATGTCTGCTGAAAAGAGAGATTTTAAGGAGATTATTAGAAAGATGCACGACAGCTACAATTAAAATGGCGATCTTTACATCATAGAACACAAGAAAGACAGGCGTAAGGATTGTTCCGAGTCCGAAGCCTGTCATCAGGGTCAGGGCTGCTGATAAAAATGCCGCTAAGATTGGAATCAAGATATTTATTTCCATTATTCCATCACCTCTCCCACCAGTTCGTTTATTTTTTCCTTAATCTTCCTTAATCCCTTAATACCTTTAGGAGTTGTCCTGTAATACTTCCGTACCTTGCCGCCAACATTTTCTGAATATGACTTCAGAAGATTTTCTTCCTCAAGCTTGTGAAGAATCGGATAGAGTGTTCCAGGACTCAGTTTGTAGCCGTGCCTTCCAAGCTCCTCAATGAGCCACAAACCATAGACAGGCTCTCTGGCTGCATGGTGCAGGATATGGATTTTTATAAAACCTAAAAAGAAGTCTCTAATCATATTTATATTTATTTTTAAGTTTATTTTCATTCAGCTTGCCAGCTCAACGCTTATAGATTGGAGAGGGATTTTTATAGTTATAGCCGCTACCGCAGCAGGAATGCGTTTTAAGTTAAATGCTGCATGGCTGGTGGTTGGAGGTGCAGTTGCAGGGTGGTTTTTAAAGATGTTTTAAGAGGGGCAGGATTAATCCTGCCCCTCTTAAGGTTTTTACTGCCCTTCTACATTAATGGCATTTGCCGCAGGCATTTGTATAAGGTATGGGCATGGCCTTTCCGGGGTCGATGTCTTTGACTCCAACATTATCCTTTTTCGGTACATCAAACAGGTGGGAAGTGATATCATTCATCCAGTAGTTCTTGCCGTTTTTTCTCGCAAGACCTTTGCCAAGTCCTGCACCTGTTTGCATAGTCTTTGTTGCATGGCAGTCAATACAGTTGATCTTGCCCTTCTCTCCAATGCCTATCGTTACCAGCATATGCTTCTTAATATCAGCACTTGCTTTGTGACAGTTCGTGCAGAGCGAATCTTTTTCGTCCCTTACATCTGCTCTCATCTGATGTTTGTAATTGGTCATTCCGTGCGGGTCGTGGCAACTGCTGCATGACAGAAGCTGACTGCCGTTCCTGTATTTCCTGGATTTAATAAAGTCTGTATACTGCTGGTGGTGCGATTTTGAGTGTATGCCGTCAGGCCAGTAATCCTTGGGGACAGCGTCTTCCCTAGTTGTGTAATTGACGAGGTAGTCGTTTCTGCTCGTGCCTGCAACCATCATCTTGTTGTCTTTGTTTACAGGCTGATCGTTTTTGAGATTTCCCTGGGGCCTGCTGTGGCACTGCCCGCAGATTACAGAGGATCTCTCTGTCGAAAGCTTGCCCGGGCTTACTATAGTTGAAGCCTTCTTTGCCTTAGATGCCTTAACATGAGCGGACCCCGCTCCATGGCAGTTTTCGCATCCTATATTCAATTCATTGGGTATGCTGTCGCCGTCGATATCTGCCTCGCCATTTGGATCGTTAACAGCGCCTGCTATATATTCTCCTGAAATCCGTCTTTGTAAGAGTGTATCCCGTGTAATGGCACGAGGCGCATTCCTTTTCAAAGGATTTTGCCTTTGGAGGGTCTGTGAGCTTCTTTGTCTCTTCATTGAAGAGCCAGTCAGCATGATAATCTCTCCACGGCTTTCTTGTCCTGTCTCCATAACTGTCATCCCCTGTAGGGTTGTACTGGACGAATGGGAATAGGTTTTTGCCAACCCTGTAAAGGTATCTCTGTTTGTAGAGGCCTCCGCCGTAAGTCATTTCCACGGCATACGTCCTTGCGGGGTCTGAAGCGTCTTTCATGTTCTCTGTTTTAAATTTCAGTTTTCCGTCGCTGTCTTTGAAGAACGTAGCAATAAAGCTCACCGATGCAGGGTCTGAGGGCGCTTTTTCAGAGATCATATATTTGTCAAACCCCCTGCTTTTGTCGAAGTTGTAAAAGTAGAGTTTCGTTCCTGCCATGAGTTTTTTAAGGCCTTTGTCAAAATCAGGGAATCTTGATACATCCTGAAGCTTGCTGTCTTTTCCTGCCATCCGGATGCCGAGTTTGTGCAGCGTCTTCTTTTCGCTTTCATACGCCTTGTGGCATGTCAGGCATTTTGATGTCCCAACATATGTTGCATCGGCAGGTACATTCCCTGACACGAGTATCTTTACAGTTTTTCCTTTGAACTCCGCTGTTGACACGGCCTTGTTTGACATATCACCGCCGGGCAAATGCTCTTTATCCGATGGTTCTACATAGATGAAGTATTTACCGCCTGCAACATCGGAAATCTTGAAGTTTCCCTTTTTGTCAGTGGCTGCCTTCTGGTATTTATCCCTGTTTGCAGCTAAATTGTCCTCAAGCGGCTCATCGGTTTTAGAATCCCTTTTAATCTCGGTTGGGGTTTTTGCCATTACCTCCACATCTGCCGAAGGTATGAGATAAACACTGGCATTTTCCACTGCCTGCCCTGACGTATCCTGAACAATTCCTTTCAATACATTGTCCCCTGCTTTTTTGCCCTCTGCCTGCGTGCCGTAGACTATTAAGCCTATGACACAGAAGGAGATAAGCAGTAATACTAAAATCCTTCTGTTCATTTTGTCCCTCCTTGTTTTGAATGTTAAGCAATTTTTTTGAAAAATGTTATAGCTATTTTTATGCCAGCAGTAAAAATTCTTATAAATCAACAAGATATGGGCAAGGGTGTTTCTGCAGAGAGATTAAAAAGACGCACTAATATAATGATAAACTGTTTAAGTTTCTGAAAATAAAGGAATAAACGGTGCTGTCAGGATGACGCAGTTGTTAGTCTTTATGCTCAGTGGAAACTATACCGTATTTTCTCATGAGCCTCTGAAGGTTTGCCCTGTCGAGTCTTAGTTTTTCAGCAGCCTTTGTGACATTGCCTCCTGTCTGTCTGAGGGTGCATGTAATGAAGTTTTGATTGAACTCATCGAGTACCTGTTTTTTGCTTCCTGATAGGAAAGGCTGCTGTCGATTTTCTTGCATACCGTATCTTTAACCTCTGAGGGCAAATTATCTGGCATAATGGTGTCCGAGCCCGAGAATATAACCAGTCTTTCGATCATATTTTCGAGTTCCCTTACATTTCCAGGCCAACTGTAGTTTATCAGCATATCTATGGTTGAGGGATGCATCTGTTTTCTTCCCCTTAGAAAGTGTTCGATTAAGAGCGGTATATCTTCCTTTCTCTCCCTGAGGGATGGGATATTCAGGGGGAATACATTTATCCTGTAAAAGAGGTCTTCCCTGAATGTGTTTTCATCTATAAGTTTTCGCAGGTTTCTGCTCGTGGCAGCTATTATCCTTACATCCACCTCTATTTCTCTGTTATCTCCCAGTTTTCTGATTTTTTTGTTTTCTATGACGCGAAGTAGTTTTGCCTGAACAGGTGGACTCGTATCAGCGATTTCATCCAGAAAGAGAGTACCGGTGTTTGCATACTCGAATAATCCCTGTTTGTTTTCCGTAGCACCTGTAAATGCCCCCTTTGTGTGTCCAAAGAGCTCGCTTTCCAGAAGAGTGTCAGGGAGCGCACTGCAGTTGATGGCAACAAAGTTTCTGTTTTTCCGTTTTCCTGAGAAATGGATAGCCCTTGCAACGAGCTCCTTTCCTGTTCCGCTCTCTCCGATAAGCAGTGCGGTTGCATCGCTGTCTGCCACTCTCTCTATGAGATTAAATATATTCTGCATGGCAGGGGATTTGCCAATTATGTTGTGAAAATTGTATCTCTTTGAAAGCTCTGCACGGAGGTATTTGTTCTCTTCTGCAAGTCTTCTTTTTT
>Ga0209721_1000445_pt1 | contig 37778 bp, 35 predicted proteins | sample TshhotsprinmetaG_FD_184139 | JGI IMG/M metagenome (GOLD analysis project Ga0209721, IMG submission 184139) | Hot spring microbial communities from South Africa to study Microbial Dark Matter (Phase II) - Tshipise hot spring metaG (SPAdes)... | ecosystem: Environmental > Aquatic > Thermal springs...
TAAAAGCAGGAGTAAAATTCTCATGATGCCTCTCCTGTTAAATTTTTGAAATGATAATACTATTTTTAGTTCCTAACCAAAATTTATTTTAATCTACAAACAAATTTTTTTTCATTCAATTCAATGGCTAGTTGCGATAGTATTGTATTTTTAATAAGTTTATATAAATTAATATCACTAAAACCTAATAAATAAAGGTGAGGTACCTTATGAAAAAAATTACATTAATTACGTTATTTATACTAGTAACATTAGGTTACTCTCAGATTCGTCTTTCAACTACTTATAGCTATCCAACAGTACCAGGTTCTTCTCTTGATTCACTCTTGAACGGATTGAAAAGTATTAGAGGGTGTTGGTTCGACCCAGACTTAGATGGCGACGGCAAATCTGAGATTTTATTAACGAACTATTTCTTTCGAGGTGTTGTTCATGTTTTCGAAACAGTTGGAAATGATTCCATCCAACTTGTTTGGACTTCACCAATAGCACCATCAGGTGGCGGCGCTTCAACACCTAGATACGTTATCACTGGTGACCTAGATAATGATGGAAGAAAAGAAATAATTTATCAAAGTAATGGAAATGGCGTTTTTATCTTTGAATGGGACGGTGTTCCTGGTAGTAACAACTTTGGAACTATTCCTTCACAAGTTATAAATTCAACAACACTGCCGGCCATGACTGGACTAGCCGGTAACACTGAATACATGGAAGTTGGAGATCCGGACCAGGATGGTCAACAGGAATTACTATTTTTCTACAACTCAACACCAAATGCCAATGATAGGTTCTATATAATTAGCGCTATTGGAAACTGGAATACAAACGACCCAGGATTTTCAGGATTTGTAGCTGAGTATTCAAAAAGTCGAATCGACCTGGCAAAATGGGATATGGATGGTGGTACACCTTACTCAATGCATATCGCAAACTTTGATGGTACAGGTAGACCTGAACTTTTATTCCAGGCATGGAACTTTAAAGCCGTAACTCCTCTAAGAATAACAGGTCCCGATACATACGTAGAAGCTGATACTGTTACACTAAAGCAAAGTTTGAAATTAACGAATACCGATGATGTTGCTCTATTTGGTGGTGGAACATTTGATATTGATAAAGATGGAAGAGAAGAGGTTTATCTACCAAATTATCACTCAGTCGGAAGTAATTTCATTGGAACTATTCACGTAATTCATTATCCGGTTGGAACCTCAACTTCTATCATTGATACTAACAATGTTTTTGTATTAAGATTTGTTGAAGCTGGTGTGCTTGACCCAGGTCATGTTACATTCGGTTTTGGTTATGGTGATATTGATAAGGATGGCAAACCAAATATTTACACTTCTAGTACCTATGGACTGACTGGATGTAATTTACTAACAGCAGAGTTTCAGGGTGGCGATAAAACTAATCCAGCAAACTGGGAATTCTCTAAACTTTATCCTGGTGATCCAACAATTTACACTCAAAGATTAATACGTGATTCATTGGGAATAATTGACACAGTATATACAATCGACAACTCCTTTGCTTCAAAGATTTTCGCAAGATATACAGATTTTGATAAAGATGGTTTTGAAGACATCTTACTACCGTATCAAGCTTTATCTGATAGTGCAATTCATGTTAAAAGACAATGGAGTGCTTTAACATCAACCTGGGTCACGGTTGATTCATTCAAGATTGCAAATCCAAAAAGATGGTCATTCAGGATCGTAGAAGGAACTATCGGTAGTAGCGTTGAGTCAAAGGAATTAACTATCATAACACCTGATGATTATAAATTATATCAAAACTATCCAAATCCATTTAACCCATCTACACAAATTTCTTTCTACTTGCCAGTGGAGAATAAAATTTCACTGAAAATTTTCAATCACCTTGGACAGGAAGTTAGAACATTAATCGATGATCAATTCTATGGAAGAGGGACCCATTCTATAGAATGGGATGGTAAGAATAATGCAGGTAAACTAGTTTCCAGTGGTACATATATTGCACAGTTACGTTTTGGAAACTTCACTAAAGAAATCAAAATGCTCCTTCTCAAATAATATTGATTCGTAAACAAAATAAAAAAGGCTGTCTTAAAGACAGCCTTTTTTATTTTAATTTCTTAACTGTTAAGTTTCAATCTTTTTCAATTCCAAATTCCGATAGATATCTTTCATAGTCTCGAGCAGGTTGAGCATTTTCATATTCTTTTTTTATTTGATCTAAAATTTTTTTCGCTTGATCTTTTTTGCCATTCTGAGCATATAACTTAGCGGCATTTAACAAATAAGTGGGTGTAAATGCTTCACTATTAATTAACTTAGCTGCTTTTAAATAATGCTCAATTGCTTTTTCGTGATTATTCTTTATTTCATAACAAGCAGCTGCACCAGCATTTGCAGTTGCCCGAAAAATTTTATTTGAGCCACTATAATCTTCATACAATTCTAAAGCTTCGTCAATTTTTCCAAGATTGAAGTAAGAATTCGCGAGAAAAATCTTTGCATCTTCCCCTGCATCTGTACTACCATACTCATCAACAATGTATCTAAGTCCTTTTATTTTCTTTTGTGGATTACCATCTATTGCTTGTTGGTAAAGATTTTGATCATAAATTGGCATAACCAGTCCTAGTTCTGTTGATGCTATTTGTTCTGCCTCTTTTGACCTATTTACTAAATAAATAACTAAAAGAACTATTAACACAAAAGAACCAATACCGATTAATAGCTGCTTTTGATATTCTTCATAAAAAGTTTTGAACTTGAAATATGATTCAACTAATTTATCTTGTTTGATTTCACGCTTTGTAATCTTTTTCTTTGGAGTTAACATTTCTTACCTCTTATTTGTTTATAAAAATCTAATATGATTTGAATAAATCCATGGGTTATTATCAATAAATACTTCTACTCTATATACACCTTTATTCTGAATTTGCCAGAGAGCTTCAGTACCAATTATTGAATCTACGTGTTCACCATTTTTAATTAACCGAATTTCTGAGATGATTTCAGGAAGATTTACTCTCAATCTGATTTCTTTAATTTTAGATGGTATACTCTCTCCCATGAGAAAAACTTTGCCATCAGCTTCAGCAAAAAATCTAAATCCTTTTGAATCAGCATGATAGAAATTAGTTATATAACACCTACCACCTCTTAAAGCCTCGTAAACAAGTTTCTTATTGTGTTCTAACTTATCAGGTTCTCGAATTAAAGGTTGTTCAAGTAGAATATTGGTTCTCAAAGATTTGAAAAGTACTTTATAAGGAAAAATTTCTACTTCAAAAAAGCCAAACACATTTTGTTTGTACGCATGAGCGTCTACACCAGCTATTCCTACCACTCTTCTTTCAAGAGCTTTCTTATCCCATAATTTTATCGATTCTTCATTGGGTCTTTCAACAGTTTTAAGAGGATGAACAAATCGTTGATATTTATTTTGTTCAGTTAAACCTTCCATCCATTCAGACATATGATTCCAAATTTCAATACCATCATAATCATCCGTGGTCCAATCTGTCCATGGGTATGGTGGATGTTCTTTCATGTGATTTCTTTTTTCAAAAGGATGAGCAATGAAACCAATACCGCCTTCCTCTTTTACACGCTTAACATATTCCGCCGCTGAAAGTCTATTATCAAAAGTATTTTTTATACCAAAAGCAAGGTAATGGTTTTGATTTTTCTGATCATTTATTTCAGTACCAATAAGAACCAGAGTAGAACCATACCAACCTTCCAAACCATCGCGAAGTGGTCTTAATGTATTGTGGTCTGTCATCAGAACAATATCAACGCCTACTTCATTGGCATATCGAGATATTTCGGGAATTTCACCAGAGCCATCGGAGTATTTTGAATGGACGTGAATAACTGAGCTATACTCAAACATTTCTTTACTGAATACTCTCCATCGAATTTTTGGCCATTTTACCAATCTCAGAGACAGTATCTTTTTTAACTATTTCTGCCCACATCTTTTTCGCTAAATCCTTTTTTCCCTGAACCAGGTAAAGGACCCCAAGATTGTATCGAGCTGTATTATTTTCTTTTTCGATTGATAGGATTTTTTTCAAATAGCTTTCAGACTTTTCATATTTCTGAATATAAAAATTAACTTCAGCTAAAACGGTCATAATATCAGTTCTATAGGGAGTTAAATCTAAAAGGTTTTCAAACGTAGATAATGCTTTATCAAATTTATGCGCCTGCAAGTAAATAAAACCCAAAGCATGCAGAGTGATAGTATCTCTGGGATTTTTACCAAGAACAGTTTCTAGAGAATCTATTTTCCTCAGAATTGATTCATCTATGTGTGGATCCATTTTTAGATTCCGATGAAATTCATCATCTGGTATTTTTGATTTGTTTTCCTCTACATCCCGCGATACTATAAAGAAAGTAACCATCCCGATTACTATCACTCCAAGAAGAATATAAAAATATTTAATATCAAACTTCATTTTAATCCTCAATTTCTACTAATGTTTTGTAAACTAATTTTTTATCGACTACATAATTATTAGTTACCTCAAAGATTATTCCACTAATCTCATCGCTTACTGCATCATCAAAATTTTCAAAATCTTCAAATGATTCAAATATGTATATTTCTTCGAATTCGTAGGGATTCTTTTTATCTCTGTATACTGAATAATCGTAGTTTTCTGCAGCCAGTAAGTCCCTCAGATAGCTAATCTTCTTTAGATATTTCTCTAGTTTATCTGGATATACAGAATATTTTATGCTAAATATAACTCGTGACATTTAAATCTCCTTAATTAACGCTTTTCTGACTACGAATTTACGAAGGACTTAACTATCTAACAATGAATTTTTATAAATCGATTATACCTTCATAAATCTCATGTGCAGGTCCGGTCAAGGTAATGTTACGAAACATATTTTTTTCGCTATCGAAGTTCACCTCTAATACATAAGTACTCTTTGTTTTTAGTTTAATTGGTGGGTTGATTTGTCCTGTTAAGTATGTAACAAGAGCAGCACTGATAGAACCACTTCCACAGGCAAGAGTTTCATTCTCTACACCTTTCTCGTATGTTCTAATCAGCAAGTTATTATCAGAAAGATGTAGAACAAAATTTACATTAGTTCCATACGGTGAAAAATCAGAATGATTTCTTATCCGTTTTCCGAAGTGAAACACATCAAAAATTTCAAATTCATGTTCTATTTGATGTTTGTTTAATTTTGGATTCATAGTTGAAAAATCTATAATAACATGTTTAGCGCCAATATCAACATAATGATATGAAATTCTTTGTGAATCCAATTGCAAAACTCTATTCAATTCTATAAGAGGTTGGTAATCTAAAAGCACTTTCACCAAATTTATATCACAGATCTCCGCTGTAAAAATTTTATTTATGAACTTAAACTTCGCTTTATTTCCACATAAACCTTTTTTATAAGCAAACCAAACGGCACAACGAGCGCCATTCACACAAAGTACATCTCCTGTTCCATCAGAGTTAAAATATTTCAAATCGAAATCGACATCTGAAGAATTTTCAACAATTAACACACCATCAGCACCAATACCAAAATGACGGTCACAAATTCTCTTTATTATTTTGGAATTCAAACTTATGGGCAAATTATAAAACAAAATAAAATCATTTCCTGCACCATGCATCTTTGTAAAATTTACCAGCATTTAAAACTACCAGTTTTGTAATTTTTTCAAATTCTTTTTATGCATTTTTATCAATTGATTTAAGAGATCAGGAAGTTTTTTGAACAATCTTTTATGTTTCCTTGATTTTCTTTTAGCTAATGCGTATGAAGTTAAAATTGGCATTGCAATAGTTGAATCAACATAACATACAACAGTATCCGGTAACTTATTTGGATCAACTTTTCCCCAGCTTACTGCCTCTGAAGGAGTTGCTCCAGATAATCCACCAGTATCAGGACGTGCATCTGTTATTTGAAGGAAATAATCATGACCTTTTTCATCAATAGCCAGTACTTCTTGAATTTGTGGTTCAGTTTGAAGCAAGAAATTTTTTGGAGAACCACCACCAAAAATTAGTACACCACTTTTCATTTTTTTCAATTTAGCATCTAAAACAATTGCAGCCGTCTCATTTACATCACGATTAATATCAAAATTGAACTTGTTTCCATGAAGTGCCAATGCAGCTACATTCATTCCAATTGAAGAATCGCCCGGTGAAGATGTATAAATTGGAGTATCATAGAGATAAGCATTTGATAGTATCGAATAATTTGGTAAGCCTAAAGCTCTTTCACGTTCATAAACAAATTTACCCAAGTGATAATGAAATTCCGCTGAACTCATTTCCCGTTGAAAAATTTCACTTTGTAAAACTTTTCGATAAAATGCATCTGTTGAAAGTAAAACCTTATAATCGAATAAAATATCATAAATCCTTACTACTCCAACTTCTCTTAAAATTCTATCATCAACTTGAAAATTACCTTTGTGTAAACTCAGTCCAAGAGCAAAATGTGTATCGTGATAAAGGTTGGCACCAGTACTAACAATCCAATCAACGAATCCAGCTTTAATTAAAGGGACAACACATGTTCCACCAAGCCCTGCTGGTGTTAAAGCACCAGTTAAACTCATCCCTACTGTCACATCAGGTTCAAGCATTTTCTCTGTGAATAAACGGCATGCATCAGATAGCCTACCGGCATTAAAGGCTTGAAAATAATTATCAACTAAATCAACAACGTTGATATTTGGTTTAATAGGTGTATTATTAATTTTCCTACCTGATATAAATCTCTTTTTTGACATGTTTTTACCTGTTATATTTTTTCTGCAACAATTTCAGCTATATCCTTTACCTGAACTTCCTCAAATTTCTCTTTCGCTTTTATTCCATCTATTAACATAGTCATACAGAAAGGACAAGCAGATGATATAGTATTAACATTTAATTTAAGTGCTTCTTCAGTCCGTTCGATATTAATTCTCTTACCTTCCTTTTCTTCCAAAAACATTCTTCCCCCACCGGCGCCACAACAAAAACCTTTTTCAAATGAGCGCGGCATTTCAATTAGTTCTAAACCATCTAAATAATTTAAAATTTCGCGTGGTTGATTGTAAATATTATTATATCTTCCTAAGTAGCATGAATCATGAAAAGTAACTTTCAATTCAGTAATACCATTTAATTTTAGTGTTCCATCTTTTATTAATTTCGATATTAATTCAGTATGATGTATAACTTCATAATTACCACCAAATAGCAGATATTCATTTTTCAAAGAGTGGTAACAATGTGGACATGCTGTCAGAATTTTTTTAATTCCATATTTCTCCAGAGTTTGAATATTTTCTTTAATCAGAAATTGAGCTAAATATTCATTACCAAGTCTTCTAGCCGTGTCACCATTACACTTTTCTTCGTGTCCTAAAATTTTGAAATCAATTCCTGCTTTATTAAGAATTTTTACTATTGCACGACTAACTTTTTTGTAACGAGCATCAAAAGATCCTGCACATCCAACCCAGAAAAGTAGTTCAGGTGAGTTATCCTCTGAAGCTATTTTCACATTCAGTCCTTCAGCCCAACTTGCCCGATCCATGTAATTAAATGCCCAGGGTGTAAAATTAGTCTCCAGGTTCTTAAAAACCACATTTAATTCTGAAGGGAAATTTGATTCAGTGAGAACTAATCCTCGCCTCAAGTCAACAATAGTATCCACATGTTCAATCATAACCGGACATTCCGTTACGCAAGCATTACAGGTAGTACATGCCCATATTTCTTCGTCAGTAACATAATTGTGAATTAAAGTTTTTACTTGAATTTCTTGTTCAGTAGAATGAATCATTTTATAATGTAAAAGCTCACGAATATCCATTACAATTTTTCTAGGCGAGAGTTTTTTACCAGTAAAATTCGCTGGACATGCAGCTGTACATCTTCCACATTCAGTACAGGTATAACCATCTAAAAGTTGTTTCCACGTTAAATGCTCAACATCCAGCGCACCAAATGTTGTGGCAGCTTCATCTTCAAAGTTTAATGGTTTTAAAGTATTCTGTTCTGGTGGAAGTTTTGCAAAATATACATTTGGTATAGAAGTTATAACGTGGAGGTGTTTTGAATAAGGAAGGTAATTCAAAAAAATTAAAATCGTTATAATATGGACCCACCAGAAGTATTCATAATTGACTGCACTTCTACGGATGTTCAAAAAATCACTAAGAAAGTCACTAAAAAATCTGAACGAATAAAAATCAGAATTATAATAATGAATATTTTGTCCAAACATGGAAACAATAACAATGGCTATCAAAGACAAAATAAATCCAGCATCAAGATCATGACCTTTTTCAGTTTTTAGACGCGGAACTCTGATGATAAACCTTCTAATTGCTGCAATTATAACTCCAATAAGAACAAGAACTCCGAACAAATCCTGTGAAAAAGTGATTACAGAATAAAAAAATCCTAAAAACCCAAAAGAAAAAAATGGGAATAATCCTTGAATTATAGACTCAAGCACAACAATTAACAATACACAGAAACCCCAGAAAATAAAAGCATGCATCAATCCCGCAATTGGTTCGCGAAATAATTTAGATTGTGCAAGTCCAATTACAAAAACATTTTTCAAACGTCTATATGGATGATTAAATCTGTTCTCTTTCTGTCCAATTGTTAAACTTTTATAAAGTTTGAATAAGCTATAAAAAAATAATGCCAACGCAATAAACAGGACAAAACCAAAAAAGAGTGGTTTCATTATTGCCTCGAACTTAATTGTTTTCGGATAAATTCTATTGTTTTCTTTTTAACATAATCAAACTGAGGAGTTGAACCTGTATATGGATGGGTTATGTTGAATGTATGTCCAGCTCCTGAAACTGTGACTAACTCTGTTGTTTTCTGATTACTATTCTCAAGTAGTTGATAGGCTTCTTTTACTGGTACAGTTAAATCTTGCTCTCCATGCACGATTAAAATTGGTAATTCAATTTCTTTAATTCTACGAAGCAGATTAAATCGTTCTTTGTTTCTTTCATAATCTTCAATTAACGTATGATTAATTCTTAAAATTTGATTAGTTCTAGTGTTAAGAACTTCGAGGTAACCAACACTTTTCCACTTTTCTATTTGAGAGGGTGAATATCTTTCAAAAGTTGATATTGTTCCCCAAAGAATTATCGCGCGCACATTTTGAAATTCCACCAGATTTTTATGATCAGCGACTGTTATAATTGCTATTGCACCACCACGGGAATGTCCAATTAAAAATATAGGATTGTTCTTGCCTTCAAAACCAAATTCTCCTCTATTATAACATTTTATTAATTCAGTCAATTCAGATACTTCTAGAGAAATTGTATTATTGGCAAATTTATCAAGTTCTGTTATTTCAAAAGGATTATTGCCAATTCCATTATGAGAGAAATTAAACGTTACAACAAAAAAGCCCAACTCAGCTAATTCCTGAGCATAGAAGGGAACATATCCCCAATCTTTGAATCCTTTAAATCCATGAATAATAAAAACACAAGGACTTATTTCGGCTTTATCTGAATAGAAACATGATACTTGTATTGTTTTATGATCTGAAGTTTCCAGTAAAAAATCTTTTTTCATTTTTTGATATTCTAATAACTTAATATCAAAAAGTATGAATATAAAATCAAGAAAATAACGACTACAATCTTGATATTAATAGTGATTGAACCATGCATGCTAAAGAAATAATAGCTGTTTCACTTTTTAATCGTGTATTTGATAACTTTATAAAGGTGGCATTATGTTCTTTAAAGTTGTTCAATTCTTCATCAGTAAAATCACCTTCTGGACCTACACATAAAATTACTTTTTGTATGTCAGTAAAATCTAATTTCTGAATAACTTCAAAAATTGAGTGACCTTTTGGATGGCCGACAAAATAAAAAACATTTGCTTTTTCTTGTTTAAGAAATTGATTTAATGTGATCACTTCTCCAAATTCTGGCAGAAATGGATTTAACGACTGTTTAATTGCAGCAATTAAAATTTTTTTTATACGATTGTGATTAATTCTTTTTTTAATCGTTCTTTGGCTTGTGTATGGTTGAATAGAATCAACACCAAGTTCTGATAATTTCTCGATGGCAAATTCAAATCGGTCTCTATGATGTAAAACTGGTATGAGTGCTACAACATTTATTTTTTTTGTTTCAATTTTTTTTTCAGATATAACTTCACAAAGAATTTTATCTGTTGAGATCGACAGTATACTTGCTTTTGAAATAAGACCGTGCCCATTTGTTATTAAAATTATATCTCCAACTTTAAATCTCAGTACTTTGCGAATGTGTTTTGCTTCATCACCATATATTTCAACTAATGATTTTCCAGGAACAAGATTTTCATCAAAAAATAGTTCCATATTACAATGGATTTAATAAGTCAACTATAAATTCAGGTTTGCGCTCCGGACTAAAACCAATTTCAAAATTAAGTCCACGATAAGGCAAAACAAAAAACGTAAATCCAACACCTGCACCATTTATTAATCTCCTCGAGGTAATTCTATCATTTATATCCCACATGAAAGCGGAATCATAGAATAGATGAAAGTCAACTAAAATGTTATAAGTTGTAAGAGACGTTGGAATTATAGGCAGATCAAATTCTAATAGATATTTATCGATAAGTGGAAATCTCATCTCAAATGATAATAGATTAAGAGCATTGCTCTCATATATTTCATAAAATCTTCCCCTGAGCCTATCACCAAATCCTAAAAAACTGTTTGCATAATATGGAATATCCGAACCTATTACAGTTCTTAAATAATTCCTTAAGTAAAATGTGATGGGACTTATTGAGTAAGCCTTTTTTAGGTCTAAATTAAGAACTGTGTAATCAATTAATGACTTAGACAAACCATAATGTTTAATAGAAGCCAATAAAAAGTAACCTTTCTTTGGGTAAGCGATGAAATCTCGGACATCGTATGAATAGCTTAACTGAAATGTTAATAATCTGTCAGTTCCATCGGATGAGAGTGTCCTTAATGGATAGTACTTTGGAACATGAATGTATTCATAGCCCAGAGAGCCAAAAATATTTGTGTATAGATTGACTCGTTTTCTAAGCGTAAATTCTAATTGAAAATAATCTTCATGATAATTTTCACCGTTACTTTCTCTCAAAGCACGAATGCTTTTATTTTTTCTTTTTTGAGATTGAAGTAAAAATTTAAAACCCAGATTTTTTTCAAAATCATAATACAGATCAGAATAACTCAAGTAAAAACTTGGATCATATCCTAAACTGAAACCACTCGAAAGTCTATCATTTTTACCAGACAAATTTTTTATTAAAAGAAATATGCCGTAACTTAATTTCTTCCAGTCTCTATCCTCTATATCTACAAAAGGCAATGGAAAAATATACCACGATTCCCTTACTATTATGTACAAAATATATTCATCACTATTTTTATCGATTTTATAATTCACATCGCTAAATATCCCTAAACCCATAATTCGATCTATATCATATTCAATCTCCTCAATTGTAGCGTATGATTTTGGTTTTATTTTCATTTCAAATAAAACAATCTCAGGTCGTGTCTTTTCGTTTCCAATAATTTTAATTTCTGAAATGAAAATTGATGATTGATTTTGATTGGAGGATATGTCACTTGAATCAGGTAAAAAATTTAAAGCAGGTAATTGTTTAAACCAAATAAACAACGAAATTAAAAATAATAATAACATAAAAACTTCTTCTCAATAAAATGACTTAATTAATAAAGTAACATAACAACTAGTTAAAGTTTTATCTAATTATCAATGCGAATTTTGATTTCAAATTTGAGATTGTAAAATTAAATCAACTTAATATCGAATGTTTCAATTTTTCAATTAATCAAAATAAATGATACAAGTGTAAATGAAAACTTCGCTTAATGAAATTTCTATCCAAACTTATGAATACTCTTTTTTGTTTATCTTTCAATTAAAATTCTAGACTATTCAAAGTACTAATGTTAAAGCATTGACTATTAATAAACTCCAAAATTCCATTTAAAAATACTCTCATTCATAAGGTCCTAAGCAATTAAATTCGTGTGAAATGAATCTTAAAAACAATGATTGTAAGCAACATAGATACATCTATCCATTACAACGGTTATACCATACCTTTCTGCTAATTCTTTCGCTTCATAATTAATCACACCTAATTGCATCCATACAACTTTAGCTTTAATTTCAATTGCTTCTTTAACTATGTCAGTTACTAGATCAGGCCTTCGGAAAATATTCACAATATCAATTTTCTCTGGAATATCTAACAAAGATTTATAAACTGGTATATCTTCAAAAACTGGTAGGGAAGGATTTACTCCAAAAATATAATAACCTTTATCCTTCAAAAATCTAGCTATCCAGCCAGAGTCTCTACCAGGTTTGTTTGAAATCCCAACTACAGCAATAGATTTATAATTCGTTAAAATTTGGCAAAGGTCCATAGTTAAAGTTCAATTTGTTCGTAAAGAGAGATTGGATCGCACGAACATACTAGATTTCTATCTCCATAGGCATTATTTACTCTTGCAACGAAGGGCCAAAACTTATTAATCTTTGTAAATGCAGTAGGAAACACAGCTTGTTCACGAGTGTAAGGATAAGTCCAATTTTCGCTTACTATATCTTTGAGTGTATGTGGCGAATTTTTCAATGGATTATTTTCTTTATCCCACTTACCGTCTTCAATCATTTTTATTTCATCTCTAATTTGTAACATTGCATCACAAAATCTATCTAGTTCTGTTTTACTTTCACTCTCTGTCGGTTCAACCATAAGAGTACCTGGTACCGGAAATGAAACAGTTGGAGCATGAAAACCATAATCCATTAATCTTTTTGCTATGTCTTCTACGTCGATGTTTGCAGTGATTTTAAATCCACGCATGTCAAGAATCAATTCATGACCTACTCTTCCACGTTTTCCAGTGTATAACACTTTATAATATTTTTCTAATCGAGACTTAATGTAATTTGCATTAAGTATTGCAACTTTCGATGCCTTAGTTAAACTTTCTGCGCCCATCATTTTAATATAAGCATATGATATTGTAAGTATACTTGCACTACCAAAAGGAGCGGAAGAAACAGCAGTTATACCATATTTTCCACCCGTTTTAATGAAGTAATGATTTGGTAAAAACTCAGCCAGATGTTCTGCTACAACAATTGGACCCATACCTGGTCCACCACCACCATGTGGGATTGCAAAGGTTTTATGCAAATTTAAATGACAAACATCCGCTCCAATTACTTTGGGTTTTGTCAATCCTACCTGGGCATTTAAATTAGCTCCATCCATGTAAACTTGTCCACCATAATAATGAATTATATCACACATTTCTTTAATCTTTTCTTCAAAAATTCCATGCGTTGAAGGATAAGTTACCATAAATGCTGAAAGTTTATCTTTATGTTGCTCAGCTTTCTGTTGTAAATCGTTAATGTCGATATCGCCATATTCATCACATTTAACCACCACTACTTTCTGACCTGCCAAAACTGCACTTGCAGGATTAGTCCCATGGGCAGATGCAGGAACCAATACAACATCTCTTTGATAATCACCACGGGAATGATGATATGCTCTGATTATCAGTAGTCCAGTATATTCACCTTGTGCGCCTGAATTGGGCATAAATGATATTCCTGAAAATCCAGTAATTTCAAGTAATGCTTTTCCAATTTCATTTATTAACTCTTTATATCCCAAGGCTTGTTCTTCTGGTACAAATGGATGAATGTTAGCAAACTCATCCATAGAAATAGCAAGCATTTCCGTAGCAGAATTTAATTTCATTGTACAAGAACCAAGTGGTATCATTCCGTAATTTAATGCCAGATCTCTTGATTCAAGCATGCGAATGTACCGCATCATTTCTGTCTCAGAATGGTAGGAATTAAATATCTTCTGTTGAAGTATTGGAGTGGTTCTAATTAAATGTGATGGAAATTTAAAGTCGTGAATATTTATTTCGTTGATTTTATTAAAATCTAAGTTTTTAGCGTGAGCAAAGATTTCTATAATATCATTCAATTCCTCAATAGTTACCGTTTCATCCAAAGAAATTCCAATGCAACATTTATTAAAATAATTAAAATTAATTCGCTTTTGTTCTGCAATAGATTTTATTCTGGGAATTAGCTCAATATTATCGAAAAGATCAATCTTTAAAGTATCAAAATAACTTAGATTGTCTTGTTTATAATTCAATCGTTTCAATTCGTTATCAAGTGTTTGTGTTAAAAAGTGAATTCTCATTGCTATCTGTCTTAAACCTTCTGGACCGTGATAGATAGCATACATACTTGAGATTATGGCAAGCAATGATTGAGATGTACAAATATTACTCGTAGCTTTTTCCCTTTTGATATGTTGTTCTCTAGTTTGAAGTGCCATTCGATAAGCTGGATCACCATGCTTATCAATTGAAAGCCCAATAATTCTTCCTGGAACAAACCTTTTGAATTCTTCTTTGGTGGCTAAAAATGCAGCATGCGGTCCACCATAACCAAAAGGTAATCCAAATCTCTGTGCAGAACCAACAATAACATCAGCACCAAAATCCCCCAAGGATTTAATTAATACTAAGGCAAGTAAATCTACAGTCGCAGAAATTAAAATGTTTTTATCTTTAGCAACTTTAAATAATTCAATGTAATCCCTTACAACACCATCAGAATCGGGATATTGAACAAGTATTCCAAAAACATTCGTGTGCATTTCTTTTAATAAATCATCAGATATTACTAGTTCAATTCCCAATGGAGCAGAGCGTGTTTTTAAAACATCTAATGTATGAGGGAATACTTTTTTATCAACCAAAAACACATTTGCTTTTGAATTATTGTTATGAGCAATAGAATAAAGCATTGTCATTGCCTCAGCACATGCAGTGGCTTCATCAAGTAAAGATGCATTAGCAATTGGTAATCCAGTTAGTTCTGATATCATTGTTTGAAAATTCATCAAGGCTTCTAATCGTCCTTGCGAAATTTCAGCCTGATAAGGAGTGTACTGAGTATACCAACCGGGATTCTCTAAAATATTTCGTTTGACTACACTAGGCATTATTGTACCATAATAACCCATGCCGATGTATGACCTATAAACCTTATTCTTGCAACCAATTTCTTTTATGTGCTTTAAAAATTCTAATTCTGTTAAAGGTTTACCTAAATTAAGTGGTTCTTTAATTAAAATATTTGAAGGGATTGTTTGTTCAACTAGTTCATCTAAGTTACTAAGTCCTATTTCATTTAACATTTCTTGTATTTCTTTATCGTCAGGCCCGATGTGTCTTTTCTCAAATTTTTCATATAAATCCATAGTGTTATTCCTCATATATTCATAAAATTTTTTCAAATATAAGAAAGGACTTTCTAATGTTAATGCAATAAAAATTTGCTTTAAAAAAAAGCTAACTGTAAAAAACTCTTTAAAGTTATAGTTAAATACTATTTCAATGATAAAGAGTAATTTTTAAGATTGAATTATTTTTTAAGTCGTTTGAGTTTTTGTGAATTAATTTTTAATCCTGAAAAACTAGTAGAATATTTCAGTTTGAATATTTTCCTTAACTTAAACCGACAAAATTGATAAGAAATTATAAATATCTATGTTTGATTTTACTTGAAAAACTTCTGATTAGATGTAATAAAAACTAGATTAAACAATAAAACCATAAATATATAACTTAAAAGAATTCCAAAAATTAAACAAACACTTAAAATTTCATAAAAAAAATTAATTCTATACAATGCCTTGAACTTATTCCATAATACACCCGAATGAATTAAAAACAGATTGAGTTTAACTTAGTCTCTATTCAGACGAAAATTTCCTCTCCCAATTTGAATTATGATAAATTGTTAATTCAAGAAATTAAGTGCATTTTGATATAAACTAAATACAAGTCTGGTAACTTAAAACATTTCATAAACTAGTGCGTTATGTAGAAATTCAAAAATCTTATTAGAAGCTTCAGAATACTGGATCGTGGTGCCTGAGTTTAATGAATAAGTTTAGAACTATTCTCAACTAATTGAATTGTGTTTGATTTTTAGGAGAGCTTGATAAGCGGCTTCTTGATCTGCAATTTTTTTTGTGCTTCCCTTTCCAATTCCAAGTGGTTTTCCATCGATACTTACCTGAACAGTGAAAATTTTTGAATGATCAGGTCCTTCTTCTTTTATAACTTCATATTTGGGTAAATCCAATTTATTGGCTTGAGCATATTCAAGTAACTGACTTTTATAATTTTGGTCCACATCATGAACAAGGTATAAATTTGGGGAAATTATGAACTTGTACACAAAGTTTTTTGCTACATCATATCCCATATCAATATAAATTGCACCAATTAAAGCCTCTAATGCATCTGAAATAACCGATTTACCGCCACTTTCAATGGCACTAGCGGTATTTTCACTAATTATTAAAAGACTTGTCAGATTAATTTTTTGTGCAACATCAGCAAGAACACTTTTATTGACAAACCTTGATCTTATTTTTGTCAGAATGCCTTCATCAAGTTCTTTGAGGTTATTAAAGACATAATCAGAGACAATTAAATTAAGAACTGAATCACCTAAAAACTCTAATCTCTCATTTGATAATTTTAAGGAAGGGATATGATCAATATAAAGAGCAGAACGGTGAGTTAATGCTTGAATAAAAATTTCAGAATTTTTAATAGAAGTACCAACCAAATCCTTTATTGAATTTAGTCGGTACTCAAAGAATTCATTACGTTCCTTTTTCTTACGTCTAATTAAAGGGAATATTTTTGAGAAAAATTTTAATATCAACTCTCTACAACTTTTTTAAACAAAAGAGAAGCATTATGTCCGCCAAATCCAAAAGCGTTGCTAATAGCATAATTAACTTTTCTTTCAACAGCCTTGTTCGGTGCGTAATTCAAGTCACATTCGGGATCAGGCTCTTCATAATTTATTGTCGGTGGAATTTTGTCGTTCACAATGGCCATAACAGTGGCAACGGCCTCGATTGCACCAGCTGCACCAAGTAAATGACCAGTCATTGATTTGGTTGAAGATACAATTAAATTGTAAGCATGTTCGCCAAAAAGAGTTTTTATAGCTTCAGTTTCATTTTTATCATTATACGGAGTTGAAGTCCCGTGTGCGTTTATATAATCTACATCTTCCGGTTTGATGCCTGCTTCATCAATACAAAGTTTCATAGACCTTACAGCTCCTTCACCTCCAGGAGATGGAGCAGTTATATGATAAGCATCAGCGGTCAGACCAATACCAACAAGCTCGGCCAGAATTTTTGCACCTCGTTTCTTAGCAAATTCATAATCTTCAAGAATTAACGTTGCTGAGCCTTCGCCCATAACAAAACCATCTCGATTTTTATCAAACGGTCTACTAGCTTTTTCGTATGCATCATTGCGTGTAGATAGGGCTTTCATGGCATTAAATCCACCAATCCCCATTGGACAAATAGAAGCTTCGCTTCCTCCAACAATTACAACATCTGCGTCACCTCTTTGAATATGCATATAACCCACCGCAATAGCATGGGCAGATGTTGCACAAGCCGAGGTTGTTGCATAATTTAATCCCTTAAAGCCATACTTAATTGAAATATGACCTGCTGCTATATCACTAATCATCATGGGTACAAAAAATGGGCTAAGTTTTGTAAATCCACCTTGCTTAAAAGCTATTTCAGATTGATGATGCCAGGTCCACATTCCCCCAATCCCCGATCCAAATACAATTCCAACTCTTTCGAGATCTAAAGATTTTATATCTAATTTAGAATGAGTAATAGCTTCATCAGTGCTTACCATAGCAAATTGAGTAAATAAATCAAGCCTTTGAGCAGTTTTACGATCAAAGTAATTCAATGGATCAAAACCTTTAACCTCAGCTGCAAAACGTGTTTCGAATGAGCTGGCGTCAAATCGAGTAATTGGACCCACCCCACTTTTGCCTGCAACCAAACTTGTCCAGAATTCTTCCAAATTTAAACCGATTGGGGATACAACCCCCAAACCAGTTATTACAACCCTCTTCTTGTGATGCATAACTTTTACTACTTTTTTATTATTGATTTCCTAATTTTTCATTGAGATATTTATAAACATCCCCAACAGTTTGAATTTTTTCAGCATCTTCATCAGGAATTGTGATGTTAAAGGCATTTTCAAATGCCATTACTAACTCAACAATATCAAGAGAATCAGCACCGAGGTCATTAATGAAAAGGGCATCCTCAGTAATTTGAGATTCTTCTACTCCTAGCTTATCAACTATGATTTCCTTTACTTTTGCTTGTATATCCATTTTTTACTCCTTTTTTGATTTTAATTATGACAAGTTAACTTTTTAAAGTTAAAAAAAATCATAAATTTTATAAAGAAAGCTACATCGCCATTCCACCATCAACTAAAAATACTTGACCAGTGATATAATTTGCATCATCTGATGACAAGAAGACAACCATATTGGCTATATCTTCAGGTTTACCTACTCTTTTAAGTGGAATTAAATTCAAAATCGCTTGTTTTTGTGCGTCTGTTAATTTTGAAGTCATATCCGTTTCAATATATCCCGGAGCAATAGCATTAACTGTTATATTACGACCAGCTAATTCACGAGCGAGTGATTTAGTTAAACCAATAACACCGGCTTTAGCTGCAACGTAATTTACCTGTCCAACATTTCCCATAATTCCAACAACAGAACTAATGTTAATAATTCTACCAGAACGCTGACCAATCATCGGTTTTATAGCAAACTTTGAATAATTAAAAACACTTTTCAGGTTAGTATCAATTACATCATCCCAATCCTGTTCTGTCATTTTTAGTAGTAGATTATCTTTTGTAATACCTGCATTATTAACGAGTATATGTAAAGATCCAAATTCGCTAAGAACATAATCAACAGTTTTCTGGGCATCCTCAAAACTGCTTGCATTTGCATGGAATGCTTTCGCAATTCCTCCAAAATTTTGAATTTCTTCTACAACAGATTGAGCCAAATGTGGACTTGAATAATAAGTCAGTACGACTTTAGCACCTTCTTTTGCCAATGAACGGGAAATTTCTGCACCAATTCCTCTCGAACCACCCGTTACAAGAGCAACCTTATTTTGTAATTTCAATTCTTTTTTCCTCCAGTAATTCTTTACTATATTCTTTTAAATCTGCGTATCCATCTTCACCTAGAATAAATATCAACTCTTCCTTCATTGCTTCAAAAACAGTTGAAACTTGATACTTTGGTTTACTGCAATAATGCAATCGATTAATGTGTTCATCATCAACGGTTAATTTTCCGTCATAAATCGTTAACGGAAACAAAACGCAATAAAGCGGTTTGTATTTCCACTTAAATTCCCCTCTCTCCATTGCTGTCTTTTGCAGTGAACAAAAACCCTTTTTATCTAAGAATACACACTTGTGATTAAAAACCTCAGTTCCTGCGCAATATCCTGACTCGAAATCTTTATCTTCTTCGAGAGGCTCAAACCATTTCGACTCATCCTTGGTTTGAGTTTCATCCATATATTGTTTTATGATTTCCTTATGTTGTATGATATTTTCCATTTCTCTTAAATCTACATAAACACCATACCAACAACACTCACCGGAACAAACACTAATGTTACATTTTTCAACAAAAGGAAACTTGAAAATTAATGGATCGATTTTCAATCCTTTAACTATTTTTTCCATTTTCTAGAAATGAATTTATTTCCTCAACAGTTCCCAAATTAATAGTTTTTACATCAGGATTTATTCGCTTTATGAGACCAGTTAAAACTTTTCCCGCTCCAATTTCGATGAAAGTTTTGATACCATCCTTTATCATGTTTTCAATTAATTGATTCCATTTGACTGGTCGAATAATTTGATCAACCAAGAGCTTTTTTACTTCACTTACATCCTGAAATTTGTTTGCAGTTACGTTCGAGTATACATCAAAATTAAATTGATTGAATGTTACTTTATTTAGTTCACCCACGATATTTTCGTATGCATAATTCATCAGAGGTGAATGGAAAGCACCACTTACTACCAATTCCTTAGCAAGTTTTGCTTTCATTTCTTTGGCTAATTCTATTGACTTTCTTACTGCCTTAACATCTCCTGAAATAACAATCTGTCCCGGTGAATTAAAATTGGCAGGTTGAACAATACCTTCTTCTGAAGCTTTTCTACAGATTTCTTCAATTTGATCTATAGAAAGTCCCACTATGGCTGCCATAGTACCTGGATTTCTTTTGCCAGATTCCTGCATTAACAAACCACGAACTCGAACTAAGTTTAAACCATCTTCAAACGAAAGAACACCTGCAGCAGTAAGTGCAGTATATTCACCTAACGAATGTCCTGCCCCTGCTTTTATGCTAATATTTTTCAACACAGAAAAAATTGCCATACTATGAACAAACAGAGCAGGCTGAGTGTTTTCAGTTTGTTTAAGTATTTCTTCCGGCCCTTCAAAACAAATCGACTTTAAATCATAATTTAAAATGTTATTCGCTTTATCAAAAACACTCTTTGCCTCAGGAAAAAATTCATAAATATCTTTACCCATTCCAACAAATTGTGAACCTTGACCTGGAAATACTACCGCTATCATCATTCAACACTCCATTTTAAGTAAATTCCACCCCATGTATAACCAGCACCAAAACTAGCTAAAATTAAATTATCACCCACCTTTAGCTTACCTTCATCATAATAATCAACAAGACAAAGTGGAATAGTTGCAGCTGTTGTATTTCCATATTTATGAATATTTACCATAACTTTTTCAGGACCAATTCCCATTCTTTCTCTAGTTGCTTCTATAATTCGCAAATTAGCTTGATGTGGTACAAGGTAAGCCACGTCATCAGGTTTTAAGTTATTTCGAGCCATTAATTCATAAGCAACTTCCGCCATACCAATAACTGCAACTTTAAACACAGCTTTACCATCTTGATAGACATAATGCCATCTTTTTTCGACTGTTTCATGTGAGGCGGGATTTAAACTACCACCACCAAGCATGTATAACGAATTTCTCCCACTTCCATCGCAATACAAAACTTCATCGAGAATTCCATCAGACTTATTTTCAGTTCTCTCAAACAATACGCATGCCCCAGCATCACCAAATAATATACATGTGTTTCTATCTGTATAATCAGTAATGGTAGACATTTTATCCGCTCCCACAACCAGAACCCTTTTATAAATTCCGCCTCCAATAAGTGAACGAGCAACTGAACATGCGAAAACAAAACCTGAACATGCTGCTGATAAATCAAAGCCCCAGGATTTTTCCATTTCTAATTTATCCATAATAACGCAAGCTGTAGATGGAAAGAACATATCAGGTGTTACCGTTGCAACTATTAAAACATCAATCATATCCAAATCAATATTAAACCGTCTGACCATATCTTTAATTGCATTGACAGCTAAATCAGATGTAGCACCTTTCTCGAGTACTCTTCTCTCTCTGATTCCTGTGCGTGTTATAATCCATTCATCCGTTGTATCTACGATCGATTCGAAATATTTATTATCAAGAACTTTATCTGGAACATATTTACCAAATGCGATAATCCTTGCGTTGTATTTAAATTCTTTGCCTGTCATAACTAACCCTCTTGAACTTTAAGATAATAATTTTCTATAGCTTCCTTGATTCGATTAACTACATTATGTTTATAAATTTCATACCCTCTAATTATCATATTTTTCACTGCAACCTCGGTACTTGAACCATGTCCGATTACAACCACTCCATTAACACCAAAAAGTGGAATACCACCGTATTGCTGATAATCAAAAACTCCTAGTATTTCTTTCAATACACCTTTGGAAAACCCAAGCTTTATTTTGTTTAGAATATTTTCTGAAGCAGATTTTTTTAATTTCTTCAAAATAAAGTATAAAAACCCTTCCGCAAACTTGAGAACGATATTACCAACAAAACCATCACAAACTATTACATCAACCTCTCCCTTTAAAATATCCCTACCCTCAATATTACCGTAAAAATTAAGATTTGATTGACGCAATAGCTTGTTTGCTTGTATTGTAACCTCATTTCCTTTTGAATCTTCTTCGCCCACACTTAGGAGTCCGATTTTTGGATTATCAACTCCAAACATTTCCTTCATATATACTGAACCCATTAGAGCAAATTCAAAAAGGTTAGAGGGTTTACAATCTGAATTTGCTCCCATATCAATAGCTAAACTTGGATTTTTCAATGTAGGTACAAGTGAACCAATTGCAGGACGAGAAATACCTTCAATTCGCCCAATTTTAAAAGTTGCTATTGCCATTACCGCGCCAGTATTCCCAGCGCTAACCATTGCATGAGCATTACCTGATTTTACTAAATCAGCACATACTGCAACAGAGGATTTAGGTTTTGTTTTCAACGCAACAGATGGAATATCATCCATACTTACAACTTCTGTAGCATGGATAATATTACCTTCAGGAAATGGGAGTTCTTCATCCACAATAATCTTTTTGATAACTTCCTTCTGCCCAACTAATAAAACATCAAATCTATTTTTACTTTCCCGAAGAGCCTGGACTGCACCGCGAATTGTTACGTATGGTGCATTATCTCCACCCATTGCATCGAGTGCTATAATGCACTTTTGAAAGTTACTTCCCAAACTTAACCCAAAATTAGTTTAAGATGCCTTGGGAACGAACATGGTTCTGCCCTTATAAAATCCACAATTTGGGCAGGCTCGATGTTGAAGTTTTGCCTCTCCGCAGTTTTCACAATTTGAAATTGCAGGCATTGCCGCCTTAAAGTTTGCTCTTCTTTTCCTTGTCCGTGATTTTGAATGTCGTCTCTTAGGATTTGGCATATCTAATTTCCTGATTTATTGTTTAATAAACCCTTTAAGGCTAACCACCGTGGGTCAACCTTTTCTGTTTCACAAATGCACTGCCGAAAATTTAAGTCACTACCACACCTGGGACACAACCCTTGACAATCTTCTTTGCATAAATTTTTCATCGGTACAGAAAGTAATATATATTCTCGAACATCATTTGAAATATCAATGTAATCTTGATCTTTTCTGATAACAGTAACCACATCTTCATTGTAAAGTTTTTTATTCTGAATATCACTAATATAAAACATGTGATATTCATTTGTAAAACTTCTATCGTATTCTCTTAAACATCTGTCACATTCACAATGTCTATTAGCATTAATTGACACCTTGATTAAGATGTGGTCTTTCGTCTTTTCCAACAAAACATTAACATGAACATTACCAAAGAATTCATTTGGAAGTTCAAGGAATTCTACACTCTCTGTAAAATTATAAAAATGCCTCCCTTCTGATAAGGAGGTTATTTTAATTTTCATCTTAACTAATTAAAAACGACTGCAAATATATTTAACTAATTTCTATTTATCAATTAAATTACTTATGAGGAACGGAATTTTTTTCGTATAAATTATTAACAGTTTCAAACTTTCTTTATTATAAAAGATAATCTTACAACTATGAATTACTTAACCCGCTCCTTATAAGTTTTAAGCAGATAATCAGCTAATGCATCAGCTTCAGCTGGAATTAGCCCTTGTGCTGGCATTGGTGGATAAGCCGGATCCACTTTAACTGGATTTAAAATGAATTTCGCGAGTTTTCCCGAATCGTTTTCATATTTTGGTAGGACTAAATTATATGGAGGTCCAACTAATGCTTTGTCAAATTCGTGACAGGCTACACACTTGGCGTTAAAAATTTCCTCTGGATTAATATTTATTGTGGAGATATTAAGTTTTGATTTTAAATCTTCTTCATACTTCACAAAATTCCTTGAGATTTGAATAAATGATGGTTTTAATGAATTAGCGACAGTAAATGTATCTTTAGTTGCGAAGAGTATGACAATAATTACCAACACGTAAAATGAATATGTGCCCAATGAATGCAATTCTTCTTTTTTATAAGCATTAAGTTTATTTATTATTAAAAAAATTAATAAAACAGCAAAGCCCACCACTAAGAAAATGCTGTAGGATAAGCCACGCGAGGGTAATAAAAAGCTTTCCAAAAATAAAAATAGTGGTAATGGGAGTAAGGTTATTAATCCAAAATTAATTGTAAATTTTTTTATTCGATCCTGAAAATTTACGGAAAGCTCAAAATCTTTTTCTTGCCAGATAATATAATAAAAGAAAGTTGTAAGCAGTGAAATTGCTAAAGATAAAGTAACTAATTCCAGAAATCGAACAATTACAATTAAATTGAATAAATACGATGTCAAACTTGATTTCACCTCGAAGAGAGTCAGATCTATTTTGTAATTAAAACTACTTGCGAGGGCAAATAATCCAATTGTCAAAAAAACTAATGCCAGTTTTGAGGATATCCTGTGTACTTTGAAATTGTTTTGTATAAATTGAATGAAATGCTTTGATGATTCTTCTAATGCGGATTTTTGTAAAAGATTTATTAATTGATATGTGTATTTATAAGTCCATGCAAAAGCTAATCCCAAAATAAAAACGAAACTCATTAATCCATTAATTAAAATTAGAGAGAGAAATTTCCCATCTTGAAAGATCACAAGATCCAGAGAAAAAACAACAATAATGGAGAACACTCCTAAAACTATGGGCAAACTTAATTTTTTAAGGGGCAAACTTAAAACTTTATCTGCAATAAAAGTTGAAACATCATCGCGTCTTATAAATTCTAAATAATAAGCTAAAAAAACACTACCAAATAACCACATAAAATAGAAATAATATATTGAGTTAGCGATTATTGAAACCAGTTCTAAAACCTTAATGTACTCATAACTATAAGGCAATATGATTCTTTCCATATTTAGAAATTTCTCCATAATTAGATTAACTTATCGATTGAAAGTTGTGTGACAATTAGTAGTACAAATACATTGATCAGTCTGAATTCTTTAACAAGCATTTTCGGGTCATCTTTATTTTTTATTAAAGAACGAGATTTTACTATTAACCAAACAGCTAAAAGTAAAAACCCAAGATTAAAAATTTTATGGTCAAGCAATTGATAGATTGGCATTAACATAGAGGCAACTGACAATGAAACAATCCATATAAAAGTTAATCGAAAAATTTGTTCACGATCAAACTTGCGAGTTAAAGTAGGATAGCCGGCTTTTTTATAGTCCTCATCATAAACTAACATTAATAACCAGAAATGTGGTATTTGCCAAACGAAGAAGAAAAAAGCAACCATTAAAATTTTAGGAACAAAAACATTTCCACCTGCGGCAACCCAACCAATAATTGGTGGTAAAGCACCAATCAATGCTCCGGGTACAACTGCAAGCGAGGTAACTCTCTTTAATGGTGTATAAATTAAATTATACCAAATTAGAGCTATTATTCCTAACAGAGTAGCTAAAAATCCGTGAAAATAATATAGAACTGAAACTCCAATTAATGAAAAGATTACGCCTAAGATTAATACAAATAATGGTTTTGTTTTTCCTGAAGGAATAGGTCTATTCTTAGTTCGAACCATCAGTTTATCATATTCTCTTTCCTGATAATGATTCAAAATGGCAGATCCACTAGATAATATCAAAACACCCAAAATTGCAGTAATTAGATCGTAATGAACGGCTTTTTTATAAAGGACGTAGCCTAAAAAGGTTGTAACTGTCACAAAAAAAGTTATCTTAAATTTGGTAAGTTCTAATAAAATTCCAATCCACTTCAATAATGAGAGAACAAAATCTTTCATTTTATTGATTTATTTTTACTGATAATTTTTTCATCCACTCATCAAATTCATCTTGATGAACAACATAAATTTTTGAATACATATATGCGTGCCTTAAACCGCAGTATTCAGCACATAAAATATCATAAACTCCTTTTTCCTGTGGAATAAACCATAAATAGTTATCCTTGTTTGGGATAGCATCTTTCTTTATCCGAAATGCGGGAATAAAAAAAGAATGATTTACATCTATCGATTTAATGTTTAATTTGACTGGTTTATTTATCGGAACAACAAGAGAGTCAATGGTAACGCCATTTGGATAAGTGAAATCCCACTTCCACATCTTTGCAATAACATTAATTTCATAGGCATCTTTAGGAGCGGCAGTCATTTTTTTATAACCATACCATCCATAGTAAAACATTCCAACAGCTAAAACCGTGGGAATCACTGTCCAAATAATTTCTAAAGTTGTATTGCCTTTTATATTTCGAGGTTTGGGATTCTTTTTTCTATTGTATTTAAATACGAATATCACCATTAAAACTGTTATCATAATCAACAAAAGAAGGGAAATTCCTAAAATGAAAAGGAAAACTCCATCGACTTCTTTAATAAAATTTGATGCATTAGTTAACATTTTCATCTACCTTATGTTTGCGTAATCAAAGAAAGTTAGAACCAAGAAAATTAATAATGTTATAAAGGAAATGAGAACAAAAATTCTAAACATTCGGTCATCAAATCTTAAATGCATAAAAACCAACAATACCAATAAAGCTTTCAACGATGCAATACCCAATGCAACTAAAACTGAAAGAAAGCCTAGGTCCAGACTTGCTACTGTGACTGTTAATGATGTAAGTGTAACTAATGTTAACCAAACAAAAATGTAAGTTGAATAATTAACTATGTGATTTTTGCCATGACCCATTAAACACCTCTAATGAATTAAATAAAATAACGGGAATAAGAATATCCAGATTATATCAACTAAGTGCCAGTAAAGACCACTATTTTCTAACATAATGTAATAATCTGAATTTATTACATCAGATTTTAAATAAAAGAACATCACCAGTAGAATCACCATACCGATTAAAACATGAAGTGCATGAAGGCCTGTCATTACAAAATATAAACCGAAATAAATAATTATTCCTTTTGGTTGATTCAGCAATTCTGTTGAGCCAGGGAAAATTCCTGATGAGAATTTTGCAGACCATTCAAAATATTTATTAACCATAAAAAGCAATGCAAAGAAAATTGTCAAAGCAAGAAAAAGCATAGACAACTTTTTACTTTCGCGGCGAATTGCTGTAATAGACATTGCCATTGTTAAACTACTTGTTAAAAGAATTAAAGTATTAATCAGACCGAAGAAGACATCGAGTTTCTTCGAAGCTAATGCAAAAAAGTCACCATATTGATACCGATACACTGCATAAGCTAAAAACATTCCACCAAACAGAATCAGCTCTGTAAACAGGAAAAGCCACATTCCAATTTTTGCACCAACATCATCTCGGTGAACATGCTCATGAACGACGGACTCAACTAATTGATTCAATTTTTCACCTCCTCTCCAAGTTCGTAATGAGTAAAATCGTAAGGTTCTTTTTCAACCACAGGAATTTTTTCAAAGTTTTCGAAACTCGGTGGTGATGGTATAGTCCATTCGAGTGTTACACCACCCCAAGGATTTGCTTCAGCTCTCTGACCTTTTTTGAGTGCCATAATCAAGTTCACAAACATTAAGATAAGTCCAGGAATTAGTATCCAACTTCCAATAGTTGAAAGTAAATGCCAAATATGAAATTCAGGTAAATAATCATAATATCTTCTTGGCATACCCAAATAGCCCATTATAAACATTGGGAAATAAAGAAGTTGAAATCCACCTAATATTAAAGCAAAAGAGATCTTCGCATTTCTTTTGTTGTACATTTTGCCAAACATTTTTGGAAACCAATGATGAATTGCAGCAAAAATTCCGAATCCTGTTCCACCAAACATAACATAATGGAAGTGACCGACGATAAAATACGTATCGTGAATGTGAATATTTAAAGAGAGTGCTCCTTGCATTAATCCTGTGAAACCACCGATTGTAAAATTAAAAATAAATGCAAGAGCAAAAAGCATGGGTGGTTCAAGTTCAATTGAGCCTTTGTAAAGCGTAGACACCCAATTGAAAACCTTTATAGCACTTGGTATAGCAACGAGAAAAGTTAGGAGCGAAAATATCCACATTGCAGTACCGCTCATTCCCACAGTAAACATATGATGAGCCCAAACAAGAGAACCAAAAAATGCAATTGCTATACTTGAAAATGCAATGAATTTATAACCAAAAATTGTTCTACGTGAAAAGACTGGAATCACTTCAGAAATAACTCCCATTGCAGGTAAAATCATAATATAAACGGCGGGGTGAGAATAAATCCAGAATAAATGCTGATAGAGGATCGGGTCACCACCTAAAGCTGGGTCAAAAATACCCACACCAAACCATCTTTCAATTGCCACGAGGAGAAGTGTAATTCCAACTATAGGTGTGGCAAGAATTTGAATCCAACCAGTAGCATATAAAGACCATACAAAAAGAGGCATTTTAAACCAGCTCATCCCAGGTGCACGCATTCTATGAATGGTCGTAATAAAATTCAATCCAGTAAGAATAGACGAAAACCCAAGAATGAAAGCTCCCATTAATGCAGGGATGACATTTGTATTTGTTCTGACGGAATATGGAATATAAAAAGTCCAGCCCGTATCAGCAGGACCACCTGGAAGAAATAACGAAATAACTGCAACAAATCCACCTAATATGAACAGCCACCAGGAAAGCAAGTTTAACCTTGGAAAAGCAACATCTCGCGCACCAATCATCAATGGAAGTAGAAAATTTCCGAATACGGCAGGAATCCCTGGAATAATAAATAGAAAAATCATTATTACGCCATGGAGGGTAAAGATCTGATTATAAGTCTGAGGGTCCATTATGGTTTTGCCAGGCGCTATTAATTCAAGTCGCATCAAAAAACCAAATATCACTGCAACAGAAAAAAACGTTAACAACGAAACAAGATAAAGAATCCCAATCCTCTTATGATCAGTCGAAAAGATCCACTTAAATATTCCTTTTCTTTTTGTTGGTGCATTATAGAAATCTATATATTCTCCGTTGTGTCCATTACCACTTTTTATATCAGTCAACATCATTAACTTCGCACCTCCAGATTGTTCTTTTTAGGTTTAATGATAAGAAAGAGTACAAAAATTCCTGCAAGAGCAATAGTAATCAATGCAGCAACTCTTGTAACGTTCAATGCATAGGTTTTACCCTCTACATCATACGTATAACAGAATTTTAAGAATTTTGCAATTGTTGGTCCAACTTTGCCTTCGCCCGCTTCTATAATTGCCATTTTTATATCGAAAGGCAGAAATTTTATTCCTAATAAATATCGCGTAATTTTACCATCAGGTGAGATAAAAATTAGCGCACCAGGATGAACAAACTGATCTTCTTCTTTAAAGAAATAAAATCCCACAGTATTAGTAATTGAATAAATATTTGCACTATCACTGGTTAAGAAAACCCAATCTCCATCAGCTGGTTTATTATTCAAAAGTTTTATGTAATTAGCCTTTTTACCTTTAGCAAGATTTGGTTTTTCATCTGGATCAAAACTAATTGTTACAATTTGATAATCTTTACCTAACTTAAAATCAATTTTGTTTACGTTTTCAGCCAGCTCTGTTAATAGTGGTGTGCAGATTCCTCTACATTCGTAAAACACTAAAGTTAAAATTGTTGGTTTATTAATAATTTCTTTAAGTTTCACAAGCCTACCATCTTCTGTATAAAACTCACTTTCAAGTGGAATATATTTACCTAATTGTTCATCAATACCAGCCTTTTTTTGTTCCTGAGCATCCGCATATGAACTTTGCATTATGAAAAAAATTAAAAACAGAAAAAACGTTCTTTGTAAATTATTAAAGTTTAACATCCGCTCTTATCTCCTCATTTAGTAAATTGACAATGTAATTATAAAATGCTGAAATTGTTTCATTGTTAGATTTAAGAAGTTCAGGACTGATTCCATACATTACAGGATTTGCTTTAATTATATTAACAAAGTTCGATTCATTTAAAGCTTGGGAGTTTACAAAATTGATGACGAAAACAACAAATTTTTCTTCGGCGTTGATAAATTGCAAAATTTTGTAGTGTTGTTTTTCTTTTTTCAATCTTATGAGAAGCTTTTCGTACTTTATCATTTCAGATTGTTTTTCACCTATAACTAATTTAGTTGCTTTAGCGGTTGGAATTTGTCCTGCTGTTTTAATGCCCTCGGATAGTTTGTAATTAATATTAAGACTTTCAAGATCTTCCTTTGTATCCATGGGTGGATTTGGTGCAAGACTTCTAACATAATGAATCATTGCAAATAACTCTTCTGGTAGAATGTGAGAATAAGAAGGCATCCCACTTTTGATAATACCTTCGTATAAAGTTTTGTATAAATCAGAAATTTTTCTACCATAAATCCAGTCTTTAACTTCCGTTAAATTTCTTGGTTTTGAATTCATTACAATTCCTGCAGGACCATCTCCTTTTCCTTCATCACCATGACAGGAAGCACAATTGGTTCGATATAAATTCTTACCTTTTTCTATTAGTTCAGCTGTAGGGTTACTCATTTTGAACACATCAACAGGTGGAACATTCATCGACATTACAAAAGGTATATCACTTGACTGTGACAAAGTATCTTGAATTGTTTGAACTATTGAGCCTTTTGTTAGTTCAGGTAATTTGTTTATGAAAAGCAAACCGAGAGCAACTATAATAATTAAAAAATAAAAATAAACGTATCCAAACAATCTAGCAGGACTACTAAAAATTTCTTTAAAGTTTATTTCCTCTTGAATTTCTTTGGCTCTTCTAATTCTATCTTTCATAATTTAAACTCCAAACTTCTTTTCAGTTTCGGATCACCAACGGGTATAATGTTTTTCATTCTTTCATATCTGTAATAGAATAAAATCATAATTATACCAACACAAAATACTATAAATCCTAGTTCAATCCATCCAAAAACAAGTTGTTTGAATCCCGATGGCATCGTTAACCAATAGATGTCAACATAATGCATAATCAGCAACCATATAGAAACAATTTTTAAGCGATTAAGATTCGATTTAGCTTGTTGAGAGAGTAAAGCAAAGTAAGGAATTAAAAAATGACCAAAAATCAATATAAATGAAAATATTTCCCAGCCATTTTCCCACCGATGAATCATCCAGAAAGTTTCTTCAGGTAAGTTTGCGTACCATATAAGTAAAAATTGACTAAAAGCTATGTAAGCCCAAAAATTTACAAATGCAAAAAGCAAAGCACCCAAGTTATAAAAGTGATCGGGTTTGAGTATTTTATCAAAATAACTTCTTTCATGAAGTAAGATGGAAACAACTGTTAAAATAGCTAAGGCTGAAAGAACTGTTCCAGAAAAATAGTAAACTCCAAAAATTGTGGAAAACCAATGGGGCTCTGTGCTCATTAAGTAATCAATTGCAAAAAACGTAATTGTGATTGCAAAAATGGGAATAAAGAATGCTGAAAGTTTTGAATTACGGTAAGTTAAATTTTGATCATATGTTGTGTCTTGTTTAAGTGAATTTTTTCTCATGAAGTAAGCAAATAATGTCCAGACCAAAGTGTATACAAAGAACCTAATAATAAAAAATGTCTCGTTTAGATAAGGTGTTTTGCCACGAACTATTTCATCATTTTCAAGAACATCTTTGTAAGTCCAATGAAAAATAGAATGCATTTCCAGAAGAACCACGATTCCAATTACCATTACAAAAGGAACAAATGAAATGAATATTTCATTAATGCGTCTGAAAACCGTGCTCCATACTGCACCTGCAAGATACTCAATAGCAAATAAAAACATATTGCCTAATGCAATACTTACAAGAAATGAAAATAATATATTGTAATTAAATGCAAATCTGTGAGAATCAACAAAGAATGAAATTATCACAGTTAATAGTCCAATTCCAAAAATCAAAAAGGATATTTTTTTAAATTTATCTGGTAGACTTTTCTTCTGTAGAAGAGTTTGTTCCATGCTCATTTTAAGTCGCTCTCCTTTGGATTAATCGCTCTTTGTAAAACTCTGATATAATGAACTATAGCCCACCTTTCATCAGATGAAATTTGTGAGGCATAACCTGGCATGATGTTTTGTCCAACTGTTATAATATGATATATTCCACCATCTTTCATATTTCTGAGTTTATCTGAATGAAGGGTGGGTGGATTTGGAAACTGACCTTTTAATCTACTATCTCCATGACCAAAATTACCATGACAGGGACTGCAAAAAGTTAAATACTTTTCTTTACCTACTTTTAAAGTTTTTTCTGTAGGAAGTAGTGGATTTATCAAATTTTTTTCTGCAAGATCTGGTCTATCAGTATAGGGATAAGGGAGAAAGCCTCTTGCCACTGTTCCTTCAACAGGAGTTAAATTTGTAGTTTCTGGTTTTGTGAAAGTTAATTTGCTTTGTGGATTTAGTCTAAATTGTTCATGCATCCAATTAAAAGGTGACATGAATAACAAATGATTCAAAATAAAATATGTTACACCAGATACAATTAACGAAGTTATTCCCAAAAAAAGAATAAATTTTTTATCAAAAATCTTTGGCTTTACATTTGATTCTCTAAAGTAAATTTCAAATACCTCACTTGCTCCAAGAGATTGTAAAAATTCTTTTGCTCTAGTTAAATCAAAGATCGGATCAGATGCTTGGATTGTTATACCATATTTATCTACCGAAACTTTTCGCATGTATTCTGTATCAATCAATGGATGACTATTATTAGGAAATTTAAACATAATAAATAACATCCAAGCAACTGTAAAAACAGCAGCGGATAAAACTGTCACTTCAAACATTACCGGTACATAAGCGGGCAACTGATAAAAAGGTTTTCCACCAACAATTAAAGGATAATCTATTACATTAACCCAATACATGAATAAAAAGGCAAACAGTGCCCCTGATAACCCAAAAACCAATGTTACCCAACCTAACTTCGATGGCTTAAGTTTCATAGCCTGTGGTAATCCATGAATTGGATAAGGTGAATGGACATCGAATTTCGTATAACCACTATCGGTAACAGTTTTTACTGCAGAAATTAGTTTGTTTACGTCTTCAAAAATTCCAGAAACAGAGTAAAGAATTTTATTTTCCATTAATGATTGCCTCCATGTGAGGGCTGTGAACTATTTAGAACTGCTTTTACTTCAGCAATAGACACTACAGGAAGTGTTCTAATAAACAAGAAAATCAATGTAAAGAACAAACCAAAACTTCCAATTAAAATTCCTATATCGTAAATACTTGGAATGTACATTCCCCAACTTGAAGGGAGGTAATCCCTGGAGAGTGTTGTAACTACAATTACAAATCTCTCGAACCACATACCAACATTAACAAACACCGCCACTATAAACATCACTGGAATTGAACGTCGGAATTTTCTAAACCAGAAAAGTTGTGGGAACAAAACATTACAAGTAACCATCGTCCAATATGCCCATGCATAAGGTCCCAAAGCTCGATTTAAGAAAACAAATTGTTCAATTGGATTACCACTATACCATGCAATGAAAAATTCCATAGCGTAAGCATAACCTACCATCATACCGGTTGCAAGCATCACTTTATTCATTTTTTCAAGAGTATCAAGAGTGATGATATGTTCTATCCTAAAAACTTTTCTGATGATGATCAAAACATTCTGAACCATGGCAAAACCTGAAAAAACAGCACCAGCAACAAAGTATGGCGGAAAGATAGTCGTGTGCCAGCCTGGCATTATGGAAACAGCAAAGTCAAAACTAACAATAGTATGAACGGAAAGAACCAGCGGAGTTGCAAATCCAGCTAAAATTAAGTAAGCCATTTCATAATGTTGCCAGTGTCTCCCAGAGTGTCTCCAACCTAAACTCAAAATCGAATAAATTGTTTTCAGAATTTTGTTCGTTGTTCTATCCCTGAGAGTTGCTAAATCAGGAATTAGTCCAATGTACCAAAATACAAGTGATACAGTAAAGTAGGTTGAAACCGCAAAGACATCCCATAATAGAGGAGAAGTAAAATTCACCCAGAGGGCATGTTGATTTGGATAAGGAAGCAGATAACCATCAAGCCAGGGCCGACCTGTATGAATTAACGGGAAAAGTCCAGCACACATGACAGCAAAGATCGTCATTGCCTCTGCAAATCGAGCGATAGAAGTACGCCATCTTTGACGTAGTAAAAATAGAATTGCAGAAATTAAAGTCCCTGCATGACCAATTCCAACCCAAAACACAAAATTCACAATATCAAATCCCCACCCTACAGGTTGATTTACTCCCCAAACTCCAACACCTTTCCATAAAGTTACTCCCAGACTAATCGCACCAATTAAAAGCATTGTTAGACTTATGGAAATTGCAATGTACCACCCACGAGTTGGCTTGCTCTCTAATGGTTTAATAATACTTTCATTTATTGAACTAAGAGATGGATTTCCTTCAACAACAGGTGGTTCTATAGTATAATCAATAACTCTCACTAAACACCCTCCGAATTAATATTTCTTAGTCTAGTAATGTATGAAACATTAGGTTTTACATTCGTTTCTTCCAAGACATAATAAGCTAAATCATGTTTCCTTAATCTTGCAATTTCTGATTTTGGATCATTCATATTTCCAAAAACAATAGCACTTGATGGACACGCTTGTTGACAAGCTGTCATCACTCCACTTCCATCAAACTCGATCCCTTTTTCAATTGTCTCTTGTCTTGCTTCCATAATCCTTTGAATACAAAATGTACACTTTTCCATTACTCCACGAGATCGAACGGTAACTTCCGGATTGTTTAAGAAATTTAATGGTTCACGGTACTGATAATCATTTGCAAATTCCGATCTAAAATCAAAGAAATTGAAGCGTCTAACTTTATAAGGACAGTTATTAGCGCAATATCTTGTTCCAACACAACGATTATATGCCATTTGGTTAAGTCCATCAGAACTATGATTTGTTGCTGATACAGGACAAACATTTTCGCACGGTGCATTGTCACAGTGTTGACATAACATAGGTTGGTTACTTACAAGGACATCTTCAGGTGTACCTGAAAAATAAGTATCAATTCTCATCCAGTGCATTTCTCTTCCTTTCTCAACTTGATCTTTTCCAACCATTGGAATGTTATTTTCAGCAATACAGGAAACAACGCAAACATTACAACCTGTACACTTATTCATATCGATTGCCATTGCCCATTTTACACCTTTGTACTCAACTTCTTCGACTATACTGAGCAATTCTTTTCTTTCAGCTTGAATAAAGTTTTTATTTTTCTCATACTCTTCTAATGTTCCTTCTTGAATAATTTTTCGCTTACGATGGAAATCTTTAACAAAAGTATCATCAAGTGCGTGATGTTCTTGAGCCGTTACAAGATTATACTTCTTTCCAGTATTTACAAAACTTACATAATCAAAAAATCTAGATGACGAGCTCAGATTCAAAAACTTATTAACATTAACACCAACACCTCTACCAATTTCACCACATTCACTATGGCCAAATCCCAGCTCAAGAAATATTGCATTATCGCACACTCCAGCTTGAATAAATACAGGTAATTGAGATTTCACTTTTCCATTTGTAATTTCAATTACATCACCATTCTCAATATTATGCCTCTTAGCAAATGCTGGCGATACTGTCGCATAATTATCCCAAACTATTTTGGTTATCGGATGCGGTAACTCATAAAGCCAACCATTATTGGCAAATCGCCCATCAAAGGTGTAAGCACCGGAATGAATTCCAAGAAGTATCCTATCAGAATAAGTTTTAGTACTGCCTTTGAAATTTTTCAATGTGAAGGTTGGTCTTATGTTTTGATTGTTAGTGAGATTTACGAAACCATCATGCAATGAAGCATACCAGAAAGATTCAAAATCTACAGCAGGTTTTATCTTTGGATAAACTTCTTTTTCCCAACGTGATTTCAATTTTTTATGATACATCTTTTCATGGTAAGGCTCATTATAAACAAATGTGAGTATTATTGATTCTTTTTGTCTTGTGTTGTAGAGTGGATTAATTACTGGTTGTTGTAAATTTATCACGTTTAAGTAGGTTTGAAAATCATTCCAACTTTCTAGGGGATTATGAATTGGCAAAATGAAATCGCTAAGAGAAGCTGTTTCCGTTTTTAATTCCGATAAAGTAACAGTAAGATTGACCTTTTTAAGAGCTTCTTTGAAATCTAGATTCGATAAATCATAAACTGGATTAGCATCAAAGTTAATTAAAACCTCTACGTTACCTTTTTTAATTTTTGTAATAAGCTCTTGAAAATCATTCAAGTCATTTTCTGGTGAAAGGGAAATTAAACTCTGAGAAAAGTCGTATAAATTAGTTGCATCTAAAATTTCATTAATTAACAGTATAAGTATATTTTCTTCTTTTGACAATCTATTACCTGCAAGAACTACACTCCGCCCTCTGTTTCGAATTAAGTCTTCAACTAAAGTTTTAATAACTTTTTCATCCAGATTAAACTTTTTAACTACTACATTCAAATCAACTTGTGCAATTAATTGTGATAAATTGTATGGGATAGTTAATTGTTTTTTGACTCTTTTATTGATCTCATTAATCAAGCCAAACAGAAATTCTCTAATAAAATCTGACCTTAGTTTTATTCGATAATCAGCATTTGCCCCTGTTAACGTTAAATTCCCTTCTAAGACGTATAAACGACTGAAATTTTTCAAATCATCGACATTTCTTGTCTTTGCATATCTAATTGTTTGATTTACAAAATCACCATCAGAGTTTAAAAAATCACTTTCAATAGCCAATATTACTTTTGCTTGTTCTAATTTGACTGAAGGAACACTGTCAAGATTATAACATTCTTTCCACGCATAAAATTGATTTTTATTAGTTAATACGTCGTAGAAATAAAGTTTTGCTGTAGGATAAGTTTCCACAAATTCACTTAAAACTTGCAAAGCCGTAGCAGAATTAATTTTTCTGGAGATAATTGCAATCTCTTTACCATTTTTTACAGCTTCATTTAAAGATTTTTTTATTTGATCCTCGGCTGACTTCCAACTAACGGATGAAAATACTTTCTCCGATAATTTTTGCAAAGGTTCTCCTAATCTATCAGGATCATATAAATTTAAAATTGATGCCTGTCCACGAACACAAACTTTCCCTTGACTTACTGGATGTTCAGGATTACCATCTATTTTAATTGGTCTACCCTCGCGAGTTTTAATTAAAACCGAGCAATTCCTAGAACAACAGTTTAACGTAGAAGCATAATAGTTTGCTTTTCCTAAAATGATTTCTTCCGGTTGCCTGTTATATGGAACAATTTCGCCTTTATCTTTATAATTTGTGCAGGCTGCAAAAGCAAAAGCTGAAGAAGCTGAAAGAAGAGCTAAAAATTTCCTTCTGGAAATTGGTGGCATCGATTCTAAATCAACAAAATCAATAGCCCCTTCGAGAAATTCATCGTGTTTAATCTTTTTTAACTCTTCAGGATCGTAGTATTCGCGTAAACTCTTCCAGTATTCTTTCCCCGAGTTTTTGTTTTCCATTTTGTTACTCATTGCTTAACTCTTTTAATTGCGTCAGGATTTTCGATAAACTTGATTTTGTTTGATGAGCCATTAGTTAATTTGAAAACTTTATTCAGAGGTAATAAAGAAAGAAAAGAGAAGGCAATAAATGAGAAGCATAACTTACCGACAAATTTTTTTCGACTAATTGATTTTAATTTTTCTACCATATACTTGCCTTAATTTATATTTGATTTATCTGTGACAGGCAAAACAATTTTCTGGACCATTGTTGATAGATGAGA
>Ga0209721_1000452_pt1 | contig 37420 bp, 35 predicted proteins | sample TshhotsprinmetaG_FD_184139 | JGI IMG/M metagenome (GOLD analysis project Ga0209721, IMG submission 184139) | Hot spring microbial communities from South Africa to study Microbial Dark Matter (Phase II) - Tshipise hot spring metaG (SPAdes)... | ecosystem: Environmental > Aquatic > Thermal springs...
TTTAAACGGAATTATGAAAACGACACCTAATTGATTTTATGAGATTTTTCCGTTTTAAAAATCTTTCGGATGTGATATAGTTTAAATAGTTTCCGGGAAAATACGGTAGTTCGTATAGTAATTGTTACACGTCAAATAAATAACGGCATACAAAGACAAAACGGCCACATCGCAAAAATATTTACTTCCCTCTAATATGGCAAAAGGTTTATAATGAGATACAGATTTTATATATTTGCTTAAGGGTTTCGGAAATGCTAACAAAAGAATATATAGACGACCTTAAAATTAAAGGCAATGGGGCATTATCAAATGCTATTACTGCGTTTAAAGATAGTGGCAGCTTAGCTTTCTTTCTTAAGAAATTAGGGCATTTACCAAGAGACTTCGATGGAAATCTATTGATCCCATTATTAAGCCATGAAAGCCGTCAGGTCAGGCTATGGGCTGTAAAGAATATTGGGAAACTGGAAGACGTAAAATATCTACAATCCCTCTCTATAATTGCCAAAGACGACTCTGATTCTATGGTTAGGAGAGAAGCGGTATCCTCTATAGGTAGGATGAGACATCCACAGAATAAAGTCATACTTCTTGAGATGCTAAAAGATTCCGACCCGAAAATTGTCTTGCAAGCAATCAGGGGCTTACTTGTATTTAAGAACGATAAAATGGTTGAACAACATTTAAAACAACTCCGAAATCATCCGAATGAAATGGTTCAGACTGTTATTCATAAAGAATTTTTCGCACAAAATGCAAGTAAAACAGAGCAACCACATACTGAGACTTATGAGTTTCTAAAAAATGTTGTCGTCAATGGCGATGTGAGGGATGTTTTAAAGATTGTGCCGGATGAATCAATCCATTTAACATTTACTTCACCGCCTTATTATAATGCAAGAGATTACTCTATCTATCAAAGCTATCAAGAATATTTAAATTTTTTAGTCGAGGTCTTTAAGGAAGTCTACAGAGTAACTAAAGAGGGAAGATTTTTTATTTTAAATACATCTCCTATTATAATTCCGAGAGTTAGCCGTCAACATTCAAGCAAGCGTTATCCGATTCCTTTTGATATTCATCCCCATTTGGTAAATATGGGATGGGAATTTATAGATGATATTGTCTGGTTAAAACCGGAATCAAGCGTTAAAAATCGCAATGCTGGATTTTTACAACATCGCAAACCTCTCGGATACAAACCCAATCCTGTTACAGAATACTTGATGGTTTATCGAAAGAAAACAGAGAAACTTTTAGATTGGAATATTCGGCAATATAGCTGGGATATAATCGAAAAAAGTAAGGTTACAGAAGAATATGAGACGTCAAACGTCTGGAAAATTGACCCGACATTTAATAAAGTTCATACTGCTGTTTTCCCCTTAGAATTATGCAACAGGGTAATTAAATTTTACTCTTTTAAGGGAGATTTGGTTTTTGACCCATTTGCAGGTAGCGGGACTCTGGGCAAAGCAGCCAAAAAATTAGAGAGATTATTTTTCCTGACGGAACGGGAGAAAAAATATTTTCATGAAATCAGAAAGAATTTAGAAAATGGCAATCTGTTTTCCAATAATCTTCCTCGTTTTTGCTCGCTTGAACAATTTAAGGAAATAATCAAAAATGACGCTTACTGAATCCGTAGCCAAAAATATCATACAGAAACTCATCAAAGGGCAGGATTACAGGATAGAAATTGTAACTTTGATTAACACAGAGTTTTTGCAATACGCTATTGACTTCTTTAAAAAAGTGGTAGATGCAAAACTCAGAAGTCAGGATATTACAGTTGATTGGTATAAACAGGAATTTTTAAATCCTAATCTTCCCGCTCAGGAAATCGCTATTCATTCTGGACTCAACAAAAAGACAATCCATAATATGTTCAACTCATCCACGAGAGAAATAATAATTGATGCGTCCAATGAAAATTACGACACATTGTTTGAAGCTATCAAGAATCTTGTAGATACACGGCATGATTTGGAATTAACCTTGACGATTAAGTTTAAAGGCGTAAGTGTTGATTTAAACATCAGCGAAAGCCTTATTGTTATAAATACATTGGCTGTTAAACGAGCAGAATTGAGGGGCAGCTTATGGAGCACTGCTGGTAAAAGAGTAGAAAAACCTTTGATGCTAACATTATGCAAGCTATTCGGTGTCAATGATATAAACTATGCAATCAGATTTAGAGGAAAATCAAAAAAGAAACCTGAGTTTGAAAGAGAAATTGATTTTTATCTGATAGGAGACGAGAGCAGGAACTATAAATGCGAGGTTAAATTAATGGGGCGGGGAAATCCCGAAAGTGCTGATGCTGTTATCGCAAGAGACAGTAAAGTTTTTGTTGCGGACAAATTGTCGGATACAAATAAAAAACAGTTGGACAGCTTAGGCATTGAATGGGTTGAATTGAGAAGCGAAAATGGCTTTAAAAGATTTGCTGACGTTTTAAAACATCTGAATATTCCATATCAAGATTTCAATAATGACATAGACTCCAAATTATCTGAGATTTTTAAAGAGATTTTTAAATAGCAAAATAGAGAACACATAACAAATCGCTCAACACCGATGCTCATTACGCTTCGCTTCATTCGCACGGGTTAGCTCAAGTGTTCCTCCGCTCGCTCCGCTCGCGGAGGAACGGGCTGCGGATGAGCTGTATGAATAAAAATATAACAAGGCATTACGGCAATAAAAAAATAACCGCTCTTCAGGGCGCTCCCCACATAACTCAGAGCCACTGCAAGAGCATGAATACAAACTTTACTCATACGGCCTCCTATCCTTGTGACTGCGGAGCGCCGGCGAACAAGCGGATCGAGCCGTCCCTGCAGGCAGCTCATCCGCAGCCCGTTGAGGCTGTAGAAAAAGTCCCGAAAGGCTTATAATAGAGCCATTCATCTTGTTTGAAGATGGGAACACACCGCTGAGTAGGGGGATAGATGGCAAGATACAAAGAATATGATTATTCCCAAGGCAAATTCATACCGGTGCACTTTGGAATTTCGCACAAACAAAAAGGCTCCTTGCGGAGGAAGGCTGGACGCCTTCCGAGAATGAAGCGGAAATGCTTTGTCTTTCAGCATAACAAACAAAGTTTATGAATAATACGGGCTAAGGGTTTTAGCTCTACTTAATCCTCTTCGAAATGGCCTTAAACTCTTCAGTGCCAGCAACCTTTAACAATTGGAATAAAACTGTCTCCGTGCATGTTATCACAGCGCCTGCATCGCGCATGAATTCCACCCCTGCCTTCCAGTTCTCCTTTGCCCTTGAACATACAGCATCCCTCACAAGATGGACATGGAAGCCTTCCTTTAAAAGTCCGATGCATGTCTGAAGCACGCATATATGAGTTTCCATACCTGTGAGTATAATAGTCTTTTTGTCGAGCCTTTTTATTTCATTCAGGAAATTCGGCTCTTCGCAGCAGCTAAAGGTCAGTTTTTCTATCGGCTGATAAGACGGCAGGGCATCTTTTATTTCGGCAACTGTCTGTCCGAGCCCTTTTGGATATTGCTCGGTCACAACTATGGGTATATTCAGCATCTTTGAAAGTTCAATCAGGTGAAGGCAGTTTTTAACAACATCATCCCTTACCTTCATTGCTGCTGCCAGCCTGTCCTGAATATCTATAATCAATAATGCTGTATTATCTTTATCGAGAAGAAATCTGTTCATAAATAATCTCCTTTGGGCAATAATAAATTAAATATTGCGATATTATATCATTTTTCGAGATCGCTCAAACCATAATCAGTAAAGAAACTTTCTAAATACAGGATAGCAGGTATCCATGTTTACGGATTGCGGTCAAAGGGCTTTACAGACAATTTACATTGTCAACGGTTTCTAATTGATGTATTATTTTTTTAGCATCTAAATAATAGATTTAAAATAAAAGTAGAAGGGAGGTTGATATATGTCAACTATAGAGAAAATCAAAGGAATGTCCATCAAATGGAAATTGATGATACCCATCATAGTAATCATGGTGGGCATAGGCATTGCCAACACAATATAGATGGGAATGAAGGTTAAGGAGATTTCATCCGAACAGAGCAGGAGGGATTTAACGCATTTATCGGAGACGGTATTTGGAGTAATGACAGGTTATATGACAACCGGCATGATGGCTACCCACAAAAAAACTTTTCTTGACCATATGAACAAAATGCTTCCTGTAAGGATGATTTGGGGAGAGATTCTGGATAAACAATATGGTAAGAAGGCAGCAGAAGAATATCCGAGGGATGACCTTGAAAAAGAGGTGTTTAAGACTGGCAAACCTGCCTTTAAGACTGAATCTATTAAAGGAGAGACATATCTCAGGGGGATTTTCCCTTATGTAAATGTCTAAGGACTACATGGGAACAAACTGCCTGATGTGTCACAGCGAAGGAACAAAGGAAAGAGATGTTCTTGGAGCCCTCAGTATCAGCGTTTCTATGAAAAAAACAGAAGATGCAGTGGCAAGAACAAAAATCCTCATTGCAGTCATTACAATTCTTCTTTCTGTCGGCAGCATAGGTGTAATCTACTTTATCCTTTCCAATTTCCTTACAAGACCTCTTGGAAATATCGCAAGAGTAGTCGAAAGCGCAGGACATAAGGACTTCAGAGAAAGGCTTCAGATAAAGTTCCTCGATGAAATGGGTAATCTTTCAGAATCTATAAATAAAATGTCAGGTGAGCTATCAAATGCCATGAGAAATGTTGCCCATGCAGCAGCCGACCTATCAAAACATGCAGTGGTGCTTAAGGGAGCCATAGATGAGACAATAGACGGCACAAACAAGCAGGCACAGCAGGCAGCACAGATTGCGACTGCTGCAGAAGAGATGTCACAGACAGTAACAGAGATTGCACGGAATAGTGCCTCTGCCTCTGATTCTGCAAAGGACGCAATCAGTGTTGCGCATAATGGAAAAGATGTTGTGGTTCAATCCGTTGACAAGATAAATTCAGCAGGCAGCGCAACACAGGAGCTGGCATCCATGATAGAGAGGCTGAATTCGAGGGTAACGGAGATAGGCGAGATAGTCTCTGTAATAAGCGATATAGCAGACCAGACCAACCTCCTCGCACTCAATGCCGCCATAGAGGCTGCAAGGGCAGGAGAACAGGGAAGGGGCTTTGCTGTAGTAGCTGATGAGGTCAGGAAGCTGGCAGAACGCACAATGAAGGCAACGACCGAGATATCGGAAAAGATTAAGGCTGTTCAGGTCGATTCAGGCCAGACCGCACACTCGATGGAGAGGGCGCTAAGCCATGTGACTGAAGGAGTTACATTTATGGAGACAGCAAGTGAATCCCTCGGTCATATTGTGAGCTCCGTTCAGAAAACAGCAGATGAAATAGCCCAGATAGCCGCCTCTGTGGAAGAACAATCCGCCGCATCCGAGGAAATAGCAAGGAATATGAGGACATATCTCATATCGCAAAGAAGACACAGAAGTCCACAGACCATCTAAAGAAGATTTTCGATGAACTGAATGCCTTGTCCCAGAAGCTCAAGGCAACCATAGACGAATTCAGGTTTGACTAACTAATGCCTTGACAAAAACTCGCAAATCACAGATAGGGCCTCTTCAAGGGAGGTCTTATCTGTTTCTATGGTAAGTTCTGGATTTAATGGCTCTTCGTATGGTACCTGCACTCCAGGCACGGGCCATCCGGCCCGGCCCTTTTTATATATGCCCTTCGGAGCTCCGCGTGTTTTCCTGCGCGAAACCTCCCTCTCCATACAAACATCTATGGGACACTTCAGATAAATTTCAGCAAAATTCGGGATAAGCTGTCTTGCAAGCTCTCTCCACCTTCGCATATTCCCTGTGGCATCGATAATGACATTGTGATCAAGCCCCGAAAGGGTCTTTGCCGCATAGACAATAGTGCGGTAGACCATCTCCCTTTCATCTTCAGAATATGTCGGTTTAGGCGTAACAATCTTCCGAAGCTCATCCATTCTGAGAATAACAAAATCAGGGAATTGATTCTTTATGCCGTCGGCAACTGTGCTTTTCCCGCTTCCGGGCAGACCTGTTACCCATAAGACAATACCTTTCATAGTTAAAGAATAGCACATTTTAATATTTCCATAATCTGTAAAGAAACACTTGCAAAAGGAAAGCAGGCATGGATGAAAAGCCTTTATCAGCGATACCTTAGAGCCGAGCCCTCCCACTGTTTAAGGGCAACTTCAGTATTACCTTTTGCATTCAGCAGTATAAACAGGCAGAAAAATAATCTCATCGCATTAATAAAGGCTTTGAAGCCGTGCCTGCTTTCCCTGATTACAGATTTAGGCATTTGACTAAACTTTCTCTATAGCTGTAAAATTTCCCATGCAGCACTCTGATTTTGTCCCCCTCCATTTACACACAGAATACAGCCTTTTGGACGGTGCAATAAAGATCGATGAGCTTGTGGAGCAGGCATCTGCCTATAAAATGCCGGCTGTTGCCATCACCGACCACGGCAATCTCTTTGGCGTCATCGAGTTTTATAAAAAGGCCATAAAAAAGGGCATAAAGCCCATAATCGGCTGCGAGGTATATGTTGCCCCTAACAGCAGATTTGACAGGTCAAAGACTAATATAGATAATGGCCTTTCAGAGGAGGCAGCCTTTCACCTTATACTCCTCGCAAAGGACAGCAATGGCTACAAAAATCTGACATCCCTCGTTTCAAAGGCATATCTGGAAGGCTTCTATTACAAGCCGAGGATAGACAAAGAACTCCTCGATCAATACAGCGGCGGGCTTATAGGCCTTACTGCATGCCTTAAGGGAGAGGTGCCCTATTATCTTCAGCATGGTCAAATGGAAAGGGCACGTGAGGCGGCCTTACAGTACAAGCACATCCTCGGCCCTGAGAATTTCTTTTTCGAGATACAGCACAACGGAATGCCTGAACAGGAGGAGACAAATAAAAAACTCATCGAGCTTTCCAAGGAACTCCATATCCCCCTTGTTGCCACAAACGACTGCCATTATCTGAAAAAAGAAGACGCAAGGGCACATGACATCCTTCTCTGCATACAAACAGGAAAGACTGTAAAAGATAAAAAGAGAATGAGGATGTCAACCAATGAGTTCTATTTCAAATCCCCTGACGAGATGAAACAGGCATTTCACGAGACGCCAGAGGCCATATTGAATACAAGGATGATTGCTGAGCGGTGCAATCTCGATTTTGTCCTCGGAAAGAGCCTCCTTCCAAAGTATGAACTGCCCAACGGCGTTTCACCCGATTCCTATCTCGAAGATCTTGCCATCACCGGGCTTAAGGCTAAATTCAAAGGCAATCCTCCGCAGAATTATCTTGAACGCCTTAAGATGGAGCTTCAGATGATAAGGAAGATGGGTTATTCTTCTTATTTCCTCATAGTCTGGGACTTCATAAGTTATGCAAGAAAAAACGGCATTCCTGTCGGCCCCGGAAGAGGCTCTGCTGCTGGAAGCCTTGTTGCATATTGCCTCGATATTACAGAAATAGACCCGATTAAGTACAACCTTCTCTTCGAGAGATTCTTAAATCCGGAAAGAATAAGCATGCCTGATATCGATGTGGATTTCTGCAAGGATAGGAGACCGGAGGTTATTAATTATGTCTCTGAAAAATACGGCAGCGACCATGTTGCACAGATAATAACATTCGGAACAATGGCTGCAAAAGCAGCAATAAGGGATGTGGGAAGGGCAATGGATATTCCCTATGCGGATGTTGACAAAATAGCAAAACTCGTCCCTGGACATAACATAAGCATTGACGATTCCTTGAAATTAGAGCCGCAGCTTAAAGAATTATACGACAGCAATCCGACAGTAAAAGAATTGCTGGATATTGCAAAGAGGCTCGAGGGATTATCAAGACACGCATCAACCCATGCAGCAGGAGTTGTTATAGCGCCGAAACCATTGACAGATTTCATGCCGCTTTATAAAAATCCTTCTGAAGAAACCATTACCACACAGTTCGACATGGGATCTGTAGAGAGTGTCGGCCTTCTGAAGTTCGATTTCCTTGGTTTAAAGACACTCACCGTCCTCAAAAAAACCGTTGATTACATAAAGCAGCAGGGGAAAAAGATAATCCTATCCGATATTCCTATTGAGGATGAAGAAACATACAAGCTATTAAGTTCGGGAGAGACAACGGGCATATTCCAGCTCGAAAGCGCAGGCATGAGGGATATACTCGTAAAGATGAGACCGGATAGATTCGAAGACCTCATTGCCCTCGTTGCCCTTTACCGCCCGGGCCCTATCGGCAGCGGAATGATAGACGACTTCATCAAGAGGAAAAGGGGAGAGACAGAGGTTGAATACGAGCTGCCGCAATTAAAGGATATTCTCGATGAGACCTACGGGGTAATCCTTTATCAGGAACAGGTCATGAGGATAGCAAACAAGATAGCAGGCTTTTCAATGGGACAGGCAGACCTCCTCAGGAGGGCTATGGGAAAGAAAAAGCCAGAGGAGATGGAAAAACAGAAAGAGGTCTTCCTGAGCGGCGCCATTGCCAATGGGATCCCCGAGAAAAAGGCTGCAAGACTATTTGAATTGATGGCATTCTTTGCAGAATACGGATTCAACAAATCCCATTCCGCAGCCTATGCATATCTTGCATACCAGACAGCATATTTAAAAGCGCATTATCCTGTTGAGTTCATGACAGCAAACCTCAGTGCTGACATGGGAGATACGGATAAGATCGTTAAACTCATAAATGAATGCAGGAACATGTCCATAGAGATAATGCCGCCTGATATTAATGAGAGCGAAAGGGAGTTCAAGATTGTGGGAAGTTCTGTGAGGTTTGGTCTCGAGGCTGTAAAGGGTGTCGGCTCTGCAGCCATAGAGACAATCCTTCAGGAGAGGCAGAACAACCGTTTCGAATCCTTTGATGAATTCCTTTCAAGAGTGGACAATAAAAAGGTCAACAAAAAGGTTATAGAGAGCCTTATTAAGGCAGGGGCGTTTGATTCCTTATTCTCTGAGCCTCCTTATAACACGAGATTCTTGGCAAGGGCAAAGTCTATGGATGCCTTAACGTCATCCACTAAGGCAAATGGCTTGGGTCCCGGACTTTTCGGAGACAGTGATATTGCTGTTAGTGCAGTCCAGCCATGGGATGAAACAACATTATTGAGTTATGAAAAGGATGCCCTCGGTTTTTACATATCAGGCCATCCGTTGACAAGGTACAGAAAGACATTATCCACTATGGACGTGATACAGTTGTCAAGTGTGGAAGACAAAGACGAAAGAGCAGATGTCAGCGTTGCAGGAATTATAAGCGAAATGAAGACAAGAGCAAAGGAGAAGGGAGTCACAGCCTATCTGAATCTGGAGGATGAGACAGGAAGCTGCGAGATGCTTGTATTCCCCGACCTCTACAAGAAGAACGCAGACCTACTTAAAAAAGGCAATCTGATTTTGATAAAAGGCCAGGTGTTCAAGTCAGAGAAGGGAGCAAAGGTTATGGCGAGGGAGATACAGAGCCTCACAGACATGGAACTCTGCACGAAATATGAAGTGGCCATGAAATGCGACAACCTTGAAGACGCTGCTGAAAAGCTCAGGACGATAAAGAGATTAATGGGAGATACGCCAAACGGCAAAGACAGCATATCATTCAAGTTTTATCTTCCTGATTATTGTGTTATTATAGCTTCTAAACTCCCGCCCTGCGGTAATTTTGCAGCAGAGGCAGAAAGGATTACAGGAGTAAGCGTAAAAACTTGTTAAAAATCCGAAATACTAAATCCTAAACTCTAAACAATTTTTTAAAATATAATTTGAAACTTCGATTTGTTCGGGATTTAGATATTAGGATTTGGAATTTGGAGCGAAGCGACTATGGGTTATTATCTTGATTTTGAAAAGCCACTGGAAGAGCTTGAAACAAAGATCGAAGAACTTAGAAAGCTCTCTGACGGCACAGAGATAGATATAGCATCGGAAATAAAGCGCCTCGAAAAAAAGGCAAAGGAATTGCGCTCAGAGATATTTTCCAATCTCACTCCGTGGCAGAAGACCATGATAGCACGCCATCCCGAAAGGCCGTATACCCTCGATTATATCGGTATGATAGTCGAGGATTTCATCGAACTGCACGGAGACAGGAGATTCGCGGACGACCCTGCCATTGTAGGGGGAGTCGGAAAGATTAACGGTATCCCTATGGTCATTATCGGCCACCAGAAAGGCAGGGGCACAAAGGAAAGGATATTCAGAAACTTCGGGCAGCCCAATCCGGAAGGCTACAGAAAGGCGCTCAGATTGATGAGGCTGGCAGAAAGGTTTAAGATTCCCATAGTAACATTCATCGATACCCCCGGAGCTTATCCAGGAATAGGCGCAGAGGAGAGGGGGCAGGCAGAGGCAATAGCAACAAATCTCATGGAGATGTCGAGGATCAGGACTCCCATAATCTCCATAGTAATAGGCGAAGGCGGAAGCGGCGGTGCCCTTGCATTAAGCATTGCGGACAGGCTCTATATGTTAGAGCATTCTGTTTATTCCGTAATCTCGCCAGAAGGATGCGCAGCTATTTTATGGAAGAGGGGAGGAGAGCTGACGCCTGATGACTTCTCAAGGGCAGCAGACGCTCTTAAACTCACTGCAGATGACCTGAAGTCATTCAAGATCATCGATGACATAATACCCGAGCCCCTCGGCGGCGCGCACAGAGAGCCTGAAACAACAGCAAAAAGGTTAGTAGAATATATCTTGAAGTCTCTGGAATCCATTCAATCAAAAAGCCCTGCGAAGTTGATAGAAGAAAGGTATAAAAAAATCAGAAAAATAGGAAGCCTTACTCAAACAGGGCAGTAACAAAGTCCTCCGGATCGAAGTCCTTGAGGTCGTCGACACCTTCACCTATTCCGATAAGCCTCACAGGTATACCTAATTCCTTCTTTATTGCGAAGATAATCCCGCCCTTTGCAGTGCCGTCGAGTTTTGTAAGGGCAATGCCTGTTATGCCTATTGCCTCGTTGAATATCTGCGCCTGCCTCAAAGCATTTTGACCTGTTGTTGCATCAACTATAAGAAGTATCTCCTGCGGTGCATCGGGTATGGATTTTTTGATGACACGGTTAATCTTTTTAAGTTCGTCCATGAGCTGGCTCTTTGTGTGGAGCCTTCCCGCTGTATCGATAATGACTATATCGATTCCGCGTGCCTTTGCAGCCTCCACAGCATCAAAGGCAACGGCAGCAGGGTCAGAGCCGCTCTGGTGCTTGATTATATCCGCTCCTGAGCGCTTCGCCCATATTTCGAGTTGTTCTATTGCAGCAGCCCTGAATGTATCCGCAGCAGCTAAGATCACAGAATTCCCTTCTGATATGAATCTTGATGAAAGCTTGCCTATGGTCGTGGTTTTGCCCACGCCATTGACGCCAACTGTAAGGATTACAAATGGCTTTTCTCCGAAGGTTACAAGTGGCTGGGATTTGCCGAGCAATAGAGCCATCTCGTTTTTTAAACAGGACTTTACATCATCTGAGTTCTTTATTTCACCAGATTTTACTTTTTTTCTAAGAAGGCTTACTATCTCATCTGTAGCCTCTGCTCCAACATCCGATGTGATAAGCACTTCTTCGATGTCTTCAATGGCTGAATCGTCAATAGCCCTGCTCAGGAGTATTGACTCAACCCTTTCGACAATATTCTTCTTTGTCTTTGTAAGGCCTGATTTTAGTTTGTCTAAGAATCCCATAATTACGACAGTAAAAAGGTAGAAGCAAAGGTAAAGAAAGGCCTTTGCTTAACCCTTTTCTCTACTTTACCTTTACCTGTATTTGTTAGTGTTTCAAAGTAACGGTAAGGGAGTTTTTCTCCTTTGTTACATGAAACTTTGTGGGCTTTAGTTGTTCGATCTTAACGAGCACAGCACCCTTCTCCTTCTTGTCTTCCTCTACCACAACATTACCGACAAAGGATGATTCGAACTTCACGGCCTTTTCTATCTTGCTCACTGCCGGCTTTATCCTGACAACAATCCATTTTTTGCCCTCAACCGTCTCTGTGGATGCGCTGTATTTTACGGCTGCATCGAGATTCGGGATGTGTATTGAGATGGTGGACTTCTTCTTTGGCTCAACAAGCGATACATTTGTAATCTCAAGGACCTTTGCCTCTGCTTTTTTCTCCTTCTCTTTATCCTTTCTTTCCTCCTTTGCCTTCTTCGGCTTCTTCGGCTCCTTTACCTCCTTTGCAGGCGGCGCTGCCTTTGCCGGCTGTTTAGCTGGTGCTGCAGCAGGTTTCTCTACAGCCACGGCAGGCTTTACAGGGCCGGCAGTAATTGCAAAGGATTCGGACTTGTTGTATTGAACCTCGACCACTGACGTGCCGTTAACAAACTCGGATGCGGGTATCCTGTTCGGTATAAGTGTTCCTGTACCTGTTGTGGAAAGCTGGACATCAGGGCCGACTATATTGTAATTCCTGATTACATGCCCGAGCTGGTTGTAGACCGTTATCTTTATCTTGAACTTCTGCCCTGCAACTGCAGAATCCGGGGTTGTAATCTCATACCTCTCCGGTATCGGCGAAACCACCTTTATGTTCTCGCTTATGCCCTTCTGGGTTTTTCCCATTTCTGTAATGATTATGGATATGTCTTCGGCAGCATCGTATCTGAGATCGAATTTTGCCTGTCCGTTTACGAATTCGTATGCCGGCAATGAGGAAGGGAATGGTTTTAATTTCCCGGATGACGTGATTATTACACCGCTCCCTGTTGTAGAATAATTCGATACGACATTGCCGAAACGGTCAACGGCGACTACGGACACCTCAAAAGGCTCGCCCGCAATGACTTCTTTTGGAACAAATACCCTGAATGAATTCACAGGGCCGTTGATTACATCGATCTTTTCGCTTGTTCCCGAACTTCCTGTGATTAAATCCTTTGCCTCTACTATTACAGTGCCTGACTTTTGCGATATAAGCGTGACAGCACATATGCCGTTTTTGAAATCGGGGATTGCAGGCATATCGACCCTGGGCTCGGCATTGCCCTTAAATATAAGATTTATATTTTTCCCAAAGATCGGCTCTGAAACAGTGTTTCCAAAGGAGTCCTTTGCAATGATATTTACATCGAATCTTTCGCCTGCATGGGCTGTTCTCGGTCCTTTTATCACAAAGGAATTCAGTTTATTGGGGGTTACAGTTAAATCCTTTGACAGAATAGGGATGGGAATACCGCTTTCCCTTACAGAAAGGTTAATGGTCTCGGCAACCTTATTCGAAATGTTTATTGTTAAGGTTCCGTTTACAAAGGAGGTTGATTTAAAGGTTGCAGGGCTTATCGAGGCGGAGCCGGAAACCGTTGCATGGAACTCCTTTCCGGTCTCTCCGAAATTGGTGATAATGTTATTAAAGGCATCCACTGCCTGCAATCTTATGGAGACATCTTCTCCGGCAACTATCCTGTCGGGCATGGAGATATTGAAGTGGTCGAATTTTCCGGGCTTTATAACGATCTCGCCGGAATGCACGAGTGAAGGAACTGCTGCTATTATGGCTATAATCAGTTGCAGAAAAATGAGAAACCTCACACCGCCTCTTGTCATATAGAACCCCCTGTAAAAGGATAAATTTATTTTAAGTTTATTAACAGAAAGTATATCATAAACGCCTGTAAATATATACTATTTTTAGTGTATATTGCATTTTTGCGTATAGTAGCATATTGAAATAAAATTTACCACTCCTCTACATAAGGGACGAAGTCATCCTTGAAAAAAAGGGAGGCCATCTGATAGTATTAAAAATGCCTGAGGAGAGCGCAAAGGCAAGCTTGCTGCTAAGAGTTATAGCAAAAATGCTGGATTTTATTATTACAGCCGCAGCAGCCAAGACCATACCTCAGGTAGGGTATCTCGCCGGCCTCATCTATCTTCTCATTAGTGACGGCCTTTTTGACGGCAGGAGCATCGGGAAGAAGATATTGAAATTAAGGGTAATATCCCTTTCCACTGGCAGTTCGGGAACTTTCAGGGACTCTGTGCTGAGAAACACACCACTGATAGCGGCGCTCCTGCTTTACAAGATCCCTTTGGCCGGGTGGTTGTTTGCTGTTGCTATTTTAGCATTGGAGTTCCTCCTGATGCTGGGAAGCAAGGACGGCATGAGACTTGGAGACGATATAGCGAATACAAAGGTAGTAGAAGGCTGATAGCTCATGGCTGATGGCTCATAGCAAAAAATCATGAACTATGAGCTAAGATCAATGAGCTAATATGAGGAGGTTTAAGTGTTTTTTCAGAAGCTTTTGGGAATGTTTTCGAATGACCTTGCCATAGACCTTGGCACTGCAAATACCCTTGTCTATGTACATGGCAGGGGCATAATTTGCGATGAGCCATCGGTGGTTGTTCTAAGAACCGATAACAGAAAACCTGTTGCAGTCGGGATGGAGGCAAAGGAGATGCTGGGCAAAACCCCTTCAAACATAATTACCATAAGGCCTTTGAAGGACGGGGTTATTGCAGACTTCGATGCAACAGAGGAGATGCTGAAATATTTCATAACAAAGGCGCACAATAGAAAGAGTTTTGTATCGCCGAGGGTTATTATTGGGGTCCCGTCGGGCATAACACAGGTTGAGCGCCGTGCAGTCAAGGATGCAGCCCATTCATCGGGCGCAAGAGAGGTCTATCTCATAGAAGAACCAATGGCTGCTGCTGTTGGTGTCGGATTGCCTGTTGGCGAACCTTCAGGAAACATGATTGTGGATATCGGCGGCGGCACTACCGACGTGGCAGTCATATCCCTCGACGGCATCGTTTACAGCAAGGCTGTCCGTGTAGGCGGAGACAAAATGGATGAAGCGATAATTGCTTACATAAAACGCAAGTATAATCTCATGATTGGCGAGAGAACGGCCGAGCATATTAAAGTGGAGGTCGGTTCAGCATATCCAACGAGCAAAGTCGAACCGATAGAGGTGAAGGGAAGAGACCTTATTTCCGGAATTCCAAAGGCTATCAATGTCACAGAAGACGAGATAAGGGAGGCGCTCCAGGAAAGTGTTGGTCTGATACTTGACACGATCAAGGTTACCCTTGAAAACACCCCGCCCGAGCTTGCAGCAGATATTGTGGACAGGGGTATTGTCCTTGCCGGAGGAGGCGCACTGCTCAGGGGATTGGATATACTGATAAGGGAGCAAACAGGCGTGCCTGTTATAGTGCCCGATAATCCCTTAACCGCGGTTGTGATGGGGTGCGGCATGATGCTGGATAAACTGGAACTTCTCAGGAAGATAGCCATAGCTACTAATTAATGTCAAAGGGCAAAAAGAGAATCATCATCCTGTTCTTGCTTTCTCTGATTACCCTTATACTGATAACGTACCATCACAACAGAAGGCCTTCTGCGCTCTTCAGGATTTTATCCTACCCTTATGACGTCCTTAACAATTTCACTCTAAATGTTACCATGACATTCCGTGAACTCCGGGGCACATTTGAAGAAAACAAAAGTCTCAGAAAAGAGCTTACTGCTGCCCTCACCGAGAAACAGCGATATGCAGAGATGGTTCAGGAGAACAAGAGGCTCAAGGAGCTTCTGTCTTTAAAGGAGCACCTTCCCAATTATGTAACCACTGCAAAGGTGATAGGGCGTGGCTATGACAGATTGCTGCATACCATGATCCTCGATAAGGGCAAAAATAGCGGCATTAAAAAGGATATGTCTGTTATTACGCCAAAAGGCCTCGTGGGCAAGATATATGCAATAAAGGATAATTCTTCGGAGGTATTGCTCCTGAAAGACCCGAGCTTTTCTGTTGCCGTCAGGCTTCAGAACAGCAGGCACGAAGGAGTTATATCCGGCGTAGGCAAGCGGTACTGCATCCTCAAATATGTACCGCCGGAAGAGGATGTGGAAAAGGGTGAAGTGGCGGTTACCTCCGGGCTCGACGGTATTTTCCCTCCGGGGTTGCTCGTTGGTGTTGTGAGCAGCGTCAGGAAGGAAGGGATCGATTTTTTTCAGGATATAAAGGTCTTACCGTTTCAGTCTGATGCAAAAATAGAAGAAGTGGTTATTCTCAGCAAGTGATATGAACTATGCAAAGTGGGCATTTTTTATTTTTCTGACCTTCCTCATACAGACCCAGCTTTCCATTTTCCACAGACCGTTAAACCTCTCTATTGTACTCGTTTATTTCTTCAGCCTGAAGAGCCTTCCTCGAAGCCACAAGGCGGATGTTTATTTCGGAAGCAGGTCAGAGATAAAGAGCACGGTCTTCGGCGCCTTTGTCGGCCTGCTGGAAGACATCCTCTCGGGTTCGATCATAGGCCCTAATTTTTTCAGCAAGGGCTTAACCGGTTTTCTGACCATTGTGGTCTTTACCGAGGTCGTCTTTAAATGGACACCCCTTTTGGGTGTGATAACCATTGTCGTCTTTACGATCCTCGATGGAGTTATTGTTGCAGGATCCCGGATTATCTTTACCGGTATAAACATAAGCATCCTCGATGCATTGCAGACAATCTTAATACAAACCGTTGCCAACATACCATTTGGTATAATATTGAAGCCGAGCAAATTCCGGCTGACGGATTGATATGATTCTAAAGAGAATACAATTAGGTTCTTACATCATTATCGGGATACTGCTGATCTTATGTTTCCGCCTCTGGCAACTCCAGATGCTTGATGGAGACAAATATAAAAGACTGTCCGAGGACAACAGGCTGAAGATATTGAAGACGCCTGCGCCGAGGGGTATTATATACGACAGGAACGGAACACCACTGGTGAAAAATATCCCGTTCTTCAGCGTTTCCATAACCACCGACAATTTCAGGGCCATAGACACGGATTCGCTCTCTGCAGTCCTCGGTTTAACCAAAAAAGAGGTCGAAGAAAAATTAACCAAAAAGGACAACAGCCCTTTTGTTCCTGTAAAGCTCAAACAGGGGCTGAGCTTTGGAGAGATAGCCCGCATCGAGGCAAGACGGTCCGATTTTCCTGGACTCTTCGTTGAAACAGAAGTCGGAAGGGAGTATCTCTTCGGCAAGGTCGGAGCGCACATCATAGGCTATCTCGGAAAAATAACCACTTCTCAATTAAATAACCCTGACCTAAGGCACTTTCCACTTGATGCATTGATAGGCCAGTGGGGCGTGGAGGCATTGTTCGACAACCAGCTGAGGGGAATACCTGGAGAGAGGATTATAGAGGTGGATGCACTCGGCAGGGAGCTGAGGATGATACAGGAAAAGCCTTCGGTTAAAGGAAGCGACGTTAAACTCAGCATCGATATAAATATCCAGAAGGCTGTAGAGGACGCATTTGGCAATAAGGCAGGCGCTCTTGTGGCAATAAAACCTGATTCAGGAGAGATACTCGCCCTCGAAAGCCTCCCATCCTTTGACCCGAACACATTCTCCATGGGCATAGCATATAATGACTGGAAGTCGCTCATGGAGGACAAAAAGAAGCCCATGCTCAACAGGGCGGTGCAGAGCCAGTATCCCCCTGGATCTACCTTCAAGATAATAACCGCCATAGCCGCCCTCGAAGAGGGAATTATAAGCCCTGATACAAAAATCAATTGCACAGGCGGTATAGGCTACGGGAGATGGACATTCGGGTGCTGGAAAAAGGGAGGACACGGCCCGGTCGATTTCCACAGGGCGATTGTTGAGTCCTGCGATGTATATTTCTATGAACTGGGCAGAAGGCTCGGGATAGATAAAATCCATAAATATGCAACAGCCTTCGGCCTCGGAAGAGAGACCGGTGTAGAGCTGATGCCTGTGAAGGAACGAAGGGGGCTCATTCCCAACACCGGATGGAAAAGAGAGAAAAAGCATCTGCCGTGGTATCTCGGAGATACCTATATCTCTGCCATTGGTCAGGGGTATGTTACGGCCACACCCATACAGATGGCGGCGATGATGGCAAGCTTTGCCAATGGTGGAAACTTATACAAGCCTTCCCTGATAAAAGGCAGGCAAGAATTATCAGGAACGGTGAAATTAAAACCGGAAACCATAGAGATGATAAAAAAGGCCCTCTCGGGCGTTGTTAATGAGCCCAACGGCACTGCTCAGGGGGCAAGGTCATCATTGGTTGTTATCGGTGGAAAAACAGGGACTGCTCAGGTGGTTGGAAAGAAAAAAGGACTGACAGGCGAACGGTTTATGGACCACGCCTGGTTTGTTGCATTCGCCCCTGTCGACAATCCTGAAATAGCCCTCTCTGTCTTTGTGGAGCACGGTGGAAGCGGCGGAGCAACTGCAGCGCCCATAGCAAAGAGGGCCATCGAGGCGTATATGAAAAGTAAAAATGGGCAAGAGGCTATAGGCAAGAGGCAATAGGCGATGTATTCAGAAATATTTCTCCCGGAGCCTATCGCCTATTGCCTGAATTAAACATATGCTGAAGATTGACAGAAGATTAATCAAGAACTTTGACTGGATAACTTTCTTATTGATCATAGGCCTATCCATGATAGGGATAATGACCATCTACAGCGCAACGAGGCCGCCCCTCGGGGTTGGAGAACATCCTGATTTTTATTTAAAGCAGGTATTATGGCTTCTTATAAGCACAGGAGTCCTGTTTGTCGTTGTATCCTTTGACTACATATGGCTTTACAGAATCTCCTACCCCTTATACGGCTTAGGGCTTCTCCTCCTTTTAATTGTCCTTTTCGGAGGAAGGACGAGCATGGGTGCTCAGAGGTGGTTAAGCATAGGCCCTATCTCATTTCAGCCCTCTGAATTTTTCAGGATATTCTTTATAATCGCCTTTTCCTCTTATCTGACAAACATGGGCAGAAATTCTGTTGATAAGATTTCCATGAAAAGCCTGTTCATGTTTGGCATACTGCCATTAATATTATTGATTAAACAGCCTGACCTTGGAACTGCAATCCTCCTTATGTCTTTATTTGTAGTCCTTTCCCTCTCAAAAGGGATAAGCAAAAAGATTATAACAGTGATAGTTATTATCGGGCTTATCTCTATTCCATTTCTCGGCCACATCTTCTGGGAAGGGCTTAAGGATTATCAAAAAAATCGCCTTGTCGCCTTCATTGACCCGGATGTAGATCCTGCGGGCATAGGCTATCATATCAATCAGTCAAAAATATCCGTAGGGTCCGGCGGTTTTTTTGGCAAGGGCTATTTAAAAGGAACTCAGGGGCCATTGAGGTTTTTACCGGAAAAGCATACGGATTTTATATTCTCGATTTTTGCAGAAGAGTGGGGCTTTGCAGGAAGCATCATGCTCCTTGGCATTTATCTGATGCTGTTTTTAAGGGGACTGGACACAGCCATGAGGGCAAAGGATGAATTCGGGAGACTGACTGCCATGGGGATAACCGCAATGTTTTTCGTATATTTCTGCGTGAATATAGGAATGACCCTCGGAATAATGCCTGTGGTAGGAGTACCGCTGCCCTTCGTGAGCTATGGAGGCACAGCGCTTTTAAGCAATTTCATAGCAGCAGGCATACTTATAAGCATCAGGACGAGGAGATTCGAGTTGTTCTATCCATAAGTTAATGAGCGCCCATATACTCATTCGCTGCCTTATGCTAAAATATGCATAAATTTTATTTGGAGGACATGAGATGAAAATAATAGAAGGCGAGCTTCAAGCAAAAGGTCTTAAGTTCGGTATCGTTGTAAGCAGGTTTAATGATTTCATTACATCAAGGCTCCTTGACGGCGCAATAGACGCCCTTGCAAGGCATGGTGCAAAGGAAGACGATATAGAAGTGGTAAGGGTGCCCGGGTCGTTTGAGATTCCCCTCGTTGCAAAAAAGATGGCATCAAAGGGCTTATATAATGCAGTCATATGTCTCGGCACAGTGATAAGAGGTGCAACACCGCATTTTGATTATGTTGCAGCAGAGGTTTCAAAGGGCATTGCGTCGGCATCCATGGAAACAGGCGTTCCAATAGCCTTTGGAGTGATAACATCTGATACTATTGAGCAGGCTATTGAAAGGGCAGGAACAAAGGCAGGCAATAAGGGATGGGATGCTGCAATCACAGCCATAGAAATGGCACAGGTACTAAAGAAGTTATGAGTCATAAATTAAGAGTTATGAGTAAATTATGAAACGGAGAAAGGCACGGGAATATGCACTACAGTTTTTGTACAGAATCGACTTTATAAAGGTATCCACAGGAAATAACAACAGGGCAAAAAATCTTTCCGGGATAAAAAATAACCTCGAAGTATTCTGGGCAGATACGGATGAAAAAGACTCTGATACAAAGGCCTTTGCAGAGGACATAATCTCAGGGACTATTGAAAACCTTAAGGAAATAGACCCATTAATTCAAAAAGTGGCAAAGAAGTGGAAGATATCGAGGATGGCGAGCATTGACAGAAATATATTGAGATTTGCCACATATGAGCTATTATTCAGGAAAGACATCCCTAATGCCGTAACTATCAATGAGGCACTTGAGATCGCAAAAAAATATTCCACATCAGAATCTGCAGCATTTATCAACGGCATCCTCGACAAGATAGCAAAAGAATATTGCCAGAAATGAGATATGCTGTAATCTCAGATGTCCACGGAAATATCGAGGCACTCAAGTCTGTTTTAAAAGACATTAAAAAGAAAAAAATAACGGATATCCTCTTCCTTGGAGATGCTGTTGGCTACGGCCCGGATCCTGATGAATGCATTGCAATCTTGAACTCTGAATGCAAAATCCTTCTTGCAGGAAACCATGACTGGGCAGTGCTCGGGCTGACAGATATCGATTTTTTTAATCCATATGCAAAGGCAGCCATTTTGTGGACAAAGGAAAAAATCAGCAAGGAAAATCTATCCATACTAAAGACGTTTTTAATCTCAAAAGAAATAGAAAATAAAAAGATATTGCTCGTGCATTCAACACCCAAAGAGCCTAAAGAATGGCACTATCTCTTAACCCTATGGGATGCAGAGGTTAACTTTCATTACTTCGACAATAAAATATGCCTCTTAGGCCACAGCCACCAGCCATTTATAATCGAGAGGATGCCTTCAGGCGAGATGCTTACATACAGAAACGAAGCGAAAATCGGAGAGACAGAGAGATACATCATCAATGTCGGAAGCGTAGGACAGCCGAGGGATGGAGACCCGAGGGCATGTTATGCAATCATTGATGATATATCCGTGAAACTTTATCGTGTAGAGTATGACATAGAAAAAACACAGGGCAAAATGCGGATGTACGGGCTGCCATTTCCACTAATAGAGAGGTTGGAAAGAGGGGTTTGATTTTATCCTGTTACAGCTATGACCTCTTCAAAGGTAGTGACACCTTCCAGCATCTTTCTGATCGCAACCTGCCTCAGATTAATCAGACCATCCGCCCTTACAATTTCGTACAACTTATGCAATTCAACCGTATCGGACATTACAGTCCTTAGCTTATCTGTGAATTCCATTACCTCAAAGATTCCTGTCCTGCCTCTGTAGCCGGTTCCCCTGCATTCAAGACAGCCTTCGCCAAAAAATACCCTGTACTCTTTTGGGCCAAGCTTCAGATGCTCCACTTCTTCCTCTGTAAGGGCCCTCTCCTTTTTGCAGAACGGGCATATCTTTCTTATAAGTCTCTGTGCAACTATTCCTATTAAAGTGGATGATATCAAAAAAGAAGGCACGCCGAGGTCAAGGAGTCTTGTAATGGAGGATGGTGCATCATTGGTATGCAATGTGGAAAGGACGAGGTGTCCTGTTAAGGCAGCCTGAACAGCACTCTCTGCAGTCTCTTTATCCCTTATCTCTCCAACCATTATAATATCCGGGTCCTGACGCAGTATTGTCCTGAGCACCTTTGCAAAGGTTACGCCAATTCCAGACTGCACACCCACCTGATTGAATTCCTCCACAACCATTTCTATGGGGTCTTCTATGGTAACGATGTTCACGTCAGGTGAAGAGAGGGTTTTCAATGTGGAATAGAGTGTGGTAGTCTTTCCGCTTCCAGTGGGGCCTGTAACGAGTATAATGCCGTTGGGTTTTCTTATGAAGGCATTGTACAACTGGTATTCCCTCGGATAAAAACCGATTTGATCGAGGTCCTGCATGAGTATGTCGGGATCGAATATCCTTATGACCACCTTTTCGCCGAATGCAACAGGCAGGGTGGAGACCCTCAGCTCTATATCCTTCCCTTTGTGGCTCGTCTTGATCCTTCCGTCCTGGGGTCTTCTCTTTTCCGCTATGTCTATCCTCGACAGGGTCTTTATCCTCGACACTATAGGCGGATGAAGGGATCTGGGGATGGTGTGGATGTAATGCAATGCCCCGTCTATCCTGAACCTGACAAATGACTTCTCCCTTTTCGGTTCGACGTGGATGTCGCTTGCCCTCTGCTCAAAGGCATAATGAAGGAGGTAATCCACTGCATTGACGATATGCTTGTCTGTTGCATCCACCTCGCCGGGCAGTTTCAATTTAAAATACTGTTCGAGGTTGCCCAGTTCAATGCCTGTCTTCATCTCTGCTTCTGCTGCGCTGAGCGATGCATGGAATCCGAAAAACTCCCTCACGATCTTCATTATGTCTGTTTTAGAACTGAGGACAGGCCTTATCTTCAGACCCTTTGTCTTTTGAAGACTCTCTACGACCTCGAGGTTGAACGGGTCGGCAACCGCCATAATTACAGAGCCGTTCTCATCCTCTATCGGGATAATAAGATGCCTTAATGCAAACAGGCGTGGGACATATTTTGTTACCACATCGAGATCGAGTTTCAGGGGGTCAATCTTTTTATACTCCATGCCGACTTCATCTGCAACGGCCTCTGTAATAATATCTTCGGTGAGCAATCTCCCGTCTTTGCCGGGCATTTCGATATTGAATGATGCTATGGCCTCTGCCGGAGAGACAAAATAGGGGATCCTGTGCAGTCTCCTCGAGTAGGTCGCCTCCTGATACCTTTGCAGGCGCTCCCTCTGTTTTTCTCCTTTCAGGATTATGTCATTAAACTGCTCCGCTGAAACCAGGCCTCTCTTGAGAAGGGCGCCTGCTGCGAATTCTATGGTGAGTGTGTTTTTGGCTTTCATCTTGACCTGATTAAGTTTATCACAGATTCAGAGGTTATTTTCAAAGCAGCATTTTGGAAAGGAGTTCAAGGAATTTTTCAAGTGAGCCGTGGAGGATTCGAACCTCCGACCCGCTGATTAAGAGTCAGCTGCTCTACCAACTGAGCTAACGGCCCACAAATATCAGATAGTTACAATACAAAAAACATTCTTTAATCGTCAAGTTTTCAGTTGCCAAAAAAGAGATTCTTACATTATCATTTCATATCCTAATTCTAAGGAGTTTGACATGCAAAAACTTATAAAACCATTAGTCCAGAAGAATGATACAAAGATAATCTTTGTCGTGCTTGACGGTGTAGGAGGACTTCCAATCAACGGCAAGACAGAGCTTGAAGCAGCCAACACGCCAAATCTTGATGCACTTGCAAGGGAATCTGCATGCGGATTGCATGTACCTGTTGCTTATGGTGTTACTCCCGGAAGCGGACCCGGACACCTCGGAATTTTTGGGTATGACCCTATAGAATTCCAGATTGGAAGGGGAATATTAGAGGCACTCGGTCTTGGACTTGAGGTTAGAAAAACCGATGTGGCTGTAAGATGCAACTACGCAACAATTAAGGACGGGGTCATCGTTGACAGACGTGCCGGCAGGATACCAACGGAGCAGAATAGAAAGCTCACAGAGAAATTGCAGGATGAGATAAAAATAATCGATGATGTAGAACTTATATTTGCCCCGGGTATGGAGCACAGATTTGCCGTACTGTTCAGATTCCCGAATGACCTTGAGCCTGATGCGGGGATGCTTCCAGATACAGATCCGCAGAAAGAAGGAAAGGCTCCGCTGCCTGCTACACCTCTGTCAAAAAGCGCAGAGAAGGTGGCAAAGGTTGCCGAGAAGTTGATAAACAAAGTGCAAGAGATGCTTAAAACTGAAGAAAAAGCGAATTTTATTCTAACGAGGGGATTTGCTCAAATGCCCCATATTCCAACATTCGAAGAGGCATTCGGATTAAAGTCCCTTGCCATTGCAACATATCCGATGTACAGAGGCCTTGCAAGGCTTGTAGGAATGGATACTCCTGCAATTGAAGGAAGCGTTGAAGATGAGATTAAATTTTTAAAACAAAAATACAATGATTATGATTTTTTCTTTGTGCATGTAAAAAAGATTGACTCATACGGCGAAGACGGGAATTTTGAAGGAAAGGCAGCAAGGATTGAGGAATTCGACAAACTCCTGCCCCAGATACTTGAACTAAAACCTGATGTGCTTATGATTACAGGAGACCACTCAACACCTGCATTATTGAAGAGCCATAGCTGGCATCCTGTGCCTGTCCTGTTAAAATCTCCTTATGTACTTGGCGGTTTGTGTTCAGCATTCTCCGAGCGTGAATGCACAAAAGGCGAGCTCGGCATATTCCCGGCAGTGAATCTAATTCCTCTGGCACTCGCAAATTCAATGAGGCTGAAGAAGTTCGGGGCATGATAGACACGCATTGTCATTTAGAAATGAAGCCCTATGATCCCGACCGTGAAGATGTAATTAGAAGGGCAAGGGAAGCAGGATTAGAGGCAATCATAACCATCGGCTCTGATTTTGAAGGATGCAAGGGCGCTGTAGAGCTTGCAGAAAAGTATGATTTCATTTATGCCACTGTGGGCATCCATCCGCATGATGCAAAGGACTTCTCAGAAGAGATATTCGATCAGATAAAGAGATGGGCAGCAAACAGAAGTCAGAAGTCAGAAGTCAGAAGTCAGAAGAACAAAAATTCTAAGGTTGTTGCCATCGGCGAAATCGGCCTTGATTACCACTACGACCATTCGCCGAGGGATATTCAGAAAGATGTATTCAAAAAACAGCTTTATTATGCAAAGGAAGTAAACCTTCCTGTTATTATCCACAGCAGAGAGGCAAAAAAAGATACCCTTAAAATCCTTGAGGAATCAGGTGTTACAAAGGGCGTGATGCACTGCTTCTCAGGGGACATGGAGATGGCAGAAAGGGTGATGAGCTTGGGTTTTTATATATCCATTGCAGGGCCTGTGACATTTAAAAACGCAGATAGATTAAGGGAAATAGCAAAGGCAATCCCTGACGACTACCTGCTTGTCGAAACGGATGCTCCTTATCTGACGCCCGAGCCTTTGAGAGGCAAAAGAAACGAGCCTGCATTTGTTGTTCATACAGCAAGATTCATAGCTGAATTGAGAGACATATCCATTGAAGATATAGACAGGATTACGACTTTAAACGCAAAAAGGCTCTTCGGCATTGGTAAGATGCCGGAGGCTGAAATCGCCTATAAGATAAGAGACAGCCTTTATTTGAATATAACCAACAGGTGCACAAGCAAATGCACTTTCTGCGTAAAGTTTCATACGGATTTTGTAAAAGGGCATAAACTCAGGCTTGAGCATGAGCCTGCAGAAGAAGAACTAAAGAATGCCATTGGAGACCCCACGAAATATAAAGAGATAGTCTTTTGCGGGTATGGAGAACCTTTGCTGAGACTCGATGCAGTAAAATCCGTTGCCTCATGGGTAAAGGAAAAAGGCGGGAAGGTAAGGATCAATACAAACGGTCATGGAAGTCTGATTCATAAAAAAAACATCCTTCCTGAATTGCAGGGACTTGTGGACTCAATATCAATAAGCCTCGATGCACAGGATGAGGAGACCTATAACCGCATATGCAGGCCTGCGTTTAAAAACGCATTTAATGAAGTCGTGAATTTTATAAAAGAGGCAAAGAAATATATTCCGGATGTAACAGCAACCGTCGTTACATCCGAAGGCGTTGATATTGATAAATGCAAAGAGATTACAGATTCCCTCGGAGTGAAACTAAGGGTTAGAAAACTGGATGTTGTCGGTTAAGATTGCCAGAATATTTTTTATCTCAATTTCTCCCTGCTCGCTTTTTTTCAGATTCTTCCATTGAATTTTTCCTGACTTTAATTCGTTCTCGCCGATTATGAATACAAATTCAGCGCCTATCCTGTCTGCCTTTCTCAATTGGCTTTTCAGGGATGCGCCTCCGTAATTAGGCTCGACCCAAAATCCTGCTGTCCTTATATCTTCAGCAATCTTAAACCCTTCTATCTCAGCCTCTCTGCCCATAGTTGCAATAAAGACCTTTGGCGCTGGATGTTCTTCTGTCCAGTTTTCTTTTAATAGGGTCACGATTCTTTCCATTCCCAGAGCAAAACCTATTGCAGGCATTTGCGGGCCGCCGAATTCCTCAACAAGTTTGTCATACCTTCCACCTGCTGCCACTGCCTTTTGTGCGCCAAGGTGTTCGCTCGTTACCTCAAAGGCTGTCCTTGTGTAGTAATCAAGCCCCCTCACCAGATTTGGATTCAATGTATATCGTACATTGAGCGACTGCAGCCTTGATGTTAGCTCATCAAAATGTTCCCTGCATTCGCTGCATAAATGGTCTGTAACAACCGGTGCGCCCTGTCTAAGCTCAATGCATCTTTCGACCTTGCAGTCAAGGATGCGCAATGGATTCAGTTCATACCTCCTCTGGCAGTCAGGACAGAGATCTGATAATCTGCTCCTGAAAAAGTCCAAAAGCGCATTCCTGTAGTCAGGCCTGCATTTATCGCATCCAATTGAGTTAAGCTCGAAATTCACTTCTTTCAAGCCTATCCCTTCAAGGAGATTCCTGAGCATAGCAATAATCTCTGCATCCATTGACGGCTGGGAAACGCCAAACGCCTCGACGCCTATCTGATAAAACTGTCTGAATCTGCCTTTTTGAGGTCTTTCATATCTGAACATCGGGCCGGAATAAAAGAATTTCTGGGGTGAAGAAAGATTATAAAGATGATGCTCCACATAACACCTCACAGCAGGCGCTGTGCCTTCGGGTCTCATGGTGATGCTCCTGCCTGCCTTGTCGGGAAAGGTGTACATCTCTTTTTCGACAATATCCGTTGTTTCTCCGATGCTCCTGATAAATATGTCCGTGGATTCTATGATGGGGATTCTTATTTCCTGAAATCCGTATTTCCGGAATATCTCCAGTGCTGTAGACTCCACCTTCTGCCAGATATAGATATCAGGGGGCAGGATATCCTGAATGCCCTTGAGGGCACTATACTTCACCTGATTCTTCCCCCTCCCTTTCCTTGTCGAATTCGAGCATCTTGAGATGGCTGTCTATGAGCCGCTTTATCTCCTCTTTGAAATGGCGTCTGATCCCCTTGAGGTCAACAATGTCTTCGTGTATCTTGACCACCTTTTTCTGCGCCTCTTTAATCATAGTGTCTGCCTTGAGCTCTGCCTCTTTCAGGATAAGCTCTGCTTCCTTCCTTGCATTCGTCTTGTAATCTTCCACCATCTGCTGTGCAGTCATCAGGGTTTCGCGGAGGGTGACTTCCATATTTTTGTATTCCTGAAGTTGGCTGTCTGCCCTGTTGAGCTGTTCTTTTAAAGATGCATTCTCCCTGAGGAGTTCCTCAAGCTCTTCCCTTATCAATTCAAGGAAAGAATATACCTCGTCGACATCGAATCCCCTGAGTCTCATGGGGAACTGCTTTTGCTGGATATCAAGCGGTGTTATTCTCATATTACAGCCCTTCCTTTTATTTTATAGCCCAGTTCTATCAAAGAACTTATGAGAAATTTCTGGATAAATATAATAGCAAGAATTACTACGAGAGGAGAAATGTCTATGGGGCCGAGCCTCCCGCCGATGAGCCTTCTTATTGGCCTTAAAACAGGCTCTGTTACCGAGTAAAGGAATCTCACTATCGGATTATATGGGTCGGGATTAACCCAGCTTATGATCGCAGAGATTATAACAACCCACTGGTATACCTCAAGGACAATATCGAGGATCTTCGCAACTGCTAAAACAAAATTGTCGAATATAAACATCACTCCCTCCTCATTTCAAACTTTGGCCAGCTCTTCTGCCCGCTTCTTGGCTGCATACAGTGCATCATATACTATATCTTTAAAGCCCTTTTCTTCAAATACCCCCAGCCCTGCTGCTGTTGTGCCTCCCGGAGATGTTACCATTTCTCTGAGCTTCTCAGGAGGCATTCCTGTATCGAGAAGCCTTGCAGTGCCTATGAGTGTCTGTATTGCGAGTTCTGATGCATTGTCCCTGCTTAGTCCCATCTTTTCACCTGCCGCTATCACTGCCTCTGTAAATAGTGCCACAAATGCAGGACCGCTGCCTGACACTGCTGTTACTGCATCCATGTATTTTTCGGGGAGGGTAAGCACCTTGCCCACAGACATAAATATGTCCCTCACGATTGCAATGTCCCTGTCGGAAAAGCACTCGCATAAAGACATTACAGACATGCCCTCCTGCATGATAGCAGGCGTATTAGGCATAACACGGATGAGCTTTTTGGTTTTCAGTTTTGATTGTAAATATGAAAGAGTTATCCCTGCTGCTATCGATACCACTGTCTTTTCCTCTGTTATTAAATCTGCTATCTCATCAAGAACTGCTGCCATGTTCTGTGGTTTAACGGCAAGGATGATAATATTGCATGAAGATGCAACCTCTTTATTTGATTCTGTTGTTTTTATTCCATATGTCTGCTGGAGATATTTCCTCCTGTCTTCCCTGGGTTCTGATACTAAAATATCTCTCCTGACTCCTGACTCTTGACTCTTGACTCCTTTTATAATGGCCTCTGCCATATTCCCGCCGCCAATGAAACCTATCATTTATTTGCTCCTTTCTTCTCCTTAGTCCGGCAAACCCATTTCATCAAAGACCTGTTGTACCAATGTATCTGCCTGTTTGTGGTCATGGGTTCTGCTGAAGAAGGCTTCAAAGAGTTTTGCCTTCAGGTCTTTTAAATATCGCTCATAATCATCAACAGCCTTTATGACAACAGATGCCTGCTTTGGAATCTTTATGAGAAAACTATTAGGCTTTTGGGCATAGATAATAAACTTTGCTTCTTCCAAATTCGCTGCATCGTATTTAAAACCGCCATCTGATACAACTTCCTGCTGCCCTATAAAATATGAGCCGAGTTTTAATGGTTCATTAGGGACTGAGATTTCCTTTGCGTCTTTAAGATATTTTGAGTCAACGAATTCTTCAGGAAACTTCTTCACTCCGTCTGGAATTATTTCTTCAATTAACTGCTCTTTAAGTTTTTCAATGTCTCTTTTGGTCTTTACCTGTTTTACTTTTTTACGTGATTTTGCTAAATCAATCCTTTCCCTTACCATCTCTGTAAGTCCGTCATATAAGGGTTTCAGATATTTTTTAGGGTCAAGCCCAAGCGCCTCAAGCACAGCACTATCAAGCGCCTGCCTGTCTTTCATCTTTACTTCTTCAAAGATGGGTTTGATCGGACGAGCGAGGAGGGTATTAAAAGCTTTCAATATTTTTTCTTTTTGTTTAGTAGTAATTTTCCCTGCATTAGGAACTAAGAGATTATTTATATCAGGACCGTAGAATGTTAGTAAGCCCTCGCCGAGGTTCAAACGTCCCAAAAGTTCTACTCCTAAGAAAGTTATACTTGAATTTAAAAGAGCAGTATTTATTTCAGCGTCTTTCCTATCGTGAAATACACCTTCAAAAGCAACGTCACCAATCAAAGATTTTGATTTATTTACTGGAAAGTAAAACCTTTCATTTATGAACCGATTAACTACAAAATGCCCTGGCTTCCTTTCGCCTATCCCATACCAATAAGTCCTTCCTTGAACTGAAGGAACTTCTGGAAATGGTATTCCTTCTTTTTTATGCCCTCGCCCACCTTTTGTTTTCTGTTTTTCGCCCCATTCAATATAGCTTAGGACTCCTATTTTCTTTGCTTTTTTAAGTTCTTTTTTGTCTGCGTTGCAGTAAAGAACCGAGAATTCAATTTTTTTAGGATTAATTTCTATAGATTCGATTTCTTTAGGAGAAGTAACTAAGGGAAGAAGAAATTCTTTTTCTATACCCCAATGTGTGATTTTTTCATCTGTTAGATAAAAAAATTCATTAATCCCTGTTTTTAATCCAAACCTTATGTCTGCCACTTCTTTCAAGGGCACAAGCTTATCCCTACACTTCTCCAATATCTCAAAATAAATCTCAGGCCCTCTGAGGTATTGCCCCCATTTGAGTGTCTTGCCAGCTTCTTCTACTTTCTCAAGAAGTTCTTTTTGTTTTAGAACTCTTATTCTGAAATTGTCATCTTCATAAGTTTTATGACCACTCAAAGTATTTATAAATTTAGTGCCTTTAAGCTTGTAATGCTCGGAACCGGCGTTTTCTACTGAATATATCAGTTTATCAAGACCTAACCACCGCTGCATTGGAAGTTTAATATCCCATGGGATGAGTTCTTTGAGCCGCTTTTTAATCTTTACGAATTTAACATTGTTATCGTTTCTCTGTTTTTCATCTTTGCATCGTTCAAGGACTGTAACAATTGTATTAATAGCAGCGTCTTCAAACCACGGCTCACAGCGGGATTCAAGAATAGCGACTATTTTGAAGTTTTTAAGGAAGAATCTCTGAAGCTCATAGCCATAGGCAACATCAAGCCATGAATTGGATGTAACAATTCCCATCCTTCCTTTATCTTTAAGATGTTTTGCAGTATGGAAAAATAGATAAGCATAAATATCTGCCTGACCTGAAAGCTTTAACTTTCCATCATCAAATAATTCGGGATAGTCTGCTCTCCAGTCATAAAACAGAACTTTCTCAAGCGTACCTTTATACCCTTTAATCCTTTTCTCAATGAGTTCCTGTCTGATGTAGGGGAAATTGCCTACAATGGCATCGAACTGTGGTATCGTTTCATCAATCATAAAATCAGGCCCGCCTGTTGGTTTTGGAGGCGGGAATTTAAATGTATCACCTGTTTTGACTTCAAAAAAATCTTTTGCTATGACTCGAGGGAAATTTGCATAATCCTCTATGTTCTGCCTGTAAAGGTTAATTGTTGCAAGTTCGGCAGGGAAATGGGCGATGTCAATTCCCCATATTTGAGAAAGTAATTTTTTATGGTCTTTCTCTCCTGCATTTCTAATCCTGTCATAAGCCCTGATAAGAAAAGTCCCTGTCCCGCAGGTCGGGTCTAGTACCTTATCCGATACTGACCTGACGCAGAATGCAGTTATCAGATCTGCGAGTTCTTCATTTGTAAAATATTGACCTAATAAATGTCTTTCTTCAGGAGGTATGAGTTTTTCAAAGACATTTCCAACAACATCCTGCGGCATGTGCGAAAAGTTGTATCTGTTCAGGTTATCAAGAAGATTTACCAGGGGTTCAATGCCGCCTTGAGGGAAAGGGACTTTATCAGGAAAGTCTTCTTCAAATACCGCTTGATAGTCTATCTGCCTTGCAATCTCAAAATATTCTTTCAGTTTTTTGTCAACTTTTTCAGGGTTGATTCCATGCAAATCGAGCTTTGGAATATCCGAGCGGAACCGGCGTAATGTTAAATAAAAGAGTATCTTCCCGAAAAGCCTGTAGATAATCTGTCTCGATACTGTTTCAAAGAATGCCTCTCCTGCCTCATAAGTAGCAATACCCTGTTTTACAGCCCAGTTAAAAAGCTCATTTTTGAACGCTGTGCTTTTTCCTATTTCTGTTATTAATGACTTATGTATGTGAGGCCAGAGGGTCTTTACTGCCTCTGAGAGTTCGTGAACAAAGAATGTCGAATCCACATCGATAAGGTGAAGATGTCCTTCTCTATGAAGAGTTGAAAGGTCGTTTAATATCTCTTTTGCCCTTGCTTTAAGAAGCTCCTGCTTAGACGCAACCCAGAGGTCGTCAGGATTTGTTATCTGAGAGATTGGCGCATAGGTCTTTAATCTATGGACTCTTGATACCTCTTCTGTCCAATTTGGTGTCCTCCAGATGACGGCATCTCTCATGTCCCATGTAACAAAATAATCGGCATGCATCGCCCTTGCTTTCTCGGCGGCATTATCGAGGAGTTCTTGATTATCAACAGGGGTTGCAGGAGTTTTTAATTCCCATCCGCAAAAACCCTGATGAGCTTTTCTGCTAAGCCATATCTGCACATCGGGGAATTTTGTTTTCTTTTCTGAAACTTTTATAGAAGGGTCTGATGAAGCAACTTCAAAGGGATAAGAACCGTCTTTAAAAAATTCATTGAGCCAAGATATTACCTGGCTCATGAATTCTCTTTCGTTTGATTTAATGTCAGCCATCGCTGTATTTAAGCCACTGCCTTCTCTTTTACTATCGACAAATCAATCAGGTCGAGCGGATTCCTTGTTGTCCTCTTTCCTGCATCGAGTATCTCGATGGCAACAATCCTTCCGTCCTTTGAGTAATCAATTATCACACCATCAAGCTCAACCGACTCTACGATAGCCTCATCAGTTATAAACTCAATATTTAAGAGGTCATGTCCTGGGTCATATTCTATTTTCATTTATTGTCCCTCTTTCCAGTAACGACTTGTTTGCGATGTAATATAAGCCGTTACTACAATATATATTTCTTCCGTCTCTTCATAAATAACTCTTAAAAGATATTCCTTATTATCTATGAAAAGCTTTTGTGTGCAACTTTTCTGCCCCCGTAGCCATCTACTACCTGCACTGGATTCATAACAGCATCTTCTATCCACTCTTTATTAATTCCTCTTCTATCTGCCTTTCTTTGAGCAATAGGAATAATTTCAATCCTTTTCATCGTCTTACAATACCTTCTCTTTACTCCTTTCCCCGAATATTGCCGTCCCTATCCTCACCATTGTTGCTCCTTCTTCTATCGCCACTTCAAAGTCATTTGACATGCCCATGGAAAGTTCAGGGAGTTTGAATTCCTGTTTTTCTGCCTTCTCTCTTAGTTCGCGCAATTTCCTAAAATACGGCCTTGCCTTTTCCGCGTCTTCAAAGAATGGAGGCATTGTCATTAAACCTTCGAGCCTTAAATTATTAAGTCTTTTTATTTTTTCGAGCATGGGTATCAATTCCTCTTCAGACACCCCGTGCTTTGTCTCCTCTTCAGATAATTTTACCTGAACAAGCACCCTTTGTATCTTTCCTATCTTTTCTGCCTGTTTGTTTAGCTCTTCTGCAAGCTCGACCGAATCAACAGTATGGATTAAATCAAATAATTGCACTGCATATTTTGCCTTGTTCTTTTGCAGATATCCTATCAAATGCCACTCAATCCGTGAATTTAAGATTTGAGATTTCAAATTTGAAATCTTATCCCTCGCCTCCTGAACTCTGTTCTCGCCGAATATCCTCAACCCTGCATCTATTGCATCTTTTATGGTTCCTATTCCAACTGTCTTTGTAACAGCAATAAGCTTTACTTCATCAGGGCTTCTGCCTGCACGCATTGCAGCATGGCTTATCTTTTTGAGTATGTTTGATGCGTTCTCTATAAGCATTTGTAGTTATATTATTATACTATGTTATTATTTGGTATGTTTAAAAAACTCACCTACAATCTTTCCCTTAACAGAAAACTCTTATTCATGATGCTCTTTCTCAGCTTTATCCTGATTTCGGTGCTCATGTTCCTTTACTCGCAGTCAGAGCAGGCCCTTTTCAGGGAGCTGGAAAGACAGACAATGGAGCTTACGAAGGCTATACAGGTAGGTGTTGAAGAGGTCACGGCATCAGGTGCTACTGATGAGGCAAGGCTTTCAAAATATCTGAAAGAACTCAATGCAAAGGGTATTAAAGAGATATCCATAATAAGCAATGCGGACGAGATAGTAGCAAGCAGTAATATTGCAAAGGTAGGCCAGCCTATTACCCACAAGAGAAAGGAGCTTATCATCAAGGCAGAATTGGGAGAGCCGATCTCCGATGAAGGCAGCACATATAATGTAATACTTCCTGTTGTTGCGGAAAATACGCAGTACGGTTATATTCATTTAAAGATAAATAAGGACGACTTCTCGCAGATCCTCAGAATAAATGCACTGAAGAGGATTGCTGCTACCCTTTTTGTCTTCGGAATAGGCATCGTTATGGCATTCATTCTTTCCAGGCGATACACGCAGCCAATCCAGAATGTGGTTGATGCAGCCATGAGGGTCGCAGCCGGAGACCTCAATCAGAATATACCTGTACAGAGCAAGGATGAGATCGGGCAGCTCTCGGAAAGCTTTAATTTCATGGTGCAAAAGCTGCAAGAAAGCCGCACACTGGAAGAAAAACTGAGAGAGGCCGAACATCTTTCGGGATTGGGACATCTTTCGAGGAATATGGCCCATGAGATCAGAAATCCCCTGAATTTTATCAGCCTGAGCGTTGACCATATAGGCGAAAAATACCCGCCGAAAGATGAAGGGGATAGAAAGAGGTTTGACAGTCTCATAAGCGGCATAAAACAGGAGGTACACAGGCTCAATAAGCTGGTGAACGATTTTCTCGATTACAGCAGGCCGATTAAGCTCAACCTTCACAAAGTGATGGCCTCACATCTCCTCGAAAATGTTATGGCACTTATCTGGGCAAAGGCAGAGGCAGACAGGATAAGTATTATCAAAGATTACTCCGCTGATGTGGAGATCAATGTGGACACAGACCTCTTTAAATCATGCATATTGAATACCATCGCCAATGCATTCCATGCAATGGAGACATCGCAAGAAAAGACGCTTACAATCAAAACAGAAATTGCCGGCAAAGAGTTTGTTTTATCCATAAAAGACAGCGGTATCGGCGTATCGCAAGAAAACCTTTCAAGGATATTTGAGCCGTTTTTTTCTACAAAACAAAACGGCCTCGGCCTCGGATTGCCCATGACAATAAGGGTCATGGAGGAACATGGTGGAAGGGTTGAGTTCGACAGCACCGAAGGCAAAGGCAGCGAGGTAAAATTGATCCTTCCATTATCACGGGGTTGAAAATCGGAGATTGGAAATTTAAAATTTTTAATTTGTATTTTTCAATTTAAAATGGAGCGAAGCGACTAATGTCCGTAATAATCGTAATCGACGACGAACATCGCCAGAGGGACATCCTGCAAACCATACTTGAAGGAGAAGGGTACGAAGTCCATACAGCTCCCTCTGCAGAAGATGGGATCAAACTTATAAAAGCCTTAAATCCCGATGTGGTTATAACAGACCTTAAGATGGGGGGCATGAGCGGCATGCAGCTCATGGATGCCATCCCGGATGATTTAATCAAGCCTGCAGTTATCATCATGACAGCTTACGGCACCATATCCTCGGCAGTGGAGGCAATGAAAAAAGGGGCATTCGACTATCTCACAAAGCCGCTCGAAAAGGATGTAATCGTCTTGACTGTTAAAAAGGCTACCGAGAGAATGAAGTTATTAAAAGAGAATATCCGGTTGCAGGATGCACTCTTTGGAAAATTCAAGATAGAGGGAATTGTCGGCGAATCAAAAAGCATGAAGGCAGTCATGGAAATAGTCAGAAAGGTAACCCCAACCTCCGTAACCGTATTGATACAGGGAGAAAGCGGTACGGGGAAGGAGCTAATAGCAAGGGCAATACACTATAACAGCCCGAGAAAGACGTGTCCATTTACTGCCATCAATTGCGCGGCCATACCGGAAAACCTCATCGAAAGCGAGCTGTTCGGCTATGAGCCCGGGGCATTCACCGGCGCCACACGTAGAAAAATAGGGATCTTCGAATCAACGGATAAAGGAACCCTTTTCCTTGACGAAATAGGTGATTTACCGCCTCTGATGCAGACCAAGATATTAAGGGTCCTGCAGGATAAAGAGATCAGGAGGATAGGCGGAAAGGACAGCATAAAGGTCGATGTCAGGATAATAGCAGCAACCAATAAGGATCTCGAAAGAGAGGTAGTAAAAGGCGGTTTCAGGGAAGACTTATACTACAGGCTTAAAGTGGTAACAATAGGCCTCCCTCCTTTGAGAGACAGAAAGGAGGACGTCCAATCACTTGTAAAATTCTTTATTGACAAGTACAACAATGAATTCGGCAAGAGGATAAAGGGAATAAGCGATAGCTCAATAAAGGCGCTTATGGATTACCACTGGCCCGGCAATATCAGGCAACTGGAATCCGTTATCGAAAGGGCTGTTTTAATGAGCGATACCGACATGATAAATCTCGATGACATTAAGGGCGAATTGCGGCTTCCAACCGACAGGGGCATTCTGGACATAGAGATCCCTGATGAGGGCATCAATTTTGAGGAACTGGAAAAGGAATTAATCAAGAAGGCAATGACCAAGGCAAATAATGTGGCAGCAAAAGCAGCCCGTTTGCTCGGCATGAGCTATAAAACATTCTGGTACAGACTCGAAAAGTTCAATATATCCTCAAAAGAGGATATGCCTCCCCAAAAGAAGAATTAAATCCAAAACCTCCACATATAATCTCACTGACAAATAAGGTTTTTTAATGTTTACTGAATTTGGCATATAAATTGTATAATCGGGTCTGCCAAAGATTGGGGAATTCTTAAAAAAGGGAGGTGATTAAATAATGAAGAAGGTCATAGCATTGGTTGTAGCACTTCTTTTTGCTTTCGCAATGACAACAGTTGCATTCGCAGCAGAGAAGCCGGCAGCCGACAAGGCAGCTCCAAAGGCTGAGGAGAAGAAGGCTGACGAGAAGAAAGAAGTGAAGAAAGAAGAAAAGAAAGAAGAAAAGAAAGACAAGAAGAAAACGAAAGAAGAGAAAAAGGAAGAGAAGAAATAATTGCTTCTCCGATAAAGGGCGGGTGATACACAACCTGCCCTTTGTTTGTATTACAAACTGTTGAGGAGGTTTTTAATGAAGAAGGTATTTTCAATTGTGCTTTCGATTCTCCTTGTTCTTTCCATTGCAGGCGTAGCTGTCGCAAAGGAGAAGGTGAAGGTAAAACATATTACAGGCGATGTCGCAGCAGTGGATGCAGCAGCCAAATCCCTGACAGTAAAAGGCAAAAGGGCCGAGGTCGTTATTTCAACCGATGAAAAGACCGTGGTAAAAGCAGAGAAAGAGAAAAAATCCCTTTCCGATGTAAAGGTTGGCGATAAGGTGACCGTGAAGTACTCTGAAGTGGAGGGGAAAAATATTGCGAAAAGCATTGAGATAAAGCCCGCAAAGACAGAGAAAAAAGGCGCAGAACCTGCAAAGCCTGCTGAACCTGCAAGGCCGGCAAAGAAATAAACCGAAATAAATACAGGATAAAAGGGGCGGTAATAAAATGCCGTCCCTTTTTATTTCCAAGCCTATTCTGTTTTTGACCTTTTGCTGGTTTCTGCGATAAAATACGTGCCAAAAATTCCTCGTTGCTTTAAAGGAGGCTTCATAATGATTAAGATCGAATTGGCAGACCGCGTGAAAAGCCTGCCGCCATACCTCTTTGCAGCCATTGACAGGATGAAGCAGGATGCCCTTTCAAAGGGTGTTGATGTTATAGACCTG
>Ga0209721_1000454_pt1 | contig 37371 bp, 34 predicted proteins | sample TshhotsprinmetaG_FD_184139 | JGI IMG/M metagenome (GOLD analysis project Ga0209721, IMG submission 184139) | Hot spring microbial communities from South Africa to study Microbial Dark Matter (Phase II) - Tshipise hot spring metaG (SPAdes)... | ecosystem: Environmental > Aquatic > Thermal springs...
AAATATCGAGTATTTCTTGTGGGCGTCACATCCGATATAATATTTCATGCTGCAGTACCTCCTTCTTTGGTTTTTGCAGTACCCTATTGTAGGTGGTACCGCAGCGTTTTCATATAATCAATGACACACAAAGAGTCTCAGCTCGTATTTTTGACATAGCCTCTGTATTATGCTAATATAATTTCGTTAGGCAAGAATGATCGAGCCTAACAAGGAGGTGGGGCATGACACGAAGAGAAGCGTGGCTATGCCAGTGGGTGTTTCCCAGTGGGAGCTCTCTGGCAGCGTGAACAGGAGGTGGCTCCGATAATTAGGGCACGTTGCTGGAGAGCGGCAGGAAGCCCCGAGCTCTTCGTGTCAAGCAGGGCTCCGAAAATGGGGCAACGGCAGTTCAGCCGGAAGCTGAAGGGAAGAGTAGGGGTGGTCAGAACTGAATAGCGAAATTCAGGCGAGCCCGGGGACACTGGGCTCGCCTGTTTGTTCCTGACGCTTACCTGAATAGATGGAACACCAGGTTCAAAATGATGGTAAGAATGATGCTGATTATGATACAGGTTACGATCGGGAAGAAGAACTGAAAACTCCCTTTCTGCACAAATATGTCGCCGGGGAGTTTTCCCAAGAAAGGGATTCGCTGCCAAAATACCAACAATAAGCCAAGAAGAATCAAGAAAACCCCACCCAGGATTACAACCTTGCCAATACCTTGAAAGTCCATACTATGCCATCTAATTTCAATTCTACCTCATCATGCTATCTTTGGGGTAATCTGGCTTGTATAATAAATGGTGGGGCGCATAGGGACAGATATGGTCAGCTCATACAGTCGCGAGCTAATGTTGGGTATTCCCCGAGGAACCCTGATTGACCTCGAGACCACTGGACTCGATGCCGAGCGTGATGAGATAGTCCTATTTGGCTACATTCAAGGGAGTCGCCTTGAGATAATCTGTCGGAATTCGGAACAAGAGGCGCCGTTCATACTGCAGCTTGCAGAACTTGTCCCAAAGCTGCCCAGACCATTCTATGCTTATAACCTCTCTTTCGAAAAGGGATTCTTACGCGCCAAAGGGATTGATATAGAAGGGGTAGACTTGTTCCAGCCCTGGAAAGAAAAGGCTGAGGCACTTTCTTTGAAATGGCCAAAGCTGGACGAGCTATTTTCTCATGCCGAGCGGTATTTCAACGAGCCAGTGATAAGCGGCAAGGACGTGCCTGGGCTCTGGCAAAAATTCCTTCACACAAAAGAAGATGCCTATTTGCACCAAATTATAAAGCATAATGAGTCAGATCTGCTCAGAGAGCTCTATTTGCTGGTATATTATCGCGATAGCTACAAGATTTAAGGCACTTATGAGCCAGACGCCGAGACAACAAGTTTTCTGCGAAATTCCTAAAGTAGCTTTTTAGGCAATAGGATAGGGAGTTTAAAAGGAGAGCACTATGAAAAGGATAGGCGTATTAACGAGTGGCGGTGATGCTCCGGGAATGAATGCCTGCATCAGGGCTATCGTTCGCCGCGGGGTCAGCGACAACCTGGAGGTGATAGGGATTCGTCGGGGATACTGTGGCATATTGGAGAAAGACTTCGTCAAGCTAGATAACAGGTCAGTAGCCAATATCATCCACCGCGGTGGCACTTTCCTAGAAACAGCACGCTGCGAGGAAATGAAGACAGAAAGAGGGATAAAGAAGGCAGTTGAAAATCTCGAACAAGAAGGCATCGAAGGATTGATAACTATCGGCGGAGATGGCACATTTCGCGGCGCAGCTGCCCTGGCAGAAGCAAGTAACGTAAAGGTGATTGGTGTGCCAGGCACAATAGATAACGATGTCTACGGCACCGATTATACTATCGGGTTCGATACAGCTATCAACACTGCTCTGGATGCCATAGATAAGATTAGAGATACGGCAGGATCGCTACCGCGTCCTTTTTTCATCGAGGTCATGGGCAGAAACAGAGGATTCATTGCCCTGGATGTGGGAATTGCGGGTGGCGCCGAGGATATACTAATTCCTGAATTAGAAACAAGCATAGAACAGCTTGTCCGTGACATAAAGCACAGCTTCAAAAGAGGCAAGAAATCTTCAATAGTGATAGTGGCTGAAGGAGATGAGGCAGGCGGCGCACTATCAATCGCCCAGCAAGTGTGGCAGAGGCTGAAGATGGAGTACCGGATTTGCGTGCTGGGGCACATCCAGAGAGGCGGCTCACCGACAGCCAGGGATAGAGTCCTTGCCAGTAAGCTGGGGGCGGCGGCCGTGGAGGCGCTGGTCAAGGGCATGTCCGGCTATATGGTAGGAGAGCTAAAAGGAGAGATAACACTCACTCCCTTAAAGGATACCTGGCAAAAACGCAAAGAGTTGGATGCTAACCTACTACGGCTGGTCAAGGTACTGGCTGGATGAAAACAATCAGCTAGATTTCCTGCAATTCAAAAGAATAGTTTTCAATAACGGGATTAGCCAGTAGCTTGCGGCACATCTCGTTGACCTGTTCCTGGGTTCGGTTTCTTTTGTTCTCTTCTACCTTAATCTCTAGATATTTACCCATGCGCACGCTTGTTACCTCCGTGAAACCCAGGTTGTGCAGCGCTCCTTTTATGGTTAAGCCTTGAGGGTCGTTAACTGTTGGTTTAAGAGTGACATAAATCTTGGCTAGATACATTCCACAGTCTCCTTACTCAGTAGTCTCTTTGCCCAATCAAATCTTGCTCTCACTTGCACTACCGCTCAAAAACACGCCCGGTTAACCTTTCATATACCTCACGATATTTTTCCGACGTGCTTTCAATTATTTCAGGTGGCAACATGGGCGCAGGTGGCTTCTTATCCCATCCTGAATTCACCAGCCAATCCCGAACAGGCTGCTTATCGAAACTAGGTTGCGAATGTCCAACTTCATACTGGCTGGCATCCCAGAAACGACTGGAGTCAGGCGTAAGCAACTCATCAATAAGAGCTAACTTGCCATTGATAAAACCAAACTCGAACTTGGTATCCGCAATTATTATGCCCCTCTGTCTGGCATAATCCCGAGCAAAAGAATAAACGCGTAAGCTTTTCTGTTCCAGTTCTTCAAAGATCTTTTCAATGCCCAGGTCTTTGACATCCTGCCTCGTTAGCGGGCGGTCATGTTCTGTGTCGCTCTTAGTAGTCGGCGTAAAGATAGGTTCAGATAATTCCTGGCTCTCCTCCAATCCTGCGGGCAAACGGAGCTGCCCAACTCTGCCTGTCTCTTTATACTCCGCCCAAGCAGAGCCAGATAGATAGCCTCGAACAACACATTCGACAGGTATGCGCTCGGCTTTAGCCACGATCATAGAGCGACCAATAAGACCTGTCTTGATGGGACCGCGACTCGCAAATACTTCCTGAAGTACAGCTTCGCTATCTACCACCTTGATGAGATGGTTAGGCAGAATATGGGCTGTTTTCTGGAACCAGAAGGCAGAAAGTTGATTAAGAACCCGTCCTTTGTCAGGAATACCGCAGGGCAAAACGACATCAAAGGCAGAAATACGGTCAGTAGAAACAATCAAAAGCTTGTCACCCAAATCATACACATCTCTGACTTTACCGCGCCGAAACAAGGTCAGAGGTAAGTTGGTGTTGATTAACACGTTGGAGCTATCGCCCAAGACTCTGTCTCCTTTCACTGTTACGCTGTCACAACGGTCGTCTGAGGTAAGATTTTCCTGAAAGAATTAAGATTCTATCCCACATAACCTCTTGGCGCTGTTTTTCATTCTCTCTAAATTGGATTCCCTGCCAATCATAATCCTTTGAGCCATGGGTGAGCCTGCACCGTGCATAGATTCCGCCAGATAACAGGCAGCCCCTAATCCCGCCGTGAGGTTCTCAATAAGCCGCAGTACCCGAACCCGGTTTTCAGCAGCCACACCGTCAACACCCTGAAGATATTTAGCAACATACTTACCTATCCTGGGGTGCCTCAGGTCCTTTTCAGAAGGCATGGTCACTATTATGCCACCAGCAATATCCTGAGCTAGCCTGGCTATTTCGTAAGGAAATCTTGTCACGTTCAGTTTAGATACGTTGGCTCTCAGAGTATCTACGAGATAAGTGCCAGATGGCTCTTTGTGCCCTTCATAAGCGCAAGCAAGGCTGCAGGACATCAAAGTTTCGTTAAGGTGAATCATTTCAATAATCTTGTCTCTAATGTGCGAAGCTTTAGCAGTGCCTTGATATTCAGCAATCAATTGAGCGGCGCCAATCAGAACATCGCCCATGCCAGATTTGCAAGCATAACTCTGGCGGTGGTAAGCAGAGAACTTCTCCACTAAATCGCTAGTAAAATCGTACTCCTTATACATAAAGACACGTTCCCAGGGCACGAATACATCATCAAAAACAACCATACACTCCTGCCCCCCGTAAAGGATGTTACCGACGTCCATATTCGGACTATCTATTTTCCTCGTGTCGCATGGTTGTCTGCCATAAATGTAGATGATGCCTTTCATGTCGCTAGGGAGAGCAAAAGAAATGGCATAATCCTTATCTCCCTCACGCATTGCCCTAGTTGGCATACAGATGATTTCGTGCGAATTTATGGCTCCCGTCTGGTGTAACTTCGCCCCACGAACCACAATTCCGTCCGATTTCTCCTCTACCACATGCAGATATTGGTCAGGGTCAGCCTGCTCAGCAGGATGGCGACTCCTATCGCCCTTGGCATCCGTCATAGCACCACAACAAACCAAGTCCTCATCTTGCACGTATCTTAAGTATTTCAGAAAACGCTTGTTGTATTCTGTCCCATACTTTTTATCAATGTCGTAAGTTACAATGGACAAGGCATTGAGGGCATCCATACCAACACAGCGCTGAAAACAAGAGCCTGTGTAAGCCCCCAAACCCCGACCCATCTTGGATTTCTTCACCAAATCCTCTGCGCTCTGATGAATGTGACAAAAACGATTTATTTTCTTTCCTGTGAGATGGGATGTAGCTGTCATGATATCGTGATATTGGGGGAATTTGGACTCTTCAGCAAGTTCATACGTAGCAGCAATGCAATTCCTTGTCGGTCTGATAATAGGATGATCCCAATGATTGGTAACTCGCTCCCCAAAGATATAGAGTTCAAAACGCATCTTCTTCATGCTCTCAAGGTATTCTTGCGCAGTCTTCATCCTTGCATCTCCCTTCGTCGTACGCCGGCACGAAACTGTGAGGCTGGTGTCCTGTTCTTACAGAGCCCTCGGAGCTAACTCTGCAGACACAGCTTGTCTAGCTTTCTTTTTCTGTTTGGCTTCGGTCAGCCCCAATCGCTCAAAGATATCATCTACGTGCTTAAGATAGTAGTCGTGATTGAATAAAGACTTCAGCTCCTGCGCACTCAAATGACTCGTGACTCGCTTATCTGCCTGAAGCAAACTCAGAAAACTTTCCTGCTGCTCCCATGCTTTCATGGCGTTGTCCTGGACTATTTTGTAAGCTTCTTCTCGCTTCAAGCCTTTATCTATCAAAGCAAGAAGCACTCTCTGCGAAAAGATAACTCCGCAGGTGAGCTCGATATTACGACGCATGTTTTCGGGATAAACTCTGAGCCCTTTCATCACTGAGGCAAATGTAGAGAGCATATAGTCCAGCGCCAGGCAAGAATCGGGCAAGATAATCCGCTCCGCAGAAGAATGGCTGATGTCACGTTCGTGCCACAAGGCAATGTTTTCCAAGGAAGTTATGGCATAGCTCCTTATTAACCTGGCTAACCCGCAGACGCGTTCGCAAAGTTCGGGATTTCGTTTATGAGGCATAGCTGAGGAACCTGTCTGCCCTATGCCAAAAGGCTCTTCAGCTTCCCTAATTTCCGTGCGCTGGAGGCTCCTAATTTCAGTAGCAAACTTCTCCAAGCTGCTGGCGATAATCGCCAAGGTGGCAACAAACTGGGCGTGTCGGTCGCGCTGGACTATCTGGCTCGATATGGGATCTGGTACCAGTCCCAGCTTTGCGCAAGCTATTCTCTCGACCTCAGGAGGTACAGTGGCATAGGTACCGACTGCTCCGGATATCTTACCTACAGCAATGTTTTTCCTCGCTTCAGCTAGCCTGTAAGTATTACGCTTCATCTCTTCAGCCCACAGAGCCATCTTCAAGCCAAAAGTTGTCGGTTCGGCATGAACTCCATGGGTCCGCCCCATCATAATGGTGTATTTATGCTCCAGCGCCTTGTTCTCCAGCACAGATATAAGTTCAGCTATATCTTGAGCCAGTATATCCGCTGCCTGGGTTAGCTGCAGCGCAAGTGCGGTATCCATAACGTCTGAAGAAGTAAGACCGAGATGAACAAAACGAGATTCTTCGCCCAAGCTCTCAGCCACTGAGTTCAGAAAAGCTGTCATATCATGGTGTGTCACCTTGAGAAACTCGGCGATGCGAGTCAAGTCATATCTGGCTTCCCGTATCTTGACGATGTGTTTTTTGGGGATCTCGCCCAGCTCAGCCCACGCTTCACAAACAGCTATCTCTACCCTGAGCCACTGGTCGAATTTGTTTTCCTCAGACCAGACCTTCTTCATCACAGGTCTGGAGTATCGCTCGATCATATTATCCTTTTGCTAATTCTTGCTTGTACTTGCGGAAGGCTTCTCTTATCTCCTTATTCTCGACTGCCAAAATCTGGGCAGCGAGCAAAGCAGCATTTCTTGCTCCTGCCGAGCCAATTCCCATACAAGCCACGGGAACTCCCCCAGGCATCTGACTAATGGAAAGTAGAGCATCTATGCCCTTCAGTTCGCTGGTCGGCAAAGGCACACCGATTACAGGTAAAGTAGTCCAGCTAGCTATGACGCCGGGAAGATGAGCAGCATAACCAGCGGCAGCGATGATAACCTTAAGTCCCTTCTTCTCCACCTCCAAAGCGTACTCCCTGACCTTTTCAGGTTTTCTGTGGGCAGAGATAACCGAAAACTCGTAGTCAATGCCCAGCTGCTTGAGCATGTCCAGCGCGGGCTGAATCAGCTCACTGTCCGTCTTACTTCCTATTACTACGCCAACGAGTGCCATCGCTGTACTGACCTCCAAAAATTAAGAAATCAAAACTGCAATATAAAACCGTAAACGCTCAACTGGGTCAATTTCTTAGATTTTGCTGTGTTGCTTTGCGCCTTTGCTTTCACCTTTTAAGTTTATCCTATTCTCTCCCTCAAAGCAATATCTCTGCGATAGTAACAGCCTTCGAAGTGAAGCCTGCGGACGTTGGCGTAAGCTTTTTCCCGAGCTTCAGCTATGCTCCCACCAACACCCACAATAGTCAAAACTCGCCCGCCGTCAGTGTAAACCACACCATCATTTCCCAACTTGGTTCCAGCATGGAAAACCAGCACGTCCTTATCTACGTTATCCAGCCCATATATAGGAAAGCCGGTCTTATAGTTGCCAGGATAGCCACCTGAAGCCATAACCACCCCAACGCAAGCTTGGGAACTCCACTCTATTTTCAGTTTATCCAGATTGCCCTCCACTACCGCCACAAGTATATCCACCAAGTCAGTCTTAAGAAGAGGCAGAATGACCTGAGTCTCTGGGTCACCAAAGCGAGCATTGAATTCCAGTACCACAGGTTCCCCATTTACGATCATCAACCCGGCATAGAGCACCCCCTTGTAAGGCAAGCCTTCTTTAGCCATAGCCTTGACAGTCGGCAACAAAATATCCTTGGTTACCTTTCTTGTCATTTCGGCGGAGAAAAAGCCCGGCGGACTATAACTACCCATACCCCCAGTGTTTGGACCCTGGTCATTGTCCCCCACTTTCTTATAGTCACAGGCAGGAACCATAGGCGAGACTGTTTTCCCATCAGTGAAGGCTATAAGGCTGACCTCCCGACCGTTCAGATATTCATCAATTATCACTCTGTCCCCGGCGGAGCCGAAAATCCTGGCTTCCATAATGTTGGTCAGAGCCTTGTCCGCTTCCGCTAGAGAACCGGCAATAACCACGCCCTTGCCAGCTGCTAACCCATCAGCCTTGATCACCACAGGCGGATGCTGCTTTTCAAGATATTTGCGAGCCTCACCATACGATGTGAAAATTGCGCCTTTGGGGTAAGGAATGCCATATTTCTTCAAGAGCTGCCGAGCAAAGACCTTGCTCGATTCAATTTGAGTGGCTGCTCTGCTAGGACCAAAAATAGGAATACCCAAGCTATCGAAATAATCTACTATGCCCGAAGCCAGCGGTGCCTCAGGACCAACCACCACAAGGTCAACGCCTTTGTCTTTAGCCACCTTGCCCAGCCCTTCTAAGTCAGTGGGACGTAAAGCCAGGTTTTCGGCGATAGCCGCTGTGCCAGCGTTCCCGGGGGCAGTGAAAACTTTTTCCACCCTGGGACTCTGACTAATCTTCCAGACCAAGGTGTGTTCCCTGCCCCCGCCGCCAACGACCAGTATCTTCAAAATCCCTCCAACGCAGTCTTCAAGGTACAGCCATGCTGAACGGTCTGCTGCCCAAATTATTCAAGACCTATCGCGAGATAGCAATAAACCACAACAGTAAGTATTAGCACCAAGAAAAACTAATCACAGACCGCAGATACCTACCGCTTACCCTTGCGCTTTTTCCGATTCTTCTTAACACCTTTTAACTTCGGCCTGCGAGCCATAGGACTATAAAATCCTCTTCAGTTTCTCAGCTTGGGCAGGGTCTAGTTTCTGAATCAGTCTCAGCAACTCAGCAACATGTTCTTTTTCCTCTCCGATGATGTTTTCCAGCGTGGCAGCAGCTTCATCATCGCCCAAACTCAATATGTGCTCTTGATACTGGTTAATGGCTTGCAATTCACTCATCAGGTCCTGTCGCAACATCTCCAAGTCATCCTGTATCGCTAACTGTTCTTCGCTGCTCGTTTCTTCAAATGAATAGCTCATTCTGTCCTCCTTTCTTGCTTACTCCCACTCTATAGTTGCTGGTGGTTTGCTGCTTATATCATAAACCACCCTGTTGACGTTCGGAATTTCGTTAACTATGCGGTCAGATATCCTGGCGAGCAAGTCATGGGGCAGGCGAGCCCAATCAGCAGTCATAGCATCTTCACTGGTCACTGCTCTCACTGCCACCAGGTAGCCATAAGTTCTATAGTCGCCCATAACACCCACACTCTTGATATCAGTAAGCACAGCAAAGCTTTGCCATAGTTGGCGATAGAGCTTAGCTTTCTTTATTTCGTTCATGACAATCCAGTCGGCAGCCCGAAGTATCTCCAGCTTTTCGCGAGTTACTTCACCAATGATGCGAATAGCTAACCCGGGTCCTGGGAAAGGCTGCCGCCAGACCATATCTTCAGGTAAACCCAGAGCTAAGCCTACCTCTCTCACCTCGTCTTTGAACAGATACCTGAGAGGCTCGATAAGTGTGAATCTCATTTTCGCTGGCAGTCCACCAACGTTATGATGAGTCTTTATTTTGGCGGCAGCCTTGGTTTCGTGAGACGTGCTTTCAATAACGTCGGGATAGAGAGTGCCTTGAGCCAGGAAGTCTATTTTGCCTAGCTTGGCTGCTTCTTCCTCAAAGATTTTGATGAACTCGTTTCCAATACGCTGGCGCTTTTCCTCGGGGTCGTTAACTCCTCGCAGCCTCTCCAGGAACCTGTCTGCCGCATCTACATACACGACATCCATTTTGAAATTGCGCTTGAAAGTATTAAGCACCCTTTCCGGTTCTTCGCGACGCAATAAACCATTATTGATAAAAATACAGGTCAATTTGTTGCCGATGGCACGGTCAACAAGAGTAGCAGTCACCGCCGAGTCCACACCTCCCGAAAGGGCACAAACAACTCTGCCATCCCCCACCTGAGCTTTGATTTTATCTATACTCTCGGCTATGAAATTAGCTGGAGTCCAGTTGGGTTGACAACCGCATATTCCAAGGACGAAATTCTGAAATATGTCTTTGCCGTAAGCTGTATGAACCACTTCGGGATGAAACTGCAATCCGTAAAAACCACTATCGTTAGCGATGACGGCAAACGGTGAGTTTTCAGTATAAGCCAGAGCTTTAAAGCCAGGAGGCAGCTCCACCACCTGGTCACCATGACTCATCCAAACCGGAAAAGATGAAGGAAGACCAGCAAAAAGAGGACAGCCTTCCGCACTTACATGGAGGATAGCATGTCCGTATTCGCGCTTCGTTCCTCGGGTTACTTTACCACCCAGATGATGAGCAATAGCAAACATCCCGTAACAGATGCCCATTACAGGCAGACGACTTTCATAAATGTACGGCAAGGGCAAAGGTGCTCCCGCGTCGTAAACGCTGGCTGGACCTCCAGAAAGGATAAATCCCCGTGGGTTAAGAGGGGCTATCTTCTCCCAGGGCATGTCATAAGGCACAAGTTCACAATAGACGTGACATTCGCGCACTCGGCGGGCAATGAGCATGCTATATTGAGAGCCAAAGTCGAGCACCACTATAGTTTCTCGCTCGGTCGGGGGCAGCTTAGGCTCAGCTACAGGTTTCTCACCACGCAACTCTTTAGCCAGTCCCAGATAGGTGGAGACTTCTATATGGTCGCTGGTAGCAATTCTATGGCTTTCTGTCTTTTTCCTGGGCCGACTCATAGTATTGGATTCCTTGAGAAAAGTCGCTGCACTTTTTGGGGTTTATTTAGCTTACCACTATCTTGAAGTATTATCAACCCAATGTCCTTGTTCATCAATCAGGATAAGCCACGTCTTTGTGCATTAAGCAGGCAGATTACTACCTAGAATGTTGCCATGCTATACTTACGGTAGAGAACATGGATGCTTGGCAACGACAAGTCGAAAAAGCTGTTGAAATCCTGCAAAAGGGTAGTGTGGTTGCTTTCCCTACTGACACAGTCTATGGTTTGGGAGCTGATGCGTTCAACGCCCCAGCCGAAGCAAGGATTTATGAGATAAAAAAACGACCCAGGCATCAGCAATTCCTTGTGCTTATCGGTGAGATAAAACAATTAACAACGCTAGCAAAGTCAATACCAGAATTTGCCCGGTTTCTGGCAAAGCGGTTTTGGTCAGGTGGGTTAAGTCTAGTTTTATCCAAAGCCGATTTAGTTCCTGCCCACTTAGCTGCAGAAGCGACCATAGCACTATGTATTCCCAACTACCCAGTTTGCCTAGCTCTCATTAAAAGTCTAGGCAACCCCATAATTAAGCACCAGCGCCAATATCAGCGGCCAACCATCTGCTTTAACTGACCAAGAAGTGAAACAACAATTGGAGGGAAGGACTGACTTTGTTATCAATGCCGGTAGATATCTAGGCGGCAAGGAATCCACAACAGTGGATGTCACCCGTCAATCGCCAGTAATCTTGCATCAAGGCATCATTCCTTCGCAAGACATTGAAAAAGCCTACGAGGAATATCTGGAGGCAAGATGAAACGCATTGCTCTAGGTTGCGATCACCATGGGTTGGCCTTAAAGGAGACGATAATGCAATTTCTACAAAAAGAGGGTCATACTTATGAAGATTTCGGTTGCTACAACACCGAGCCTGTGGATTATCCTGACATTGCCCGAGAAGTTGGACAAGCGGTAGCGTCGGGCAATTTTGACCAAGGTATTTTAATATGCAGCACAGGCATAGGCATGAGCATAGCTGCTAACAAAACAAAAGGCATAAGGGCAGCTTTATGCCATAATACATTTACGTCACAACGAGCTCGGCAGCATAATGATGCTAACGTTCTATGTCTCGCCCAAGATATTGGCACAGAAGTGGCTTTAGAAATCGTTAAAACTTTCCTAGCTACGGATTTTGAAGGCGGACGTCATCTGCGCAGAGTGAATAAGATAAAAGCTCTGGAGAAAGACTTCTCTGAGTAGCAGCAGTCACCGTCAGGCGACACAACCTGTGGCAGGACTGGTTATGTCACCCGGTCAAGTAACATATCGACTTCTCAGCTCAGAGGACAGCTTAGCTGTTAATTCCAAGGCTAGACTTGAGGCCTCGAGGGATAATCCTGCCAGGCCACAACAAGGAGTTATCAACCCCCGAGCTATGATCTGCTTGAACTTGAGGCCGTCCCTGGTGAATGGAGCCATGGCTTCTTCTAGTCGGTCACGAAGGCTGGCCAAAGATTCTTTAGCTAAAGCCTGCTCATCGTTCGGAACTATCCCCCAGGCAATGTTGCCACCACGTTCGAGAAACGATTTCACCTTATCAGAGTGAGTGCTGAGAGAAGAGGCGTAGTTATAGGCATCAAAACTGAGAACATCTATTTGCATGTCCAGAAGAACTGACCAGTCAGTGTTTCCGCAGCAATGCAATCCTTTCGTTCCTTTTATTCCTCTGAACACCTCTTCTAGCAGAACAGGCACCTTTTCTTCCGGAATAGGACTAAAAACTGAGCCCAAAGAAACTAAATACGGCTCATCAACAAAGATAATAGTATTAGGCGATATCTGCCTCAAAGTATTTTCCTGCCATAAAGCTTTTAGCCGCAAAAACTTGGAGGCGCTCTCAGCTAAAGAATCGTCATACAGTATGCCCAGACCGTCCTGACGAGTAACCGCCAAGCCCCATGTGACAGGACCAGTCACCTGTCCTTTGACTATCTTACTTCCCGCAGCTTGGGAGAGAAAGGCTTGAAGTCCAGCAGCATATTTGCTTGAAACACCATACCTATCAGCATTGCCTTGTTCACAGTCAATGTGAATTTGCTCCAGCTCACTTTCAAAATTCTTCGATGGCTGGATATGAATTTTGCCTCCTTCAACGACTATTCCGGGAAAGCCCTCGCTAAATTGGACAACCATGTTTTCTCTAGGGGAACGTTTGGGTAGCTGTGGCCAAGCAGGAATTTGCGAGATATACTTCATAACCACAGAGCATGCCTGCTCGGGCTCAACCTGAGGCATGCTGCCAATAGCAGTAGGTAAGCACCCAAACTCAAGCTTAGCTGGCATCTTTCTCCTCACCCATGTACTTGCCAATCAGCAGTTCTAGCTCCTTTCTCTTTTCCCTAGATATGTATCTCCTGCCAGTAGCTATAGCATCTTTGAGAGCACTAGCACAAATACAGTTTCGCTCTGGCGGTATTAAGGGCAACAACAATTTCAGGATTTTCTTGACAGTATCCACGCCTTTTCGTAGGTTGGCTAAAATCATTGCCGCTGTGGCTGCCTCATAACTGGGATGCCAGCAATCATAATCGGTGGCAATAGCCAGTGTGGCGTAGCATATCTCCGCTTCCCTAGCTAATTTAGCTTCAGGCGATGCTGTCATACCGATGACATCAGCACCCCAAGAGCGATACAGTCGAGACTCAGCCTTGGTGGAGAGTTGTGGCCCTTCCATGACAAGATAAGTGCCACCTTTGTGCACCTTAACGCCAACTTTAGTGCTTGCCTGAAATAAAATCCGACTTAACACCGGGCAGAAAGGCTCAGCGAAGGAAACATGTCCCACTATCCCACCCGTAAAGAATGTGCTGTCCCTTCCTTTAGTGCAGTCAATTAATTGGTCTGGAATAACTAAATCTAGAGGCGCTATCTCTTCTCTAAGGCTGCCCACTGCGCTTACCGAAATGATCCTCTCCACCCCCAGAGATTTCAAAGCATAAATGTTGGCTTTGGCTGGCAACTCGCTGGGGCTGATGCGATGTCCTTCGCCATGTCTGGGCAGAAAAGCGACTCTTGTGCCCTCCAGAATCCCCAGAATGATATTGTCACTGGGGTCTCCAAAAGGCGTGTGGACACTTATCTTTTGCACTTTTCTCATCCCCTCCATCTGATAAAGCCCACTTCCGCCGATGATGCCAATTTTCACTTCAGACACTTAACACCTGCCTATCGCATAAAATTAGGCACCTTATTCTGATTAAGCCTTGCCACAAATAGCTTTTGTGAGCTGTCTACTCTTGAGCTGGAATGTGCTCGGGAGGTCTGACCGCCACCAGCTTCATAGCAGCTGACTCACATCCCACGACACAAACCCCACAGCCAAAACACTTCTCTGAAATCACCTGTGCCTTGAGCTTCTTTTCTCCAAGCACTTTAACCATTTCCAGCGCCTCGAAGGGACATCTCTCAATACAAGTTTGACACCCCTTGCAACTTGCTTTGTCTACCTCTGCTTGAAATCTGCTCCTGGCTACTCCTTTCTCGAGGACACTGAACTTAGTAAGAGGATAGTAAAACACACAACAATCGGCACAGCAGTTGCAAATTACATTAGGAATCCCGGAAGTGTTATATACACTATGTACAAGACCAGCTTCTTCAGCAACATCCATGATTTTCATCGCTCCGTCTCTGGTCAGTTCTTTACCACTACCTCTATTTATGGCATATTCCGCTGCCCGGTTGAGCTGCAAGCAAACATCAAGCGGCGAATCACATCTGGCAACTATCCTGCGACACGAACACTGAGCTAGGGCGAACCTAGTAGATTTATCGAGGATAGCCTGCACATCTTCGGATGGAAGGAGCTTGGTTTCCTCGGAAATAGCTTTCCTGGCTGGGATTATCCTCCACACAGGCGTATTCAAAGCCTTAACGAACTTTGCCCAATCAGCATACCATTCTGCCTCACAGAAATCCTCCCACAGATCGAGGAGCTCGCGTCCCCAAACACGGTCCATTCTCACATCGGTGGCTGTAGCATCATGCAGTTGCAATATATCCCTAGCAAATTGATAACCTTTAGAGGTCATAAAGATGACCCCTTTCTCAAAAAGTCCCTTAAGCTTGCTATTCACATTTTCTTCGCTTTTACCCAGCTTCTGGGCAAGCTCAGATACCGAACAAGGAAGCGAAGCTACTATCGCTGCCTCTTCTTCATCCATGAGCCTCCTGAGCACCTTCTTGAGCCTCTCTGACCCGGCATAGCCTAGCTTCCCCGCTAAGACTGTATAAGAATCTGCCATATGTGCCTCCTTTCAATTATGTGTGATGAAAAACCTAACTCGCTGTCCGTCTATCTCCCATCCCACCTTCCCTTCCTCCTCAAGGTACCTCAGGTGAGCCATAGCTTCTCCGAAAGCAAACAATTTCTGTGCCGGAGGAAATAAATCCCAAGATTTGTACCCTATATCCCAAGTCATTTGTGACGCGATCTGGAAAGCATTTTGTTTGCCTTGTCTTAGAATAGATACAATTTCGTCGAGCCTCGCTTGGTGATGCTGCTTGAGCTCCCGGATTCTTCCTTTATGATTTTTGAAGGGACTTCGATGTCCGGGCAAAACAAGGGCGACATCTAAGTCATAGACTTTATCCAAGCTCCTCAGATACTCTTTCAAGGGATTTCGTCCCTCAGACGAGAGGGTGATATTCGGAGTTATGTCATTGAGCACATGGTCACCAGATATGAATATTTTCTTACTCCGCTCATAAAGACAAAGATGTCCCTCAGTGTGTCCGGGTGTCTCGATACATTCAAGTAGATAATCACCAACGCGTATTGAATCGCCATCCTTCAAAACAAACAGCTCCAACGAGCCATCAGGACTATACTTACGACCAGGGTGGTTGCCGATAGCTTTTTCCAATTCTTCGCCAGGAAAGCCACATTTAAGAGCAAAATCAACCTGCCTTTCCCAATGTGCCGGCGTAGTAAATCTGATAATTTCTGCATCAGCTCGCCCAAAATAAATCCTCATTCCCCCTCTGGCAAGGTTTGAGACCAAGCCTGAATGGTCAGCGTGCATATGTGTTATGAAAAAATCGGCTTGTGTTAACTCCACACCACATTCCCCCAATCCAGCAACAAATGCCGCTAAGCAATCCACTCGGTTCCATCCGGTATCAATGACTAAGGACCGCTTTGTCCCCTTAATCACATAAGAGTTGGTGGCTTTGAGAGGACTTGCCGGAAGAGGGACCTCAATTCTATAAATATTTGGTAAAATTTCCTCGAACAACGCTTTCGAAAATCCTTATCACGATATTGACCGCGAATGTGCAGAATATTAAAAGTTGGTCGTATGGTAAATCAACCTAGCACATTTCCCTAGAATTGTCCACCAATGCTACACCCTTTCTTAGACATCAATGAAATTTGTCCGAATCCAGACTATTTTGCCACGACATGTTGCTTTTCACTATATATTGTGGTATAATCCTGAAAAACCACAACTTTTGGGGAGAGATTTGTGAACTGTCCTTATTGCGGTGGACAAGAATTGAGAGTCATAGACTCTCGGAGTGTAAATGAAGAGGTGAGGCGCCGGAGAAAGTGTCTTGCCTGTAGCGCTCGCTTCACCACCTACGAGCGCATACAACCACACGATATTTATGTCATTAAAAAAGATGGGCGACGTGAGGAATTCAGTCGGGATAAACTGTTTCTAGGCATTCGCAAAGCTTGTGAGAAACGCCCTCTCCCCACAGGCGCCATTGATAAGTTCGTGGATGATATTGAGGCGCAGCTTTATAAGCTAGGCAAAAGCGAAATCCCTAGTTCTTACATTGGCGACTTAGTTATGGAAGGATTAAAGAAACTGGACCACATCGCTTACATTCGCTTTGCCAGTGTCTACCGCGAATTTGCCGATATCGGCGCCTTAAAACGAGAAGTGGACAGCTTGGCGGTGCGAAAGGGGGTAACTCCAGCAAATCAACTACCGTTGCCCTCTCCTAAAGTTGCGAATTCTTCAGTTGGCCGCAAAAGGAGATAGAAATGCCTAAAACCACCCGAAAAGAAAACCAAAAAACTATTGAACGAGACAAAATAGCTCGAGCTGTTTTTGCCGCCGCTGAGTCCATGGGTATAACTGATAGGAAACTACTGGAAAAATTTACAGAACAAGTGAGCCAACGCTTAGGGGTAGCTCTTCCCTTCCCAGGCATGGAAGAGTTAGTCCCTCGGCAAGCTAAACAGCCAATCTCCTCTTCTCAAATTAAGGCTATGGTTAAGGAAATGCTGACAGCAGACGAATTCTCTCCCCAAGCCAGAAGCCAAGTAGTTTCCGGGATCAAACTTAGCGACAACGCCTTAAGGGTGTTGGAGAAGAGATATTTGATAAAAGATAAAGATGGGAAACTTATTGAGACGCCGCAGGAGCTATTTCGCCGCGTTGCCAAACACATCGCCTCAGCCGAGCGTGTTTTTAATCCCGAAGCTGACATCTCTTTTTGGGAAGAAACGTTTTACCAATTAATGGCAAACCTAGAATTTCTGCCCAATTCACCCACGTTAATGAATGCCGGTCGCGAACTGGGGCAATTATCGGCTTGTTTTGTCATACCTATTGAGGACTCTATGGAGTCCATTTTTGATGCCGTTAAATACACTGCCTTGATTCACAAAAGCGGCGGGGGCACTGGCTTTTCCTTTTCTCGACTGAGACCAGAAAGAGACAGAGTAGGTTCCACCGGTGGTATTGCTAGCGGTCCTGTTTCTTTTATGCGAGTTTTTGATGCAACCACGGATGTTATTAAGCAAGGCGGCATGCGCCGTGGAGCCAATATGGCTATACTTAACGTTGACCACTGTGATATCTTGAAATTCATCACAGCCAAAGAAGACCCGCAGGCTCTCACCAATTTCAACCTTTCCGTAGCTGTGACCGATGAATTCATGCAAGCAGTGGAAAAGGGCACTGTTTACAATTTGGTGAACCCACGCACAGGAGAGGTAGTAGATAAGCTTAATGCTAAAGAAGTATTTGACAAAATAGTGGACATGGCCTGGCGCACAGGTGACCCTGGCATTGTGTTTATTGACGAGATAAACAGGCATAACCCCACACCTAAGCTGGGCAGAATAGAAAGCACCAACCCTTGTGGTGAGCAACCGCTTCTCCCCTTCGAATCTTGCAACCTGGGTTCTATCAACCTCGCTAAGATGGTAGCACACAAAGATGGCCAACCGTACATTGACTTTGATAAACTGTCTCGAACTGCGAAGATAGCGGTCCGTTTTCTAGATAATGTTATTGAAGTCAATCAATTCCCTTTGCCCAAAATTGCAGAGATGACAAGAGCTACCAGAAAAATAGGGCTAGGGGTAATGGGGTTTGCTGACATGTTAATCCAGCTTGGTATCCCTTATGACAGTGAAGATGGATTAACTGTAGCTGAGGAAGTTGCCCGTTTTATATCCGAAGAGGCGAACAAGGCTTCGATTGAGTTAGGCGAAGAGAGAGGAGTTTTCCCCGCTTTCCCAGGAAGTATTTATGACACTCCCGATGGCCCGCGCTTTCGAAACGCCTCTCGAACTACCATTGCTCCTACCGGTAGCCTGAGCATAATTGCTAATTGTTCCAGTGGCATTGAACCATTGTTCGCCTTGTGCTACATCCGTCATATCCTGGAAGGTGAAAAGTTTATTGAGGTGAATCCCTACTTTGAAGAGGCTGCAAAAAAGGGCGGCTTTTATTCTCCAGAACTAATGAAGCAACTAGCTGAAGGAAAGCGCTTAAAAGACATAAAAGAAGTGCCTGAAGAAATAAAGAGGCTTTTTGTTACCGCGCATGATATAGCTCCCGAATGGCATGTTAAGATGCAGGCAGCGTTCCAGAAATTTACTGATAGCGCTGTATCTAAGACGGTCAATTTTCCCCACGAGGCAACCCGCGAAGATGTAGTCAAAGTATATATGCTGGCTTACAAGGAGAAGCTAAAGGGAATAACCATTTACCGAGATAGGAGCCGGGAGAGCCAAGTTCTTACCGTAGGTAAAGAACTAAAAAGGCCAGAGGGCAAACTGGTTCCCAGGAAAAGACCAAAAGTCACCCGAGGTATAACCGAGAGAGTTAACACTGGCTGTGGCTACATCTACATAACAGTGAATTTTGACCAGCAAGGAATATCTGAAGTTTTTTCGACCCTAGGGAAAGCCGGAGGATGTGCTGCTGCACAACTTGAGGCTATTAGCCGCTTGACGTCTGTGGCTCTCAGATCCGGGGTAGATCTAGATTCCATTGTAAAGCACTTGCGCGGTATCAGATGTCCTTCCATTGGTTGGGAGCAGGGACATGCTGTTTTATCCTGCGCTGATGCTATCGCTAGCGTGCTTGAGAAATACATCAAAAAGGAGGACACCGCAAGCAACCCTGAAACTTCTTCCCAAAAAACAGACATGGTTAAAAGCTGGGCTGGGCAATGTCCCGACTGTGGTGGTCCCTTGATTTACCAGGAAGGTTGCAACATTTGCCTCGCTTGCGGCTTTACCAAATGTGGATAGGACATACAAACATGTTTTGAGTAGAGTTGAAAGATGGGTAGCAGCGCCAAAAGTAAGCATTATTTAGCTCTCAAGAAGATAACCGAAATCGCCAATTCAGACCTCAGCCTGAAGAGAATTTGCAACTCTATAGCTAAGACCGCAGCTCAGGCAGTCCACGCTAATAGCTGTAGCATCTTCTCACTCGATTCTCAAAGAGAATATCTGCTTTCAGTCGGGGCATACGGTTTAAGTGACCTTTATCTGAAGAAAGGTCCGCTGAGTGCTCACAAGAGCCTCCCAGATGTGCTTGAGGGCAAGGTAGTATATATTGCCGATGTCGCCAAAGATGGAAGGGTTCAATACCCTCAGGCGGCAATAGCACAAAAAATATCCTCTATACTTGGGGTTCCTATACTCGGGAAAGGAGAGACCATTGGCGAGATTCGACTTTACACCAGTGAGCCCCACCAATTTTCTGAAGCTGACAAGAGCTTTCTGCTTAGCGTTGCCAATATGTGCGCCATGGTCTTCCAGAGGGCAGAGCTTCAGCAGCTGTTGAAGAAGGACTATGAGGCAAGCAAGAAACGAAGCAGAGCATCCCAGTTACCTTCGTCGCAACAAATCGTAACCCCGAGACTACAACCTATTAACTTTGCCCACCCTAGCGAGGAGGATTTTGCCAAACTTTTAGACTTCTACTGCATCGAATGGCTTTACGAACCTCGCTCTTTTCCCCTGAGATGGGAAGGCGATAAGATAGCCGAGATGTTCACTCCTGACTTTTATTTGCCTGAGCTAGACCTTTATGTTGAACTGACGACTCTGAAACAAAATCTGTTGACCGAAAAGAATCGCAAACTGCGTCAGCTCCATCAACTTTACCCGGAAATCAATATCAAGCTCCTTACTAAGAACGATTTTATTAAGCTGCTAGCTAAATATGGTTACGGCCCTCTCAGCGAAGCTAAGGTAGAGGGAATTGAGAGAGTCCTGTACAGTCACGTCAAAATTCAGAGGAGGGTGAGAGCTTTAGCCAGACAAATTTCGCGTGACTATGCTGGTCAACGATTAGTGCTAGTAGGTATTCTAAAAGGTGTGGTCTGTTTTATGTCTGATCTGATGCAGCATCTTTCTATCCCTGTCACACTGGATTTCATGGCTATCTCATACTATGGTGGCGATGGTCAGGTAGTTAAGATAACTCGAGACCTCGACAGTAGTATCACAGGGCAACATGTGCTCATGGTCGAAGATATCATAGATACTGGCATGACCCTGAACTACATCCTCAATCACTTATCAGCACACAATCCTGCCAGTCTCCGTGTTTGCACGTTGCTTGACAAACGGGCACGCCGGTTGATAGACGTTCCGCTCCATTACATAGGCTTTGAAGTCCCTGACGAATTTGTAGTCGGCTATGGACTGGACTACAAGGGGGAATATCGCAATTTGCCTTTTATCGGCGTCCTGCGACCCGAGCTAATAAAGGGTGACAAGACTTGATAGCACGTGCCCAGCCAAAAATAACAAGGCGACCATTACTGTTGGAGGAGGTTCAGATGGCTAAAGTAATAGCTAGGGTGATATCCCAAAAAGGCACTTGCGAAGCTGGCCACAAAGTGGGCGATGAGTTCATTATCGAAGAAAAGACCCCGCCCAACCTTTGTTCCTGGGCTTTCTATACCCTCTTCCCTTTTGCCCAGGTTTTGCACTTCGGCGGCTCTTTTCCCTGGGAGAAAGACCCCGATAAGGCTACAGTTGCTTGCCCAGACCCAACGAACTCGGTCGTCTTCGAACTACGGCGTCTTGCGGCTAAAGAATTGATTTCCAAGCTGGAAAAGAAACGTCAGCCGTGACGACGCACCCGTCTTCTGGAACGCGGCGGTTTGCCCTCGTATCTTGCATCCAGCAACTTCTCTAGGCTCCTGGCTTCTAGTTCGTGTCTCTCAGCCGAAGCCGTACACCCGATGCCCAAGCAAACAAGTATACCACCAAAAAGTCCAACCGAGCTGTAAGCCATACAAACAATCCACCCACCAAGCAGTCCCAGTGTTACAAGAACTGTCGCTGAAATTATGTAAATGTTCGCTTTATGTTTCGCTTTATCAATCTTTTCCCGAATCCGAGACTCTCGCCAGCTTTCGTCCCCCATGACCAAAGTTTTCCCACATTTTGGACAGAGTACGGCATCCCTATCTACTCTCTCACCGCAGTATGGGCAAGATAACTTAGCCATACCACCCACTTTCAATCTGGCGAAATTTATTCGAGACTAGACGTATCTAAATTTACTACTGCAGGCTGCATTATGTGTCAGAAGATTTGCAAAGCCTTTACCTTAGTAGTCTATCAATTAAAAGCCTTTTTGGAAATACCTAACTACTCTTCAGCCAGGGCATCATACCCCTAAGCTTTTTGCCTACTATCTCGATAGGATGCTCAGTTTCTTTTCTTTTCATGGCATTGAAGCTAGGGCGACCGGCTTGATTTTCTAAAATCCACTCTGTAGCAAAGCCACCATTCCGAATTTCCGCTAGAATTTGTCGCATCTCTTCTTTGACCAGCTCATCTATGACCCGTGGACCACGTGTATAATCTCCGTACTCCGCCGTATCACTTACAGAATATCGCATATAACTCAAACCACCTTGATAGATCAGGTCCACAATGAGCTTTAATTCGTGGCAAACCTCAAAATAGGCAATTTCGGGTTGATAGCCAGCTTCTACCAATACCTCGAAACCAGCTTTTATTAAAGACGAAACTCCACCGCAGAGCACAGTTTGCTCGCCAAACAAGTCAGACTCGGTCTCTTCAGCAAAAGTTGTTTCCAGAACCCCAGCTCGAGCACAACCAATGCCTTTGGCATAAGCTAAGGCTATGTCTTTTGCCTTCCCTGAAGCATCTTGATGAATAGCCACCAAGGCCGGAGCTCCTAAGCCTTCAGTATAAAGTCTTCTGAGCATATGACCCGGACATTTGGGCGCTATCATACTGACATCAACATCAAGCGGCGGTACGATTTGAGAAAAATGGATACTGAAACCATGAGCAAACATAAGTGTCTTGCCTCGGGTCATCTCCTTTTCAATTGATTCTCGATAGACTTTCGGCTGCAACGTATCCGGAGTGAGCATAACAATTATGCTTGCTTTCTTAGCTACTTCAGAGGCGGACAATACTTCAAAGCCAGCCTTTTTCGCCACCTCACAAGCTTCTGTGCCTGGCAACTCAGCAACAATGACTTCACAGCCGCTATCCCTTAAATTTTGAGCGTGAGCATGCCCTTGGCTTCCAAACCCGATAATGCCAATCTTTTTCCCTTTGAGCAAATCTAAATTAGCATCCTTTTCGTAATAAATCTTAGCCATGATACCTCCCTTTTAATTTCAGCACTTAGCTATCAGCCGTTGCCAACCAGCTAATCGATGACTGTTTTAGAACTGCTTCCTCGAATCAAAGCTATCCTGCCAGTCCGCGCAATCTCCTTAACACCAAAATCATGAAGAAGCCTGAGCAAGGAATTTACCTTATCCTCATCACCAGTCACTTCGACTGTCAAGGAATTTGGAGACACATCAACTATGTTAGCTCGGAAGATATCCACGATTTGCATGATCTCGCTCCTTGTTGTGGCGGTAGCTTTCACTTTAATCAAGGCTAATTCCCTGGCTACAATGTCTTCTTCAGTTATGTCAGAGACCTTAACTACATTGATTAGTTTCTCCAATTGCTTTCTCACTTGCTCCACCCTGGCAGAATCACCCTCAACAACGATGGTCATACGAGATAAGCCAGGGTGTTCGCTACCACCTACAGCGAGACTCTGGATGTTGAAGGCGCGCCGGCGGAACAAGCTAGCTATGCGATTCAACACCCCTGGTTTATCCTCTACCAGAGCTATTAAGGTATGTTTTGTGTTACTCAATTCGCCTCCAGTACAAACTCCAAGACTACACCTTTTGGGATATTGCTATTTTGCCATCGGTTATTATAGCTTTCCCGCCTTTGCTTCCGGCTTCAACGGCTGGAAAAATTTAGCCAAGCTCTCTCCTGGCGGCACTATAGGATAGATATTCTCCTCAGGCTCAATAAGAAAATCTATGAGAAAAGCTCCAGGGTAGTCCATAGCTTTGCGTATGGCTGGGATGACCTCTTCTTTGCGCTTCACTCTGATTCCAGGGATATCATATGCTTCAGCAATCTTGACAAAATCTGGGTTCCAGAGTTTTGTGTCAACGTAACGCCGCCCGTAGAACAGCTCCTGCCACTGCCTTACCATGCCCAGATATCCGTTGTTCATGATAGCTATCTTCACAGCTAAGCTCTCTTGCGCTATAACTGCCAACTCTTGGATAGTCATTTGAAAGCCACCGTCACCGGCAATACACCATACCACCTTATCGGGGCAGCCAACTTTTACTCCGATAGCTGCCGGTAACTCAAACCCCATAGGACCCAGCCCTCCGGCAGTGATAAGACTATCTGGCTTGATATAAGTAAAGTATCGGGCTGCAAACATTTGATTCTGACCTACTCCAGTCACTATCAAAGCATCTCCTTGTGTAGCTTCGTAGATTTGTTGAATAACGTATTGGGGCAAAAGTTCGTCACTTGGACTAACTACTTGAGTAGGATACTCACACTTCCACTGCTCTATCTGGGAAAGCCAATCCACGTGCTCTTTTCTTTCAATCTCTTCATTGAGAGCGGTAAGTACACTTTTTATATCTCCCACTACAGGAACTTCTGTGGGAACATTCTTGCCAATCTCAGCAGGGTCAATATCAATATGAATGATGCGCGCATTGGGAGCAAATTCATTGACATTTCCTGTAGCACGATCGTCAAATCTCATGCCAATGGCGATGATGAGGTCAGCATTATGTACTGCTAGATTGGCACAAGGTGTGCCGTGCATTCCTAACATACCTAGATCAAGTATATGGTTATTCGGGAAGGCGCTCAGACCTAGAAGAGTGTGTGCCACTGGGATCTGTGCTTTTTCAGCAAATTCCTTAAATTCTTCATAGGCTTGAGAGATAATTATCCCCCGACCTGCGATAATCACAGGTTGTTCAGCCTCGTTGATGAGCTTGCTAGCTTTCTTAATTTGAGCAGGATGACCACGAGAGGGAACCCTATAGCCTTGTAGATCAACCTTATCTGGATAAACAAATTCGGTTTGCTCCTGCTGGACATCCCGTGGTATGTCAATGAGCACAGGACCTGGCCTTCCCGTCTGAGCAATATAAAAAGCCTCTTTGACAGTTCGAGCTAGTTCATTAACATCGGTAACTAGATAATTGTGCTTGGTAATCGGGATAGTAATACCGGTGATATCTGTCTCCTGAAAAGCGTCTTTGCCGATGAGAGCTCGAGGTACCTGACCGGTTATGGCTATCATGGGTACAGAATCCATGTAAGCACAAGCAATACCGGTAATCAGATTAGTAGCCCCCGGACCCGAAGTGGCAATACATACCCCTGCCTTATGCGTAGCTCGTGCATATCCATCGGCAGCGTGAGCTGCTCCTTGCTCATGGCGGACTAATATATGTCGAAGTTGAGGATACTGAGGAAAAGTATCATAAATCGGCAAAACAGCACCACCAAGTATGCCAAAAATAACCTCCACTCCTTCCCTAATAAGACTCTCACAAAGGATCTGAGCACCTGTCTTTTTCATCGAGCAGTTCCTTACTTAGCACCTGCGGAAAATGTCATTTTCAAAGAGCAATCATTCGGCAAACACGGCGCCAGCACTTGCCGAAATGACCTTTTCACTATATCTCTTAAGATAGCCACTCTTGACTTTGGGCTGAAACGAAGGTAACGAAGCTAGTCGCCTTTGTAATTCTCTTTGGCTTAACTCCACTTCCAATTTGTGCCCAGGTATGTCTATTTTAATGGTATCACCATTTCGCAGAGCTGCTATTGGGCCCCTTTCTGCCGCTTCGGGCGAGACATGACCAATAGCTGCCCCCCGTGTGCCCCCTGAAAAACGTCCGTCAGTGACCAGAGCCACTTCCTTATCCATGCCCATACCACTGAGCAGAGAGGTAGCTGCCAGCATCTCCCGCATTCCCGGCCCTCCCTTAGGACCTTCGTAGCGAATAACGATCACATCGCCAGATTTAAATTCCCCCTTCATTATCGCCGCTGTAGCTTCTTCTTCGCTATCAAAAACTCTGGCTGGACCTCGGTGAACCAACATCTCAGGAGCCACCGCCGCGCTTTTCACGACAGCGCCTTCAGGTGCCAAATTTCCAAACAATATACTGATGCCACCCGTCGGCGCATACGGCTTTGACAAAGGACGGATTACCTCTCTACTCCTAACCTTGCCTTTCTTAACTATATCTCTTATCGGCTTGCCCAAAATAGTCTTCGCTTCAATCCTCAAAAGTTCAGCTAATTCATGCATTATCGCCGGAATACCACCAGCCAAGTCTAGATCCTCAATATGATAATCGCTGGCAGGGCTTATTCGGCAGATATTGGGGACGGAGTCACTGATTTCGTTTATCAACGATAAAGGAAATTCAACACCGGCTTCGTGCGCTATGGCGGTGAGATGCAGTATAGAATTTGTGCTACCTCCCAGAGCCATGTCCACAACAAAGGCGTTGTAAACAGAGTCTTTAGTGATGATATCCCTGGGGCAAATGTCTCGAGCTAATACCTCCATAACTTGCTGTCCAGCTTTATAAGCCAGTTGCCTCCGCCGTGCATCCACTGCAGGTATCGTACCATTGCCTGGCAACGCCATCCCAAGAGCTTCACAGAGGCAATTCATAGTGTTGGCAGTGAACATACCAGCACAACTTCCGCAACCTGGACAAGCAACCGACTCCAGCTCCTCTAGCTCAGCCTTAGTCATCCCACCTTTAGCCAATTCCCCTACACCTTGAAAGACAGTAATAAGATCAACGAACTTAATATTATTTCCCTGCACAAGTCTTCCAGCTAACATGGGACCACCGCTAATAAACACGCAGGGCAGATTGAGTCTGACCGCAGCCATGAGCATCCCAGGCACAACTTTGTCGCAATTAGGGATAAATACCAAACCGTCAAAGGGATGTGCCTGAGCCAGGATTTCCACCGAATCAGCGATAAGCTCTCGGCTGGGCAAACTAAATTTCATTCCTGGATGGTTCATGGCAATACCATCACAGACGGCTATCGTATTAACTTCGAACGGAACTCCACCACGACTGCTAATGCCTTCCTTTACCGCTTGGGCAATTGTTCGTAGATGGATGTGCCCAGGGATAATCTCACTAAAGCTATTGATTACTCCAATAAAGGGCTTATCCCAGTCATCTGAAGAGCAACCAACAGCTCGCAGTAATGCCCTGTGAGGTGCTCGCTCGATTCCTCTTTTGACCACGTCGCTTCGCATTTCCCTAATGCCCCAGAGTAAATGATGCTGCATAAAATAGCATAATACCCAACTAGCGTCAATTATATGTGAGCTCTCTCAAACCCCAGGCAGATTCACTCCCGTTATCTGTCAGAAGATTTTCAATAGGCAGATCCATAAGATAGCGTAGCCTGTATAAGAAGTCTGCTGCCGACCTTGAGCTTTTATTCTTGTACATCCGGCATAAGCTAGTTTGCTAGCATGGTCCACAGCGGTCAGGATATATCTTTTGAGGTTATCCCAGTAGATAACGATGGTATCAAGTTGAAAGAGAAAGCATGCTCTCCCTTCCTTTACCAGGCTGGTGACTCTTTTCTTTGGCTTCTTTAGAGCTCTGGCTCTCTTTCTACTGGTTTTCTCTGCCTTCCTCTGGTCAGGATAGAGCTTGTACCTTCTGATCACTCTCTCTATCTTCCACGTGGATCTCACTTCGCCATGTTCTTGTTCCATAAATGTCTTCTTTGAGATGCCGAAGTGCTGGGCGGTGAGAGTGGCATCTCTTTTCCCCACCGTATAGCAGAACATCATCCTCTCCACTCCAGCCTTTCGTGGACTTGAAAATTGAGAAGGTTTGCTATTCTTCTCCAGGATTCATATCTATCTTTTTGGACAACGGGTTTTCGTCTAAAGAAGTAAAAACTGGCTAGTTTTCTCATTCCGGTAACTCCTGTGATATGCTGGCATCACCGAACATACCATGAGTGTTACCCATGGATTTCAGCCTCTGCATTACGAGGCTATTAAATTTCAATCTTGGTTTGTATCATTGACGAACTTAGGCTAAACTATAGAACCATGTGTTTAGCAGTGCCCGTAAAGATCGTCTCCATACATGGGGACGAGGCAGAGACAGAAATAGCCGGTGTGAGGCGGCGAGTCAGCATTGTCTTTACTCCAGAAGCTAAAGTCGGAGACTATGTGTTGCTGCATACCGGATACGCTATAGGAATTGTAGACGAGGCTGAAGCCAAAGAGACTCTCAAGCTTCTGGAAGAAATGGCGAGCCTAACGCCTTGAACTAGAAATGTAGTGAAATGTAGTATTCCAAGCGCCCAATCAGAATGAGTAAAATCCAAAATTCTCAATCATTTTGACCACTAGGATTTTTGGATGCCTGTAAAGTTCATTGACGAGTATCGGAATAGCGAGCTAGCTAAGAAACTATCGTACCGCATTGCCATGCGCTCTACCAAACCTATAAGGCTAATGGAATTTTGCGGTGGGCATACACACACCATACTACGCTATGGGATTCGCCAATTAGTTCCCAAAACAGTAGAAATGCGGTCGGGGCCCGGCTGTCCTGTTTGTGTTACCGCCACTGCTGACCTGGACAAGGCTATCGCCTTGGCACACCTGCCCGACGTTATCATTGCCACGTTTGGCGACATGATTAGAGTCCCCGGGAGCTATTCAAGCCTACAGCAAGCAAAAGCTGGGGGCGCAGACGTGCGAATTGTATATTCCACAATAGACGCTATAGAAATAGCTAGAGCCAATCCTGACAAATCCATCATTTTCATCGGCATCGGCTTCGAAACTACAGCGCCTACTATTGCGGCTTCCATACTTAGGACAATGCAAGAGGGAATAGGAAACTTTTACGTCTTATCCCTTGCTAAGCTGTGTCCGCCAGTAATGAAGGCGTTACTTGACTCTGGGGAAGTAAAGATAGACGGCATAATCTGCCCCGGACATGTCAGTGTTATAATTGGCTCTCGCCCTTACGAATTCATCCCTCGGGATTACAGAGTAGCTTGTGTGATCTCCGGATTTGAACCGTTGGATATTCTGTTATGCATAGATAAACTGGTGGCACAAATTGAGAAAGGTGAGCCCAAAGTAGAGATAGCCTACTCCCGGGGAGTAAAGCCTGAAGGGAATGTAAAGGCTCGGCAGCTAATGGATGAGGTTTTCGAGATCGGTGAAGCTAACTGGCGGGGCATCGGCGTTGTCCCTGAGAGTGGCTTAAAGATTAGAAAAGAATACGAACAATTCGATGCTGACAAGGTCTTCTCGGTGAGCTTAAAACCACCCAAAGAGCCTAAGGGGTGCCGATGCGGAGACATGATCCGCGGCGCAGCCACCCCACTGGAATGTAAGCTCTTCAGGGTGACGTGTACTCCAGAACGCCCGGTTGGTCCCTGTATGGTCTCTAGCGAAGGCGTCTGCTCAGCTTACTATCAATACGAGACTATTGGTGGAGATTTACAAGATTTCTAGACCAGATGTTTACCCAAGCATAATAGAAAAAGATAGCCTTTGGGAGCAATCTTATGGATGACAGCATTCTTTTAGCCCATGGCAGTGGTGGCAAGTTGAGCCACGAACTAATAGAGAAAAAAATTCTGCCCTTTCTGGCTAATCCAGCGCTGAACAAATTAGATGATTCGGCTATTTTTGAAGCCAGCGGGCGGTTGGCTTTCACTACCGATAGTTATGTGGTTAATCCCATCTTTTTCCCAGGCGGCGACATTGGCAAACTAGCTGTCTGCGGCACAGTGAACGATTTAGCCATGAATGGAGCCAAGCCATTGTACTTGAGCCTTTCGGCAATCATAGAGGAAGGCTTTTCTTTAAGCGAGCTTGAGCGAATATTGCAATCAATAAAGAAAGCCGCTGAAGAAGCCGAGGTAAGCATAATTGCGGGAGATACCAAGGTAGTAAATCGAGGAAAAGCCGATAAGATATTTATCACCACCTCAGGAGTAGGAATAATCCTGCCTGGGGTTGATATCTCGGGAACTAATGCCAGAGTCGGAGATAAGGTTTTATTGAGCGGCACCATTGGCGACCACGGTATAGCTATAATGAGCCAGCGTGAAGGGTTAAGATTCGCCATGAATTTAGAAAGCGATTGTGCCCCACTGAATAAGTTGGTGTCTCAGATGTTACAGGTGTCATCAAAAATTCATTGCATGCGTGACCCCACTAGAGGAGGGCTAGCAACCATCCTCAATGAATTAGCTCGACAATCCAGAGTCGGCATCTTTATAGAAGAGGATAAGATACCAATCAAGGATGAGGTTAAGGCTGCTTGCGAACTTCTCGGGCTGGATCCCCTGTACGTAGCTAATGAAGGCAAGTTAGTAGCTATAGTTGACACCACTGATGCTGATAAGATTGTCACTCAAATGAGAAAGAATCCCTATGGCAGAGATGCTGTCATCATCGGCGAGGTAACCAAAGAGCACCCCGGTAAGGTGATAATGAAAACAAAACTCGGTCCCACTCGAGTCGTGGATATGCTTTCTGGCGAATTGCTACCCCGTATCTGTTAATTGACACTCAGGATTTGTCAGTGCTACACTTGGCTAGCTGTGAAGCGTATTGGTATTCTTTATCACCCTCTACGAAAAAAAGCCCGAGAGTTAGCTGAGCAACTGGAAGAGTTTTTATCCTCTCAAGGTCTTTTGCCGTGGCGATGCTCGGCGTGGGATGAGCATAATGCTACACCTCAGGTAACAGAGACCGATTTAATCCTCAGCATTGGTGGAGATGGCACTATCCTCCATGCTGCTCGAATTGTGACTCCTTCGTTAGTGCCTATCCTAGGTATAAACGTGGGCAGATTAGGGTTTATTACCGAAATGAATAGCGATGAAGTTTTTTCTATTTTGCCTGCTTTACTCAAAGGGAAAGGCTGGGTCGAGGAAAGAGCGATGCTTCAAGCCCAGGTTGAAGACAAAACATTTCATGCCTTAAACGATGTTGTGTTACGAGCCATAGCAGTTCGCTTGGTCAATTTAGAAGCAAAAATTGATGACGCAATGCTCACCATCTACAGAGCTGACGGTGTAATTGTGGCCACTGCTACCGGTAGTACTAGTTATTCTTTAGCTTCTGGTGGTCCCATTCTTCATCCCCAGTCCAAAGAGATCGTCCTCCAACCAATATCTTGCCACCTCGGCTTGAGCCATGCTTTAGTACTGCCGCCACAGAGCACGATTGATTTGAAAATCGCCCCTAGAGAAAAAGTCGTACTCAGCATTGATGGACAGATTGAATTGCCGTTATCAGACGGACAAAACATCCGAGTGAAGCTAAGCCCTCACACGATTCGCTTCTTGAGAATTCATGAGCCAACATATTTTTATAGCTCCCTGTGGCAAAAACTGAGAGGAAGAAATGAAAATAAAAGTGGATAGAGCAAAGGTGAGCGATGCTAACTCTATGCATCGGCTCATTAGCCACTTCGCCGACAAGGGAGAGGTACTGCCGCGCGCTTTATCTGAGATATACGAGAACATCAGGGATTACTTTGTCGTCAGGAAAAAAAATCGAGTTGTCGCCTGCGCCGCATTGCACGTTACTTGGTCTGATTTAGCGGAAATCAGGTCTTTGGCTGTTGACGAAAAAGAACAAAACCAGGGCATTGGCTCTTCCCTTATCCAGGCTTGCCTCGAGGAAGCTAAAGAACTAGGCATACCTAAGGTATTTTGCCTTGTGCGCAAGCCAGATTTTTTCAAAAAACATGGCTTCCAGCCAATTGATAAAACGGAGCTACCGCAGAAAGTATGGGCAGAATGTTATCGTTGCCCCAAGTTTCCCAACTGCGACGAGGTTGCCCTTATCCAATATCTTTGAAGTTTCTGTAACAAAAAGTGGGCTATTTTGTTAACTAAGCTACAAGAGCATGGTAAAGCCAGAAAAGAAGCTATCTACCGAACATATTTATCAAGGGCGCGCTGTGAATCTCCGCGTGGACACAGTTGAGAAAGCCAGCGGCGCAAAAACCACCCGCGAGGTAGTGGAGCACAGCGATTGCATAGCCGTAGTAGCTCTAGATGAACAAGGCAACATCCTTCTAGTTCGCCAGTTCCGTCACGCCGTAGACAAGTTTCTCCTCGAAATACCAGCCGGCGGCATTGACCCTGGTGAAAAGCCTATTGACGCCGTGCGACGCGAATTACAGGAAGAAGTTGGCTACTTCCCCCGCAGAATAGAGAAATCAGGGGGCTTCTACGCCACCCCAGGCTACAGCACGGAGTATCTCCATTGCTTCGTGGCTACCGACCTTGTGCCTGCTCGGCTCGTGGCTGAAGATACCGATGAGATTGAACTAGTCCGAGTTTCCCCAGAAGAAATACCCCGACTTATTGCCTCGGGCGAAATCTGCGACGCAAAGAGCATTGCTGCCCTGCTAATGTTTCTTTTCATACGATAAACACAGTAGACCTTTGCGCGGTCATGCCTGAGTTAGTACACACCAAATCAATTCGGTAGTTATGCAGAAATGGCTAGACATGTGATTGATATAATAACAACGGTGGAAAAGGCTGGCAACCGATTGGGAGTATTAACACACCTTTTACCGGGACCTTCGATGGACAAGGCTTCCAAATACGCGACCTGTTCATCAACCGCCCGACGAAAATTTCGTCGGGCTTTTTGCTGTTATTGGTGATGCAGGTATAGTCCAGAACGCAGGTGTTGTGAACGCCGACGCGACCGGCGACAATGATGTTGGGAATCTCGCCGGACTAAACCGTGGCACCGTGAGAAACTCGTATTCCAGCGGCAAAACTGCCGGTAGCGACTTGGCTGGAAGTCTAGTAGGCGGGAGCATCAAGACTTTAGCCAATTGCCATTCGGCGGGCAACATCAGTGGCGAGTCGCGTGTTGGTGGGCTGGTGGAGGCATTAACGGCATTGTAAGCGAGTGTTACTCGTCCGCCAGCGTAAGTGGAGACAATCAAATCGGCGGTCTGATAGGATACGCTAATGGTAACGTGCATAGTTGCCAATCCACTGGCAGCGTCACTGGCGACCCTTACGTTGGCAGCCTCGTGGCTGGAATAGAGACACTGTTGCCAATTGTTACTCGCTGAGTCCAGTAACAGGCGGATGGCTCGTCGGAGGCCTAATAGGAAACAACCGTGGCACCCTAAGCAACTCTTATTCCGCCGGTAATGTGGTCGGCAACGAGGACGTTGGATGATTGGTCAGCTGCAACTACGAGGACACCGTCACGGCCTCTTTCTGGGACATTCAAACCAGCGGGCAAAACACATCGGCTGCTGGGACAGGTAAAACGACAGCAGAAATGAAAAACATCACCACCTTTTCAGGCTCCGGGTGGAACATAATTGCAGTGGCTAGCCAGGGCATACCCAACATCGCTTACGTCTGGAACATTGTTGGCAACCAGACTTATCCCTTTCTGAGCTGGCAGCCGTAGCATGTCAGGCGGCGAAGCTGGCGATAACAGCTTGACCCAAGGAGATTCCACCATCGTTACAGGGCACTTGCTTGTGAATGAACACTTGAAAACCGTTGCTCTCTAGTAAGCTGACTGTTTCTCTCAGCAGCAAACGATTTTGAAATACACCACCACTTAAGGCTACACATCGAATACCGGTTTCATTCGCTATTGACTGACACACGTCATCTATCATCTGTGCCACAGTATTGTGGAACTTCACAGAAATTTTTCCTTTGGACGTACCTTGTTGTAAGTCTTCTATCACTGCTGAGAATAAATCTTTCAGACATACTACCCTGATCCCATCTTCTTCTACTATATAATACGGATAACTTTCCTTATTACTGGACATTGTTTCATCGTCGACCCTCGTCGTAAAGATATCGGCATGGGCAGCCATTTCTAGCTCCACCGCTGCCTGTCCTTCGTAGTCTATTTCACCTCTTACGCCCAAGAGCGCCGATATAGCATCAAAAAGACGTCCCATGCTTGAGCAAAGGGGCGAATTTATCTTTTTTTCTATCTGGTGCTTGATAATTTCTATTTCAACTTCGCTAATTTGCCCGAGAAAGGCTAATTGAGATTGCTTCCTCTTCACTCCATTCAGCGTCGCAATGACAGTGTTGAGAGCGTTTTCTCCTAACAAGGCAAGAATATAGCCGATGGCAGTGCGATAAGGTCGTCTTATAGCAGCGGCTCCGCCAGGCAAAGGTAAATATTCCAGATGCCCTACCCTTTTATAACTGCGATAGTCCGCGACCAGGAATTCCCCTCCCCAGATATTTCCGTCAGCCCCCATCCCGGTGCCATCAAAAGCCACACCAATAACTGGCGACTCCAGACTATTATCAGCCAGACAACTGGCAATGTGAGCATGGTGATGTTGGACAGGGACAAGTTTCATACCATGTTCTCCCAACTCCTGAGCATACCTAGTAGCCAGATAGTCAGGGTGAAGATCGTGAGCGACCACCTCAGGCTCTATGTGGAAAAGCCTCTTATACAGCAACAAGGTCGCTTCAAAATGTTCCAGCGTTTCCATATTTTCCATATCGCCGATATGCTGAGACAGGAAGGCATAATTATCTTTGGTCAGACAGAAGGTATTTTTTTCTTCAGCGCCACAAGCCAGCACCTGCCTGGTATTGAAAGGCAGGCGAATGGGATAGGGGGCATAGCCACGTGCCCGCCTTATAAGCTGGTTTGTACTTCCTTCTGCCATAGCCACGCTATCGTCATAGCGGGAGTAGATATCCCGATTGTGAACTAAGAAATAGTCAGCGATACTGGAAAGCCTCCTTAAAGCTTCATCATTGTCCTTAGCAATAGGTTCTTCACTGAGATTGCCGCTGGTCATCACCAAAGGCAGGCCAGTGTCTCTGAGCAGTATGTGATGGACTGGAGTGTAGGGCAGCATAACCCCCAGGAACTGCAAATTGGGCGCCACCCCCCGAGACACAGACGAACCTTCTCGCCACCTCATAAGCACGATAGGGCTTTGAGGCGAGGTCAGCAGTCTTTCTTCCTCGGGTGAGATGTAGCAGTGTTTCCTCGCCTCCTCCAAACTAGCAACCATAATAGCTAGTGGTTTGGAGGGACGCCTTTTTCTTTGCCGGAGTGTGCTGACTACGGTGTCGTCCGTCGCATCACACGCGAGAAGAAACCCGCCCAGCCCTTTAATGGCGATTATCTTGCCTTCCTTGAGAAGCTCAGCGGCGGCAGCTAAAGGGTCTGGCGCATTGATTACTTTGCCCTGTTTATCCAGCAGCTGAACCTCAGGACCGCATTTCGGGCAGGCATTAGGTTGGGCATGGAACCGCCGATTCAACGGATTATCATATTCCGCCTGACACTCTGAGCACATGCGGAAGTGGCGCATGGTTGTTCTCGGGCGGTCATAGGGCATGCTTTCAATGATGGTGAAACGCGGACCACAATTGGTGCAGTTGGTGAACGGATAGCGATAGCGACGGTCCTGATGATCAAATAGCTCATTTAGACAAGCTTGACAAGTAGCAACATCCGGAGAGATAAGCTGATATTTCCCCTCCTGTGCCTGACTTTCCCGAATTTCGAACATTTGGTAACCGCGCGGTGGTTGAGTTTGGATAGTTATGCTCTCGATGCGAACCAACGGCGGTGCTTTTGTCTGGAGTTCTAGCTTAAACTGCTCAATGGCTTCCGCCTCCCCTTCTACTTCAATCTTAACATCCTCGGAAGTGTTATAAACACATCCCCTAAGTTTATGCTTGACAGCCAGTCCGTAGACGAAGGGGCGAAAGCCGACGCCTTGAACGATGCCACGGACGCTAATGGAAGCCGCTTTGAGAGACTGCTTTACTACTTTCGGCATATACTAAAACCAGGCGAAAACTACGGGTCTTTCTGGCAGAAACCCTGTGCAACCAAATTCGCTTGGTTTAGTTTATAAGATGACTCCCACGGAATGCAATTTCCCGTACTATACCAACACGCCCTCGATTTCAGCCATAATCTCTGTGTTGGTGGAATGTTCAGGAGCAATCGCTGCGCTTGGGCAGGCAGCAGCACACACGCCGCATCGCTTGCATCTCAAGTCACTTATAACTGCCACAGCCTTGTCCCCCGATTTTTCCAATTTGATCGCATCATAGCTACACAGCAAAACGCAAACCCCACATCCGCTACATATGTCCCGGTTGATCTCAATCCGTGGTATCTCAGTTTGCAGCTCAAGCGTTACACACGCTTTACAACCCTTGCACGGACCACAGTACAGACATCTGCCCGCCTCTTCCACAACCTGCTCCAGGCTAAATCCCTTTTCAAAAGGCCTAAAGTTTATCCTTTTCCTTGCCGGCAACCACACCAGCCTGGGTTGAGGCTGATACTCTGCAGCTTTCGGGATAGCTGCCTTTTCATACTCTTTCTCTCTGCCCTGCCTAAGCTCTCGTCCTTTGATGTAGCGGTCTATAGACTCCGCAGCTATTACGCCTTCCCCCATGGCTTCTGAGGCATACCCTATTCGCCTCACATCGCCGCCAATAAAAATCCCCTTTCTGCGATTGCTCATCAAAGTAAGAGAATCAACGTCAATCCTCCCTCGCTCATCCACCAGGTCCTCCTGCTGGAAAAGTTTCCTGTCCGGAGCCTGCCCGATGGTAACAAGTAACACATCTCCTTCAAGGTATATTACGTCGCTCTTGTCAAACTTAGGATTGAATCCAATATAGCCCATCTGATCATAAACCCACGTGCACCGAGGGCACTTTATCTTCTTAAATTGCCCATCCTCACCAATTATCTCTTCCACGCCTCGCGAATAAACGATCTTGATTCCTTCCTCAGTGGCGCCTTCAATTTCTTCTACATCGGCAGGTATCCCATCCTTGGAAGATTTATCCTCATTCTCCAAGCAAACAACGGTGACCTTTCCCCCGAGTCGTCGGGCGGTTCTCGCCACATCAAAGGCTACATTGCCACCTCCTACAACTATTACATTATCGCCGCGAAATAGCCGAGGTCGAATTTTTTCTTGGTTCATATCGGAGAGAAAATTCAAACCAAACATGACTCCATCCAGGCTGGCGCCTGCCACAAGCTTCCCTTCAAAGGTAAGAGGTCTTGGCAAAGGAGTCCCCGTAGCGATAAATATGGCTCGATAACCCTCATCTATTAATGCGTCCAAGCCTTTTTCCCCATCTCCCGCCCGCTGCCCAAGTTTCACATCTATGTGGGCAATTCTGACCAAATTGTTCAAGGTAATGTCCAGTACACTTCGGGGCAAACGATACCGAGGAATCAATCTCAAGGCACCACCCAGCTCCGAGCTTCTTTCCAAAATCGTGACCCGGTAACCGTTCTTACTCAGTGTATAGGCACACATCAAACCAGCCGGTCCACCTCCAATGACCGCCACCTTTTCCCCGGTGGGAGGAGCATGTGGGAGCTTAGTTTCCAAATAGGGCAGATAATGCTCAGCGACAAATCGCAAAAGCAGTTTTCTTCTGACTGCTCCAGTTTTCTCTTCATAATTACACTCTTTCTCGCAAAGCCCACAAATGTAGCCGCAGAGTACTGGAAATAAAGGATTTTTCTCATAGACTTCGTCACCTATCTTTAATATCAGACTCAAAGCTTCCTTCTCGTCTGGAGGAAGACAAGAAAGCATAACATGAGTGCGTTGAATATCTAGTTTAAGGGGACAGCGAACTTGGCAAGGGGGCAGATATACCTTCCCAGTGGTCTCATCAATTACTTCTTCAATTCGCGAGGCGACATCCTTTACGCTATTCATATTTTATTAAACCTCCTTAAGAGCCATAAACATTGGCAATTGACAATGACTTTCCCGAAACCCAATTGAGAGAACTTGACAAGGATAGGCAACATAATCACGCTCACAGCAGTTTGTGCTATTCCCAAACCTGATATTGCAAGTTATGGATACTGTAACCGCCAGATGTTAATAAAAATTCGAGTTACTGTCAATACAATCTAGGCTCTATTAGATTCTGTGAGAAAACTCTATTATAAAATGGTGGCAAGAACCCTTAAGCGGGGAGATTAACCAAACGGAGGTTTTACCACCATGGCTAAGGCTAGGAAAATAATACCACAACGCTGCTTGGGCTT
>Ga0209721_1000455_pt1 | contig 37201 bp, 32 predicted proteins | sample TshhotsprinmetaG_FD_184139 | JGI IMG/M metagenome (GOLD analysis project Ga0209721, IMG submission 184139) | Hot spring microbial communities from South Africa to study Microbial Dark Matter (Phase II) - Tshipise hot spring metaG (SPAdes)... | ecosystem: Environmental > Aquatic > Thermal springs...
GAGGACAAGCCTTACATCGAGTCGTTCATCGGCAGCTACAAGACAGAAGAGCTCTACCGCCATGAGTACCGCGGATTTGCCGAAGCGATGACGGGGTGGCAAACCTACCGGGCGTGGTATCGTCAGGGCGGCTGCACCAGGCTCTGGCTTACCAAAGCCCGCTCAACTATGCAAAAAGGGCAGAAAGGAGTATCTTATTAGTGGCCTGATTTACTCCAGTTTAACGGGGTTCACGTCAAAATGACTAACACTAACATTATAATACACAATTTGATCTCTTTTGTCCACAACCGTTGAAAGATTGGATTTTATCCGCTCACCACGCTGAAAAACTGGCTTCGTCAAACGATTTTGATGAAATCAAATCGTTTACGGAAAAAATTGGAACGAACCGCCGCCTGCTGGACAGAAAACTGTTTTTTGATTTTCAAAAACCCTTTGATTTTGTGCCGAAATATACGGAAAAATGCGAGTCCGCCAGAGGACGGATAAACTCCACACCCGCCGCAGGCGGGGCAAGCGAGCAAACAAACTGCCCGCAAAATCCGCAATGTTTAAGTTGGTCGGGGTGAGTGGATTTGAACCACCGACCTCATGGTCCCAAACCATGCGCGCTAGCCGCTGCGCCACACCCCGACCAAAAACCCAAGACATAATAACAAGAAGTCCGCTAGCAATCAATGGAAGACCAAAGAAGGGCTGTTTGAAAAACTAGGAAGGGCACTCGCAGAGTCTTTGAAGCTTTTCCCAATCTCTGTCAACCGCTTGCTGAAATTCGTCCACCAAAACTTCGTTTCCCGGACGTAATAAGTGAGCAAATCTGCCCTGTGCTTTAAGCCACTCAACAACGGGTTTTTTTTCGGCTGGTTTATTATTTAACCGCCAAATTCCATGGTCAACCTCGTATAAAGGCCACACACATGTTTCAGCAGCCAACTTTGACAACGCGATAGTATCCTTTGGGTCGTACCGCCAACCTCGAGGGCAGGGAGCGATTGCATTAAGAAAAGAAGGTCCATCACAAGCCACTGCCTTTTTAACCTTGGTCATTAAATCGCGCCAGGCATGAGGTGCTACCTGAGCTACATAAGGAATGTTATGTGCCGCTACTATGGTGGTCAAATCCTTTCGATTCTCCTGTTTCCCTAAAAAAACTTTACCTACGGGCGTAGTAGTTGTCCAAGTGCCTTTAGGTGTGGCACCGCTCCTTTGGATTCCGGTGTTCATGTAGGCTTCATTATTAAGGCAAACATAGAGAATTCTGTGTCCCCGCTCTAGGACACCACTTAACCATTGGAACCCAATATCATAGGTAGCCCCATCACCAGCGAAAACAACAAATTTAATCCCTTTATCTTTCACTTTACCTTGCTTAACCAAACTTCGATATGCGGTTTCCACTCCAGCAATAGTTGAGGCAACATTTTCAAAAGCATTGTGTATCCATGGAACACGCCAGGCAGTAAACGGGAATACCCCTGTACTCACTTCCAAACAACCCGTAGGCGAAGCTACAATCACCGGGTCGCTGATGGCATGCAATACCTGACGGACAATAATTGACTCAGCGCAACCAGTACACAGCCGATGTCCAGGAGCTAACTTGTCTTCCTGATTACTGATCTCCTTAAGATTTATTTTTGCTTTTTCTGTTGCTGTCGCCATGTCACTAACCTATCGTTAATCTCTTAACCCCAAATAACGGAAAATAGGCCCTGCCTTACCAGTCCTAGCAATATCAGCTAAATCCTGAAAAACAGTGCAAATTTGTTCTGGAGTCGTATCCCGTCCACCCAAACCGTAGATATAATTAACCAGTTGTGTATGTATCCCTCTTAGATATAGAGCAGTGGCTACATCAAGGAAAACTGGAGCAACCTCGGCACCAAAGAAGGCAACTCTCTCTAAAACAGCCACAGCTTTTTTGCCTCTCAGCATTTCAGCCACCTCTTCAGCAGGAAAGGGACGAAAACAGCGTAATCGCAGCATGCCAGCCTTAATGCCGTGTTGGCGCATTTTCTCTACTGCTACTCGTGTTGCCCCGGCAGTTGCCCCCAGAATAACTATGGCTATTTCGGCATCGTCTAACCGGTAAGCATCAACTAAGCCATAATAACGACCTGTTAGATTTCCATATTCTCGACCGATATCCGCAACCACCTTGGCTGCCTTTCCCATTGCTTCCCACAAAGGACGCTTGTGTTCGAAGTAGTAATCAGAAAAGGCACAAGCCCCATAAGTTACTGGATGCTCAATATTAATTAAGGGATAAACAGGAATGTAGACACCTATAAACTTCCTAACTTCCTCGTCGGGCAAAACCTCCACCGGTTCCAGTGTATGACTGAGGACAAAGCCATCAAGGCAGGTCATTACCGGAAGTAAAACATCAGGGTGTTCGGCGATACGCACGGCTTGAATAGTATTATCGTAGGCTTCCTGCTGCGTCTCAGCATATAATTGAATCCAGCCAGCGTCTCGAGACCCCATTGAATCATCGTGGCTACACAAAATATTTAACGGGGAACTGAAAGCTCTGTTAACAACTGCCATAACGATAGGCAGTCGCCAGCCCGAAGCAATCCAAAGCATTTCCCACATAAGGGCTAATCCAGGACCACAAGTAGCAGTCATGGTTCTAGCACCAGCGGCGGCGGCACCGATACAAGCACTGAGCGCCGCATGTTCACTTTCAACCGCAATAAACTCAGTATCCACCAAGCCATCAGCTACAAATTCGCTGAACGTCATAACGATTTCAGTCTGTGGAGTAATTGGATAGGCGGCAACAACATCGGGGTTTATTTGACGCATAGCCTCAGCTACAGCGTTATCCCCTTCTAGTGCCTTTACTTTGCCTTTAACTCGAAATGACCCCATTTATGTTTCTTTTACTGCCAGAACTTCGATTCTTCTTCCATGGTAATGGCTTGGCGAGGGCATTCGGATGCACAAATACCACAACCTTTACAGTGTTTTAGGTCAACACCGACAAGCTTAGAATCTTTTACTATAACACTGCTATCGGGGCAAAAAAGCCAACAGAACATGCAATGAGTACACTTCTTGAAGTTGATAACCGGACGAAAAACTCTCCAGCTACCGGTTTCATACTCTATACTGTTGCCAGCCTCGATGACTAAAGTTCTTATTGGCAGTTTCTTCCAGTCTTGCTCAGATATTTTTATTCTGTTCGCCATTTATTGTACCCTTGCTCAAGAGCCTGAATATTAGCCTCGACCACACTTTCCTTCATAGTGGCTCCGAGTTTTTCTCTCACGACAGAAACTAACTCCTTTTTATTCATTATGTTTCTCGCTCTGAGTAATGCTCCGAGCATAGGAACATTTGGGATGTTTTTACCCAAAGTGTGAAGTGCAATATCCGTAGCGTCAATTGTAGCTATCTTCCCTCGGTTATGACCAAGCTTAGAACGCACTTCAGCTGGAGAAAGTGGGGTGTTGATCACCAGGATACCGTTTTCTTTTAAACCTTCCGCGATATTGACAGACTGTAGAAGAGTAGGATCCATCACTACGACAACATCAGGGTTTGTGACCAAACAATGGGGAATAATAGGCATGGAACTAATGCGAGCATAGGCACGAATAGGAGCGCCCATTCTTTCTGCCCCGTAATCAGGTAAGGCCTGGAAATATTTACCTTCTTTTCCTGCCGCTTCAGCGAGTAGTTTAGCTGCCGTAACTACTCCCTGACCGCCTCGACCGTGAAAACGGATTTCAATAGTTTCAGCTGTTGTCGTTGCCATGACCTTATTATCAAAACTGCCCCTGAAGGGACTCGAACCCTTGCACCTGGCTCCGGAGGCCAGTGCTCTATCCTCTGAGCTACAGGGGCTGACAATGCAAAAACAAAGTATGTAAGATGATAACACAAGGCAAATTCCCTTTGCAATGTCCTCTATCAAATGCTTTGACAGCTATTACTTCGCCATAGTATCATCACGCAAGCCACAATAATCGAAGAGGAAAACAGAATGCTTAACGCCTTGTGGATAGTGTTGTTGGGAATGGCAACCGTCTTCGCTGTTCTAGGAATTTTGCTCCTGGTCATGACCATTCTGAACACACTCATTAAACCCAAAGACAAGGAAGAAAAAGAGGATAAATAATGAACCCAATTACAGGTGAATTCTTTGGGTTTCTTGCTTTGAATTGGCAGTCCCTGGCAATGCTAATTATCGGCGGTATTTTAATATGGCTGGGCATTGCCAAGAAAGTAGAGCCGGTTTTACTCGTACCTATTGGTTTTGGATGTTTACTAGCTAACATGCCGTTAGGTGGAGCGGCAGAAACAGGCGGATTTTTGGCTATCCTAAGGGAAGCAGGCATCCGTACCGAGATATTTCCTCTGCTTATTTTTATTGCTGTAGGAGCCATGATTGACTTCGAGCCATTCCTGCAAAGGCCCTATACTATTTTTCTTGGCGCTGCTGCTCAATTTGGCATTTTCGGCACTTTCTTTCTGGCTTATTTACTAGGTGACGGCTGGCTACATATCTTGGATTTCAGTTTGAAAGATGCAGCATCTATTGGCATCATTGGCTCTGCGGATGGTCCAACATCAATCTATGTGGCGACTACACTCCAATCTAAGTACGCGGCTGCTATTGTGGTAGCCGCCTATTCATATATGGCTCTGGTACCAATAATCCAGCCACCCATAATAAAGGCAATGTGCAGCAAGGAAGAAAGGGCTCTGAAAATGCCCTCAGTTGCAGGAACAATTTCAAGGAGAACGAAGATATTGTTCCCTATAGTCACTGCACTTGTTGTAGGCTTGATTTGCCCCAAAGCCACTCCGCTTATTGGCTGTCTCATGTTCGGCAATCTGCTGCGAGAGTGCGGAGTAGTGGAACGGCTTTCTTTAGCAGCTCAAAACGAATTGGCTAATATTGTGACCATCCTACTGGGTCTTACTGTAGGAGGAATGATGTCCGGGGCTGAGTTTCTCAGACCTGAAACTATCTTAGTATTCATCTTAGGCATAATAGCCTTTAGTTTGGATACTGTGGCTGGAGTGCTCTTGGGCAAGGTAATGTATGTCCTATCCGGCAAGAGGATTAACCCCATGATTGGTGCCTGTGGCATTTCCGCTTTCCCGATGTCGTCCCGCGTCGTACAGAAACTAGGACTAGAAGCTAATCCGCAGAATCATTTATTAATGCATGCTGTGGGAGCTAATACTGCTGGACAGATTGCTTCGGTAGTAGCTGGTGGCGTAATGCTTATGTTGGTGCCTATGTTCACCTGAAGTAGCATATCAAAGTTTACCGGTTTTTACTCCTGTTTTCTTCGTTTAGAAGACAGTTTAGCCGCTCCTGAGCTGCTATTCCATAGTGCTCCAGCCAGGCAGTCAATATTTCTTGTACAGGAACATCAATACGGTGCCCATGGTCCTTAAGGTATTCGATGTGCAGTCTGCCATCACGGTTGTGTGTATAGAACAAGGCATGGTGCTGACCATCAAATTCCACTGGAACTATCTGCTTTTCCCGGCATAGATTGAGGTCGAAAGCTGGTGTGGCTTTTATCCAGTTTCCATCTATATATAGTTCTGTGTAGCCATGATAACTGAACAGATTAGTCCCCATAACTTCAACTATTCTGGGTGAAGCAAGGTGGTTGCGAATGTCAGCAAAGTGTAACCGTGCCGGGATACCTACGGCTCGGGCTAGGGCAGCCAAGACAGCGGCTTTCTCCACGCAAAATCCCTTTCCTCTTTTCAGCGTTTCGCTCGCCCGGTAATTTTCAAAAATCTCAAGTGGCACCAGGGGGGTATATGCAATCCCGTCTCTCACCCAATAAAACAGACTCTTTGCCTGGGCAGCTGTACCAGCAACACCTTTTGTTAAATTCCGTGCTTTGTCTTTTATCAACTGGTTATCACAGTCAATCGTGGCAGTAGGCTTGAGATAATCTTCGATATTAACTGTTACTTCCTTCATTTTGCCTCCGAGGTTAGATTTTATCACCACTAACCAGCCCAGCAAGAAAGCTAAAGTAAAGTCATTCTCACAGTAGATGATATAATACCAAAGGGAGAGGTGACCGAGTGGTTTATGGTGCCGCTCTCGAAAAGCGGTCTCCGATTGTATCGGAGCGTGGGTTCGAATCCCACCCTCTCCGCGGAGAGGTGCTGGAGTGGTCTAACAGGCACGCCTGGAGAGCGTGTGTCGGGGTTCCCCGACCGTGGGTTCGAATCCCACCCTCTCCGCCAATAACAATCACTGGACTACGCTTCAAAGAAACCACATCCTTTAACCGCAACGATTAACTACTTAAATAGTCTGATTGCTATCGCACTTCACAATTTTTGGAGTAACCTGTCTTCAACGATGTTCCACCTGAAAAGTTCACACCAGACTGCTGCTGCAAACACCACAAGTTGCAAAAGGTTATGATTTCTTATAGGCTTATTTAGAGAGGGGTACTTTTATTCAGGCAGAAGCTTTATAGCTCCTCGTGATAACTCTTGTGAAACTATACAGTTGCTTCGGGTGGAGTAGGTGACAATGAAACAAAGCAAGGGGATTGATAAAGCCGGCAGTCTGGCTAATTCTGATTTGAATCTATCTGCTCGAGGAGAGGTGGTTGAGAAACATTATCGTGACCTCTTGGCTTTAAGTCGAGTCTCAGCAGCAATCAGTGGTCTACTCGATTTAGATTCCATCCTTAAAATTGGTTTGGATAATGTACTTAGCATCATAAATGGGACGGTTGGAGGAATAATGCTTCTTGATGAAGCAACTCAGACGCTATCCTACCGCGTTCATCATGGCTTATCCGATAAATATGTTCAAGAGATGCGCCTTAAACTCGGTGAAGGTATCGCAGGGAAGGTAGCTCAAAGTGGTAGGGCAGTACTCTTAGAGGATATTTCTTCAGAACCCGATGCTGCTAGATTTGACCTGATAAGCTCGGAGGGTTTAAAAGCTTTTATCAGTGTCCCCCTCCGGGCAAAAGATAATGTCCTAGGGGTGATGAACGTTGCTAGCTATGTGCCACGTCGCTTTACTAAAGAAGATGTGCATCTTTTGCATTCAATCGCCGATCAACTTGGCATCGCCATCGAACAGGCGATGCTGTATGAGCGGTTGAGAAAAGCTCGGGAAAGACTGCGCAAACTGGCGCGACAAAACCTTGTCGCAGAAGAGAAGGAACGCAGAAGAATCGCTCGTGAACTACACGATGAAACCAGCCAATCACTGTCTGGAATAGCACTCCAGCTGGAAGCGTTGATAGAAATGTGCACAAAGTCTGGCAATCAAGACGCCCAGCTTATCGCAGGGCTCAAGAAGGTCCAAGCGCTGACAGTTCAAGTACATAAAGAGGTGAGCAGGATAATTTCAAATCTCCACCCTACTGTGCTGGATACACTGGGATTAGTTGCAGCTGTTCGCCAGCATGCCAAAAACAGTCTTCAGCCTTTAGGTATTAATGTCACAATAGAAGTTAAAGGAACTGAGCAGCGCTTACCTCCTGATGTAGAAACTGCCCTTTTCCGTGTTGTTCAAGGAGCTATTGGCAATGTGACCCAGCATGCTAAAGCCAAAAATGTTTCCATTGTTCTGGCGTATCAACCTGACGAGTTCTCGCTCAGTATTACCGATGACGGGCAAGGATTTGATGTCGCCAAACTCACTGATGTAGAAGAAAATGGGCGAGGCCGTGGATTGTTCAGTTTGAGAGAAAGGATTGGCTTTCTTGGCGGTACCAGCGGTGTTGTGTCTAAGATTGGAGCAGGAACCACAGTTTGGGCGAAGATCCCAATAAGTCAAGACACTAGATATGGCGAAAATAAGAGTGCTGGTAATTGATGACCATGTCATCGTACGTGATGGTATCTGTGCCTTGCTCGCTCTTACTGGCGACATAGAAGCAGTAGGCGAAGCTACTAATGGCAAAGATGCCTTGGAGATGGTCAGGAGGCTGATGCCTGATGTGATACTCATGGATATCTCAATGCCTATTATGGACGGGTTGGAAGCAACTCGTCGAATACATAAGGAGTTCCCACAGATAAAGATAATAGTACTGACTCAATATGAAGATAGAGAATATGTTCTACCTGCTATTGAAAGTGGAGCTAGTGGTTTTATCAGTAAAACAGCGGCATCCGTAGAGCTTACCTCAGCCATTCGGGCGGTATATCGTGGAGATTCCTTCTTATCTCCCTCTGTAGCAAGACTCTTAGTGGAAGACTATCGCCAGATAGCGAGAGCAGGAAAAAGCACAGACACATCTGAGCAACTAACTGACAGAGAAAGAGAGATACTAAAATTGCTAGCGGAAGGATATTCTACTCGTGAGATAGCGCAAATGCTGGTCATTAGTCCCAAAACAGTAGAAAGACATAAGACCAGCCTGATGGCAAAGCTGGACATTCACAACCGACTCGACTTGTTTAAATATGCTCTGCGCAAACGCATTGTCAATATCTGAGGTCGGTACCCTATAATCTCGGTAGCGCTCCTTTCGTCGCCCGTTTTCGGCGTCGCGAACTGCCACACACATAAATGAGCTTGTTACACCCCTACAATTGCGGTGATTTGCCGTCTCTTTTTGGGGTGAATACCTCTATTTGTTCGCGAAGTGTGTGCTTATACTGATACTAAGCCAACGAACATTTCTCAGGCACCAAGTTGGCAAGGGGGCAGAAAGATGCAAGTTGTCAACAAAATTCTGCTAATAGACGATGAGCCGGAGTTTATTGGCGCGCTGCGAGCTAAATTGCAGGCAAAGGGTTGGCAGGTAGTTACCGCAGGTAGCAGATCAGAAGCCGAAGAAATGGCACGGCGTGAAAAACCGGACTTGATTATTCTGGGCACCATAATGCCACGTGGCGACGCCTTTCTCCTCCACCAGTGGCTGAAGCAAAGTTCTACTTTTAAGGACGTGCCTCTCATAGTGGTTGATGCCCCAGTGGAGAAGCGCCTCATCAAGGGCTGGCGTATGGATGAAGGACTCAAGCTGGAAGCCGAACAGTATTTGATCAAGCCAGTTGAATTAGCTTTCTTGGTCGCCTGGGCTGAAAAGTTCCTAGACAAGACCCTCAAAAAAATCAAAGTGTTGGTAGTGGATGACCATGCCGTGGTCAGAGAGGGAATTCGCACTCTGCTTAGTCTGCAAAAAGACCTAGAGGTAGTGGGTGAGGCTGTTGATGGATTGGATGCCATTAACAAAGTTCAAAATCTTATGCCCGATGTCGTGGTGATGGACATAGTCATGCCCATGATGAGCGGGCTTGAAGCAACGAAACGAATAACTAAAGAATGCCCAAAGACGAAGGTTTTGATTCTAACCCAATATGATGAGGAAGAAAATATGTTCGTTGCCAAGCAGGTAGGAGCTTACGGATTTATTGCCAAGAGCGCTGCTAGTACCGAACTTTTGACTGGTATAAAGACAGTTGGCGAAGGAAGATACTTTCCTCGGTCTTTTGCCTATGTATCTGCCAATTGGCCAGAGGGTATAGACAAGAATAAGTAGTCCTTTCTTGAAAACCATACATTTACCTGCCGGGTGATGAAGTAGGATGGATCGGCAGCCAGTAACCATTACACTGAACGGGCGAGAGGTAAGTGGTCATGCCGGGATGACTATTCTGGAACTGGCAAGAGAATCAGGCGTAGACATTCCCACCCTCTGCCACGATGCTAATTTAACTCCTATTGGAGCCTGCCGCGTGTGTCTAGTAGAAGACGAACGAAATGGCGCCCTATTGGCATCCTGTGTTGCCCCTATAGCGCCCGGCATGATAATCAACACCTTCTCCAGTCGTGTCATCGAGCGTCGCAAGACAATAGTGAAACTCATGCTCTCCAGCCATCCTGATTCTTGCCTAGTATGCGACAAAGGAAACCGCTGTGAACTACGCAAGATTGCCTCAGACCTAGGCATTGGATTGCTGGAGTTAGAAAAGCTTCCTCAGATAGCTACTATCGAGGAGGTCAATCCTTTTTTAGAACGAGATTTGAGCAAGTGCATACTCTGCGCCAAGTGTATCCGAGCCTGCCAAGACTTAGTAGTCGAAGGTGCTATTGACTACTTCCAGCGAGGTTTTGCCACCAGACCAGCGACGCTGAACGATTTGCCTCTGGAAAGCTCTGAGTGCACTTTTTGCGGAACCTGTGTAGCCCTGTGTCCCACGGGTGCGCTAACTGAGAAGGAAAAGCCTTACAGAGGAACAACCAAAACCACTGTCCAGACCACCTGTCCTTTCTGCGGTTGCGGTTGTAGCGTCTGTCTGGAAGTAAAGTACGGACGAGTAGTGCGAGTCACGCCAGGTAGCGAAACAGCTGTGAATAAAGGCACGCTTTGTGCAAGAGGAAGTTATGGCTACGACTTTATCCATAGCCCCGACCGTCTGCTCAAGCCTTTGGTCAACGTAAATGGCAAATTTGAGGCGGTGTCCTGGGAAGAAGCTTTAGAACTAGTTAGCACTCAGTTTTGCCAGATAAAGGACGAATATGGCGGAGCTAGTCTCGGCGTCTTGGGCTCTTCTAAGTGCACCAATGAAGAGAATTATCTCCTGCAGAGATTCGCCAGAACTGTCTTAGGAACGAACAATATTGATAATTGCAGCCGTCTGTATAGCGCTGCCACCTGCATTGGCTTGGGAGCCTCTATTGGCATCCCTGGTACCACCAACTGCCTCAATGATTTAGAGCGTGCGGAAGTCATATTAGTCATCGGAGCCGATCCCAGTTCCTCAGCTCCAGCGGTCAGCTATGCCATAAAACGCGCTGTCAAACAGCGCGGCGTCAAACTGTTACTGATAGACATTCGACGCACTAAGCTTTCTTTGTTTGCTCACCTCTGGCTTCGCCCAAAGATTGGTACTGATGCCGCACTCATAAATGGGCTAGCTAGAGTGATTATTGATGAAAACTTGCTCGACGAAGAATTTGTCAGCAGAAAAACGGACAACTTTGAAGCCTTCGAGGAAAGCTTGAAGAGATATACCCCGCAGTACGTCGAGACAATCACCGGCGTTCCCAGTGAATACATTTGCGAAGCCGCTCGATTATATGCCAAGGCTAGCCAGGCAGCGATTGTCTACGGCACAGGAATCACACAGCATCTGAGTGGCGCTAGCAGTGTGAAAGCTTTGGCAAACTTGGCATTGCTGACGGGAAATGTTGGTAGGAAGGGAGGTGGCATCTATGCTCTGCAAAAAGAAAACAATGCACGGGGTGCTTGCGACATGGGAACCTTGCCGAATTTTCTCCCTGGCTATCACAGCATCACGGATGCCGAGTCCAGGAAGAAATTTGAAGAGCGCTGGCAGACAAGTCTACCGGCTGAAGCCGGGCTAACGGCTTTGGAGATGATGGAACAGGTGAAAAGGGGAAAGATAAAAGGCATGTACATAGTGGGTGAAAACCCTGTCTTGAGTTTGCCCCATTCTAAGCTCATTCGGGAAATCCTGAGTTCACTGAAGTTTCTCGTAGTACAGGACCTGTTCCTTACGGAAACAGCCAGGTTTGCAAGCGTAGTATTGCCGGCGGCAAGCTTTGCTGAAAAAGATGGTACGTTCACAAATTTCGAAGGGAGAATACGAAATGTACAGAAAGCAATCAGTGCCCCAGGTGAAAGCCTGCCAGACTGGGAAATAATCCTGCGTCTGGCTGACAAGATGGGTATCCACCTCCCGTATTCATCCCCCCAGCAAGTTATGGACGAAATAGCCGAAGTTTGTGAACTGGGCTCCTATAGTTTGTACGAAGCCGTTAATTTCGCCGATTCAGGAGAGAGGAACCTCGACAAAGCTGAGTCTGGTAGCAGTTGGGCGGTCAGCCGCATACACGGCAGTCAATTTCCCAAAGGTTTTGCTCGCTTTTGCCCGGTCGAGTATAGCCTGCAACTGAAGTCCAAGAAAGGCTACCCCTTTATATTGGTGAGTGGCAGTATGGTCGGTCACTTCGGTACGGGCTCGAGAACTTCCCGGTCTGCTCGACTCAGAAAATTTTGGCTAGAAGCTTTGGTAGAAATTTGCCAGTCTGATGCGAAAAAACTAGGTATCGCCGACGGCGAGAAGGTGAGAATAATCTCGCCTACCGGTGAAGTAATAGCGAAGACCAGGACTAGCGATAGCCTGCCTGAAGGGATGCTGTTTATGCCAGCATCATTTCCTGATGCAGCAGTGAACGAGCTATTCGACATAGCGCTAGATTCGGAAACAAAAACCCCTTCATTAAAGGCGTGCAGCGTCAGGATAGAGAAAATCTCTCCACAGTGAGAGAACCAACTAGCTTATGCGGAAAAAGCCGAGGAGGACGTGAAGATGGAGAAAGAAATGCCGACTGGGCAAGTGGATTCAACACGGATAAATGAGCTTATAACTGAATACAGTAAACAGAAGTGGCCACTAATACCACTGTTACAGAAGATCCAGAGTGAGCTCGGCTACATCCCTCCCGAGTCTATACCTATCATAGCTAAGAATTTGCGACTCTTTCCCAGTCAGGTTCAAGGCGTGATCAGTTTCTACACGCAACTTTATACTGAACCGCGAGGCAGAAAGGTGGTTAGAGTCTGTCGAGGCACAGCATGCCATGTACGAGGTGGCAAAACCATACTGAAATTGGTTAAACAGCGCCTAGGTATAGACGAAGGCAAGACCACCCCTGATTTGGAATATACGTTGGAAACAGTTGCCTGCATCGGTGTTTGTGCCCTTGCTCCCAACATAGTGATCGCCGACCGTGTATATGGTCACATGAACCCCAAGAAGGTGGAGCAGTTACTCAGGAGATGAGAGGATAAAGAATAGCATGCAAAGCCATCACATTATTTTCGTTTGTCAAGGCACTGGATGTCTTTCCAGTGGCTCTGATGCCGTTTACGAGGCACTTAGGGGGCAAATAGCACAACAAGAGATAAGCGATGTCGAAGTAGACTTTACGGGTTGCCATGGTTTTTGCGAACAGGGTCCGAACGTGGTCGTTGAACCAGAAGGCATCTTTTACACCCACGTCCAACCCGAAGACGCTGCCGAGATTGTCTCGTCCCATTTGCGAGATGGCAAACCACTGGAACGTCTTTTCTACCGTGATCCTGTAACTGGTAAGTCCATACCCTATTATTCGGAGATAAATTTCTACAAGAAGCAGCAGCGTGTGATCTTGCGCAACTGTGGACAAGTCAACCCCGAAAAAATTGAACACTATATCGCACGCGGTGGTTACCGGGCACTGAAAAAAGCGTTCTCCATGACGCCCGAACAGGTCATCGAAGAGGTCAAGAAATCTGGACTTCGAGGACGAGGGGGAGCCGGCTTTTCCACCGGGCTAAAGTGGGAGTTTTGCCGGAAATCGCCTGGAGATAAGAAATACGTCATCTGCAATGCCGACGAAGGCGACCCCGGCGCCTTTATGGACCGCTCTATCCTGGAAGCAGATCCTCACTCAGTCATTGAAGGGCTGACTATAGCTGGATACGCCATAGGCGCACAGGAGGGCTATATCTATGTGCGTGCTGAATATCCTTTAGCCGTAAAGCGTGTACGTGTCGCTTTGGAGCAAGCTCACCAGAGAGGCTTTTTGGGAAAGGATATCCTAGGCTCGGGCTTTAATTTCGTAGTCCATATCAAAGAAGGTGCCGGAGCTTTTGTTTGTGGTGAGGAGACAGCACTTATGGCTTCGATTGAGGGACGACGTGGTATGCCACGTCCTCGCCCTCCTTTCCCAGCCCAATCCGGTCTAGAAGGGAAACCGACCACGATTAACAATGTCAAGACTTTAGCATCTATCCCTGTCATCATTGACCGTGGAGCTGAATGGTTTGCTGGGATCGGCACAGAAAGAAGCAAGGGCACAGCAGTATTCGCTATTACCGGCAAAATTGCCAATAGTGGTTTGGTGGAGGTGCCGATGGGCACTCCTTTGTCCACCATCATCTTCGATATCGGTGGCGGTATTCCGCGTGGCAAGAAGTTTAAAGCCGTTCAGACTGGTGGACCTTCAGGTGGGTGCATTCCTGCCCGGTTTCTCGATTCTCCGGTAGAATACGAAACACTGGCTAAACTGGGGTCCATCATGGGTTCGGGTGGCATGGTGGTGATGGACGAAACCACTTGCATGGTGGAAGTAGCTAGATATTTCTTGAGCTTCACCCAAGCAGAATCTTGCGGAAAATGTGTCCCTTGTCGCCTGGGAACCAAACAAATGCTAGAAATCCTGACCAGGATCACCCAAGGCAAGAGCGATGAACAAGATATAGATACTCTCCTCACCATAGCCAGAACGGTCAAAGAATGCTCGCTCTGTGGTCTGGGACAAACCTGTCCTAACCCAGTCCTTACTACCTTGGAGTACTTCAGAGAAGAATATGAAGCTCACATAAAAGAAAAGAGATGCCCGGCTGCTGTATGTGATGCTCTTATGGTATCACCGTGTCAACATACCTGTCCGGTGGGGATTAATATTCCCAAATATGTAGCGCAGATCGCTAAAGGTGACTATCTAGGAGCTATAGAGACAATAAGAGAACGTAATCCTTTTCCAGCTATCTGCGGGCGTATCTGCCACCATCCTTGCGAAGGAAGATGCCGGCGCGGTGAACTTGATGAGCCTGTAGCTATCAGGGCGCTCAAACGATTTGCTGCTGATTGGTATTTTGAGCATGCTGATGAACTACCTGCTCCAGAACCCTTCCCGAAAACCCGCAAACAGAAAGTAGCAATAGTAGGCGCTGGACCTACCGGGTTATCGTGTGCCTACTTTCTGGCTCAAATGGGTTATCCGGTTACGGTCTTCGAAGCTCTCCCTGTAGGTGGCGGTATGCTTTCAGTAGCTATACCTGACTTTCGCCTGCCCCGACATGTTATCGAGAAAGAAATAGACTACATTATCAAGTGCGGAGTGGAGATAAGATACAACCGACCCGTCAACGTAAATTTCACCATAGAAGACATAAGAAATAGCGGTTTCGACGCTGTTTTCATCGCCGCAGGAGCGCAGAAGAGCCAGAGCATCGGCATACCAGGAGAACTGGAAGACATTGAGGGTTTCTACTATGGTCTGAGATTTCTCAGAGATGTAAAAGTTGGCAAGCCCATCAAGATCGGACGCCGTGTAGCTGTCATAGGTGGTGGCAACGTGGCTCTGGACGCCTCGCGTACAACCCTCCGGTTGGGTGCTGAAGAAGTGAGCATTTTCTATCGTCGCTCGCGGGAAGAAATGCCCGTCACTGAAGTAGAGTATAACGAAGCTGTGGCGGAGGGTATTAAAGTCAATTTCCTGGTCAGCCCCACGCGCGTGGTAAACAATGATTGGAAGGTAACTGGTTTGCAGTGCGTCCGTATGAGGCTTGGAGAGCCTGATGCAACTGGACGCCGCCGTCCTGTCCCTATACCTGGTTCAGAGTTTTTTGCCCCAGCAGACACGGTGATTGCTGCTGTGGGACAGGCTCCTGACCTGTCGTTTTTACCACCGGATAGCGCTCTGGAGCGCATTCGCTGGGAAAGACTGGCAGTTGATGAAAACAAACTAGCTACTAACATCCCCGGTGTATTCGCTGGCGGAGACTTCGTCTCGGGACCGGGCATGGTCATAGATGCCATCGCAGCCGGTCGAAGAGGTGCCATCGCTATTGATAAATTCCTGCACGGTGACGCCTCTCCAGTCTACATGTACGACTTGAAGCCTAGCATTGTTGAAGAGGAAAAGGTTGAGGAGGAAGAGACAAGCTGGGAACCGAAGTTCAGGCCGGAAATACCCCGTCTGGCTGTTCCCGAGAGAAAAGTCAGCTTCAAAGAGGTGGAGCAAGGACTTTCCGACGACGAAGCGAGGCGGGAGGCTAAACGATGTTTGAGATGTGACCTGGAAAAGTAAGAGGCAGCGGACAACTATTGGCATCAGCATTGTCTATTGATGCCAAGACGCCACTATCATTGGGAGGTTGAGTATGAAATCTATTACCAAACAAAAGCCTTTTCAAGAGATCCAGCAACAACTGGAAAAATTTGACCGAGTCTATATCGCTGGCTGTGGCACATGTACCACGATGACCAAAACAGGTGGCAGGGAAGAGGTTTTGGCGATGAGAGAGCGTCTACAGGGGCTGGGAAAGTTGGTGACTGGCTGGATCGTTATTCCCACTGCCTGCGACGAGATGACTGAGGCGGCTGTCAAACAAAACAATGGAGCCATTCAGAATGCCAATTGCATCTTGGTTTTAGCATGCGCTTTAGGCGTGCATAAGCTCAGCACTTACATTGACAAGCCGGTTTTTCCTGGACTGGATACCCTCTTCATAGGCGTCGAGGAGAGCCCAGGTTGTTTTCAAGAGGTCTGTGCTCAGTGTGGTCAATGTGTCCTAGGGGAAACTGCCGGCATTTGCCCTTTGACAGCATGTCATAAGGGCTTACTGAATGGACCTTGTGGCGGTACAAATAATGGCAAGTGCGAGGTAGACAAAGACAAAGATTGTGCTTGGGCTGTCATATACCAGCGTCTAAAGGAACAAGGGCGTCTCGATTTGATGCGCAAGTACTACAGTCCGCGAGATTACAATGTGGCGCCCAGACCACGAATCACCAAGGTTATTTGAAGGAGGAGCTATGGCACGGAGCTTTAGGGAAGTTCTTAGGTCGGGAAAGTTCATCGTGACCAGTGAGATCAGTCCGCCGAAAGGGACAAACACTGAAAAGATGCTGCACCATATTGACCTTCTTAAGGACAAGGTGGATGCTTTGAATGTCACCGACCACCAGAGTTCGGTGATGCGTTTCCCATCCATTGGTGGTTGCCTCGCCATCAAAGAGCGTGGGGGCGAGCCGATACTGCAGGTGACCTGCCGCGACCGTAATCGCCTCGCCCTTCAAGCCGAGCTCTTATTTGCGTATACGAGAGGAATAAGAAATGTGCTCTGTCTAACCGGGGACGCTGTTATTGTGGGCGACCATAAGGCTGCTAAGGGCGTCTTTGACCTGGATTCTGTACAGTTGTTGAGGGCAATTCGGCAGCTGGAAACAGGCAAAGACCTGGGAGGGAATGACCTAGATGGAGCAGTGGAGTTCTGTGCCGGAGCCATAGTTACACCTGAAGCAAATCCTATTGAGCCTCAGTTGGTCAAATTTGAAAAGAAGGTCGAAGCTGGCGCCGAGTTCTTTCAAACCCAAGCTATCTATGACCTGGATAAGTTTGCCAAGTTCATGCAACATGCCCGGCAGTTCCCGATCAAGATACTAGCGGGCATCATTTTGCTGGTGTCAGCAAGGATGGCAAAATATATGACCGACAATGTGCCAGGCGTCTTTGTACCCCAGAACTTGATTGATGAACTAGCAGCTGCTCCCAAAGGGGAGGCACTGAGCAAAGGGATAGAAATTGCAGCTCGGACCATTGCCACCATAAAGAAGGAATCTATGTGCGACGGTGTCCATGTCATGGCTATAGGTCGTGAGGAGTTGGTTCCCGACATCTTGAAAGCCGCTGGATTACTTGCTAGCTAGTACCTGGGAAAACCAAATTTCGTCCACGTTAACAGACGAATAGATAATACTCAGGGTTACCTCCATCGCCTCATAAACAAACTTAAGCAATTCGACCAAATATGTGGTGTCTCTTACCTAGTGCTTCCTCGTGTGACCTGCAGAATCTTCATATCTGAACCAAAAAATCGGGTGAGAGGATTTGAACCTCCGACCACCTGAATCAGCACCTACGACCCACGTATCACAATACAAAACTTCACATTGCTTCAATTTGGAGGTTCAGTAGCATTGGCAAAGCCATTTTGTTCGCAAGGCTTCGCCATTTCAAAGCACGCCACAGACGCTCTACATGGAGGTTATCCACAAAATTCCAGGTGCGATTTCAACAGCATACGCATTCCTATATAAGTCCGTGCATCAACAGAAGGCTTCTATCCGGTGCCGATGATGAAACACAACTGCGCAAATATCGCCAAGAGTTTATTCGAGAAGGTCCCAGCCTCCGACTTGGCACTGCCATTTGTTGTTGTCCCCCACAGCAACCACTGTACCGTCCCTCTTAAGCCCCACTGTGTGAAGCCCGCCAGCAGCGACCTGGATAATATCCGCCCAGCTGCCGACGTCACACTGTCTAGAAGCGTTTGTTCCCACAGCAACTACAGCACCAGTACCTAGACATCCCACCGAGTGCCAACCACCTCCAGATACCTGCATAACGCCCGTCCAGTTGCCAACGTCACATTGCCCATATTGGTTATCTCCCACAGCAACGACAGTACCATCGGGCTTGAGCCCCAGCGTGTGACGATAGCCCGCAGCAATGCGGATGATGTCCGTCCAGTTGCCAACGTCACATTGCCCATATTGGTTATCTCCCACAGCAACGACAGTGCCATCGGCTTTCAGTCCTACCGTGTGATAGCTACCTGCGGCAACCGCAATGATGCCTGTCCAGTTACCAACATCGCATTGCCCGGATGCGTTGTTTCCTACAGCGACTACGGTACCATCTCGTTTCAGTCCCACCGTATGAAACCAACCGGCAGCAATCTGGATGATGTTTCTCAAATCACCAACGTCACACTGGCTGGAGTCGTTGTATCCTACGGCGACAACAGTCCCATCAACCCTGAGCCCTACTGTGTGATATTTGCCAGCAGCTACCTTGATGATAGTCGTCCAGCCAGTCACATTACATTGTCCGTAATCGTTGTTTCCCACAGCAACAGCGGTGCCATCGGTCTTAAGCCCCACCGTGTGCTCGTAACCTGCAGCTAAGTCATATCGCCTAACAAAGTTGGCTTGTATGGAGCAACTGGCGTTTAGCACGATGTAGGTTTTAGCAGCGTATACATTGCCTACGGTGCCTACGTCACCAGTCCAGCCGCCAAACAAGTAGCCAACATCTGGAGTTGCCTCTAAATTCACAACCGTTCCGGCAGGATAAGTAAAATTCCCTACTCCGGGCTGCTTCACCGACCCTCCGGCGGTACTCATTATGATTAGGGTGTAAAAAGAAGGAGGCTTCGTTTCAGCACAGCCTACTACTCCGCTGATCAAAGCTACCACGACCAGAAGAACACTAACTTTCGACACATAGTTCCCTAGGCTAATCTTCATTTTTTGACTCCCGTCCTCATGATCATCTAACCGGTTACAATACAACAGCCTTTTCGGTGCGACCTATCCCAACAAACCCGGGAATTTGCCAAAGACCGATCCGATTCCTTACTCTCGTCCATCTAGCAACCTGTTTAGCTTTAGTTGAATATAGTCTAAGAGCACACAGCTTCTTCGTCAATCACCCATTAGTAACCGTACCTTCGTAATAGGAAATTCGTCATCCCTTTGGTCGTATGAGCACCCAGGAATTCTATGCAGGAAATCCCATCGCTAGAATCTGAGGGCGACCTGCCGTAATGCGGGGACCCTTTCCAGCAGTGTAACCTATGCTAGCTGAACTGGACAGTAACGAAGGTTGATGATTTCGCAGCACCAAGAAGTGATTGCCTAACCGAGCCCGAAACGCAAAAATCGGGGTGAGAGGATTTGAACCTCCGACCACCTGAACCCCATTCAGGTGCGCTACCAGGCTGCGCTACACCCCGTCGCCACGACTTCGCTTAATATGTTATCATAGTGAGCGCGGTAAAGAAAACTTGTAATCATAGGTGATGACTCTTGGTTAAAAAACAGAAGAAAACTACCCCTGAGCGTATCCCTGCCAAACGCCAACTCTCCAAATGGCAGCGCCAGGAAAAGATACGCCGAATCGTAATCATCGCTGCGATTGTGTTCTTAGTTGGTATTTCAAGCTGGGTAGGTTATGAATATTATCAGGATTATAAAGCTAGTGCCGCCCCTTGGCAGGAGGTCATGATTAGCGTGAACGGCGTCAATTTTACCATGGAATACTTCGTAGACATGTTTGATGCTTTCACCCGTATTGCAGGATGGAACTCCAGTGTCCTCTATACGTACGGTGGCTATCTAGCTAACATGGTCGCCGACCAGATCATTGATTCAGAGCTCTTGAGGCAAGGGGCGAAAAAGGACTTCGGCATTGAAGTTACCTCCTCCGAGATAGACGCTAAGCTTAAAGAGAGCGGCTGGCCCGGTAACAGAGTCTATCGAGACATGGTTGGCAGCGCCCTATTGCAGGAAAAGCTGGGGCAACGCTTTGGCTCGAATATCACCAGCAGCATGGAGCAAGCTTGGATTCAAGTGATGCTTGTGGAAAGCCAAGAAGTAGCCCACGAAGTGATAGGCAAGATCAGGGGTGGCGCGAATTTCACAGCTTTAGTCCCGGAATTTTCCTGCAACTCCACCATTGAAGGGGATCTGGGTTGGCTGCCTCGGGAGTTAGTGCCAAACACCTTGATTGCAGACGTGGCATTCAGTCTTGCGCCTGGCAACGTAAGTCAGCCCTTATATGATGAAACGGCGATAAAGAGCGTAGGTTACTGGCTAATAGAAGTGACCGAAAAACAGGACGAACAAATAAGAGCCAGAGCTATCTTGCTGGGCAGCGAAGCGGAAGCGGAGCAGATCAGAGCCCAATTCTTGGCTGGCGGAAACTTCAGTGCTCTGGCTGGAAATTACTCTCAGCATGCAAGTAGAAACGCGGGTGGCGACCTTGGCTTGCTGAAGCGCGGCGATATGGATAGCACAGCTTTCGATAATGTTGCCTTCAATATGACACTCAACAAGCTAAGCCAACCGGTAAGAGATACCTCCGTCGAGACTGCTGGTGGCTACTGGCTGGTGATGGTTGTAGATAGAGGCGAGCGTGACCTAGACAATACAACTAAGGAAAAATTGATAGACAAGCGCTATAACGATTGGAGAAGGGAATCGGCAGAAAAAAGCAAAATCGAAACCTATCTAGGAGCAGACAAGATATGGTGGGCTGTAACCAAAGTTCTGGAGAGGAGGTGAGGCGCTATGAAGAAGTTCATTGGCGTTGGCTTGCTTGGATTGGGAACTATAGGCGGTGGAGTGGCTCAGGTTCTAGCCACCAAGGCAGCCAATCTAACTGAACACGCAGGTTTTCCCTTGGTTTTGAAAAAGATACTGGAGATTGATACAAGCAAACGCTACCCGCCAGAACTCGGACCGAACTTATTGACCACACATCCTGAAGAAGTGTTAGCCCATCCCGAGATAGATATAATAATCGAACTGATTGGTGGTGAGCATCCCGCCACGGAATATATCCAACAGGCTATCACCAATGGCAAGCATGTAGTCACAGCTAACAAAGAGGTAATAGCTAAACACGGATACAAGTTATTCTCTCTAGCTAAGAAACATAATGTCGACCTCCGGTATGAGGCAAGCGTGGGCAGCGGTATACCGCTGATCGTTCCCTTTCAGCGGGATCTTGCTGCCAATAAAATCTCGGCTATCCGTGGTATCCTTAATGGCACTACTAATTACATTCTCACCCGAATGGCACAAGAAGGACTCGACTTCGTTTCAACACTAAAGCAAGCCCAGAAATTAGGCTATGCTGAAGCCAATCCAGCCAAAGACATAGAAGGAATAGATGCCGCTTATAAACTGGTCATCTTATCTAACCTGGCTTTCGGAGCTAGATTTACCCCTGAAGATGTATATTGCGAAGGTATAGCCAATATTGCTGCTCGAGATTTTTTGTATGCCAAAGAATTTGGTTACGCCATAAAACTTTTAGCTATCGCCAAGAGGGACGACAATAAGGTAGAAATGAGGGTCCATCCCGTCTTTATCCCCAAGGATTTCCAGTTAGCTAAGGTAGACGGAGTCTATAACGCAGTCGAGGTAGATACTGACTTGGCGGGCAAGCTAGTGTTTTACGGGGAAGGAGCCGGCTCGCTCAGAGCTGCTAGCGCTGTTGTAGCTGACGTATTGGAGATAGCCAGAAATATTTATCGCGGTGTAGTAAGCGTTCCTGAAATAAGACTAGACCGTCGTGTAACTGTCAAGCCCATAAGCGAAGTTACAACACGCTACTATATAAGACTTAACGCACCAGACCGCCCAGGTGTTCTAGCCCAAATTTCCAAAGTGCTCGGCGACAACTCTATCAGCATCGCATCGGTCATCCAAAAAGAAAGCGATCCACTAGCACAAACTGCCATAATAGTCATCATGACCTATCCTGCCAAGGAAGCAGCAATGCAAAAGGCTCTCAACGAGTTAAAACACTTACCAGTGGTCAACGAGGTCAGCAACTTTATCAGGGTCGAGGAATGAAGCAGGGTGTCTTAAGGCGATACTCCAATTTCCTGCCAGTCACGCCATCCACCCCTTTGATCACACTCGGGGAAGGCGACACTCCATTGGTCAGATCACAGGTTCTGGAAAAAGAGCTTGGCTGTGGCGAACTCTATTTCAAACTGGAAGGCTGCAATCCCACCGGCTCTTTTAAAGACCGTGGCATGGTAGTGGCGGTAGCTAAAGCGGTGGAACGCAACAGTCAGTGCATCATCTGTGCTTCTACTGGAAATACCAGTGCCTCAGCTGCTGCTTACGGTGCTAGATTCGGGCTCAAAACCATTGTTATTATTCCGAAAGGAAAAATAGCTGTGGGCAAACTTGCCCAGGCTCTTGTTTACAATGCCCAAGTCATCGGCATAAAAGGCAACTTTGACCAAGCACTTAACATAGTACATGCTTTGACCGAGAAATATGCTGTGACATTGGTGAATTCCTTGAATCCTGATCGTATCGAAGGTCAGAAGACAGCTGCTTTTGAGATTGTAGACGACTTAGGAGACGCTCCTGATTATCTTTTTATCCCAGTAGGCAATGCTGGCAACATTACTGCCTATTGGAAGGGATTTGTCGAATATTATCGCGCTGGCAAAGCCAGCCATACTCCGAGGATGATGGGCTTTCAGGCGGCTGGTGCAGCTCCTATAGTACTGGGTAAGGTGGTCAAACGACCAAAAACCATAGCCACCGCTATCCGTATTGGCAACCCTGCCAGCTGGCAAAAGGCGATAGCTGCACGGGATGAGTCAGGCGGCATTATTGGTAGCGTTACTGATGAAGAAATCATAAACGCCTATAAACTGATGGCAACTAAGGAGGGTATTTTCGGTGAGCCAGCTTCGGCTGCCTCTCTGGCCGGCCTTATCAAGCTAGCTAAAGAAAGAGACTTCTCAGATAAACGTATAGTCTGCGTGGTAACAGGCACTGGACTAAAAGACCCCTCTGTGCCGGTAAAGTATGCCCGATTGCCGATAGAGCTCCCTGCCGACTTGGCGAGTGTTGAAGAGGTTTTAAAGCTACCGCGATGAAGAATCACAAGGCTGGGAAATTCAGAAGTCAGTAGTGGGGGAATAAAGATGAGATGGCTTATCGTTGCTAAACTCTGACTGTTGATCGCTTTTGTAGTCAGAGCTTAGAAATAAGGAGGTAAAGGTATGCCTAAAATTGTTACTGCAGATGTGAGGAAATTTAGTCAGCACTATCCCAAGGTTGCAGCGATCGTGACTGCTAGCGCTGGCAACAAAGATGCTGCTATGACTGCTGCCTGGCATAGCTCGATCTCTCTTAAACCTCCTCTCTATGGTGTCGCTCTTACATCTAAAAGGTTTACCTACCAGCTTATCACAGAAAGTCGTGAGTTTGGCATAAATTTTCTTCCTTTTGATAAAGCTCCCCTGGCAGCTGCTATCGGCGGCGTCTCGGGACACCAGCTAGACAAGTTCGAACAATTCAATATTGAAAAGGAAAAGTCTGTGAAAACGGCAGTACCTATTTTGAAAGATGCCTATGCTGCTTACGAGTGTAAGCTAGTGGACAACAGACCGTATGGCGACCATATCTGGGTAGTTGGCGAGATCGTGGCTGTCCACTACCTGGATGAGGCATTTACCCCGGAAGAAATTATTGACCTCAATAAGATAAAGCCGCTTTTTTACCTCGGTTCTGATTTCTATGCTAGCGCAGATAAGAACAGCACAAAGCATATCAAGAGAGGAATTTGAATCAATTAACGGAGCGAATTTATACGGGGGTAAGGTCAAATGGTTAATCAGGAGAAAATTAAACGGGCAATGGCAACCATAATAGAAGCCATTGGAGAAGACCCTACTAGGGAAAGTATTAGGGATACACCACAAAGAGTAGCTGAAATGTATGCTGAGCTCTTTTCAGGTTTGGATATTAACCCTAGTACCGAACTAGCCGTGGACTTTGAGGAAGGTTACGAAGAGATGGTGATTCTAAGAGACATTCCTTTCCATTCCATGTGCGAACATCACCTGTTGCCATTTTATGGGGTAGCTCACGTTGGTTACATTCCTAGCCCTGGTGGTCGAGTAGTAGGGGTAAGCAAGCTTGCTAGAGTGGTAGAAATCTGCGCCCGACGCCCTCAACTTCAGGAAAGGATGACCAAGCAAATTGCCGACGCTATCTTTGAAACCTTGCAACCCGACGGTGTAGGTGTGGTCATTGAAGCAGAACATCTGTGTATGATTATGCGAGGCATAAAGAAACCCGGGACAAAAGTAATAACTTCAGCGGTGAGGGGTAATTTTCGCAGTAAGGTAGCTACTCGTAACGAATTTTTGTCTCTAATTCAAGTTAGGTAGTTACTCATGTCGCAAAGATTCAATGGGGTCGAGCTGTGCTGCCCGCACAGCCGGGTATAAACCAGAGACAAGCCCAACAAAAATCGCTACACCAACTGCTAATCCGACTGCATCGCTTGGCAATTTTGCGGCAAAAGGGAAACCCGCATTTGTTGCCACAACGGACATCACTTTGACTATGACCCATCCCAAGCCCACCCCCATAGCACCTCCGCAGAAACCCAGCGTCGCAGCTTCAATAAGAAACTGAATCAGAATATCCCGTCGTTTAGCCCCCACCGCCTTGCGCAGACCAATTTCCTTGATGCGTTCAGTAACTGAAACCAGCATGATATTCATGATCCCAATTCCACCAACAACCAAGGATATGCTAGCTATGCCAGCGAGAACGAACTGAATTATATCCAGCACGCGAGCTACTTGACGTGCTACAGACTCTACAATGATGACTCTGAAATCATTGCTTTCTCCCTCTCTGATATTGTGACGGAGCCGCAACAAATCTGTGATATCCTGCTTCGCAATGCTCAATTCGTCGCTGCTCCTTACCTTGACGCTGATTATGTCCACGCTGTTTCCACGACTGCTCGTCTGGGATGTAGCCAGGGTAGAATAGTACGTGGACAGCGGAATATAAACCCTCATGTCTTCCACTCCGAATCCCATACCTCGACTCTCCAGCACACCGATAACCTGAAATTGACGACCACCAATCCTAATGCTCTGACCAACAGGATCCATCTCACCAAAAAGGGTCTTGGCTACCTCGCTTCCCAGGACAACTACTCTAGACCTCGCCTCACAATCAAATTGAGTAATGAATCTCCCATACGCTACCGCATAGTTGTTCACTAATTCAGCCTGCTCAGTTACTCCTGCTACGAATGTGTTGCTCAGGCTTTCCGCACCCGCAGAAACCTGTGCATATGTCTGTGTCATCGGTGCCACCTCTTCCACCGACACAACATACCGGGCAATTGCCTCTGCATCTGTTAACGTCAGCGTTGTCTGCCCTCCTAACCCAGCTATTCCGAGTTGTCGAGGTGCAACATATATTAAGTTAGACCCTAAAGTAGCGAACGACTGTTGCACAAGCTCCTGTTGTACACTACCTAGCGAAAGGACAGCTATGACAGCCGCCACACCGATCAGGATGCCCAGCATAGTCAAAACTGACCTCAGCTTGTTACTGAGCAAGGCTTGAATAGCAGTAGCGAGGCAATCCCACAGCTTCATTACGCTGACTCGATTTGACCGTCACGAATTCTAATAGTTCGCTGAGTATACGCAGCGATATCTAACTCATGTGTGACCAAGACAATGGTCATTCCTTGCTCGTTCAATTTCTTGAAAATCAACATAATTTCCTGGCTAGTTTTCGTGTCCAGGTTACCTGTCGGTTCATCAGCCAAGATAAGCGAAGGATTGTTCACCAAAGCTCGAGCGATAGCTACCCTCTGTTGCTCTCCCCCCGCTAACTCGCTTGGTCTGTGATTGATGCGATGCCCCAACCCGACAGCCTCCAAGACTTCCAACGCTCTTTGCCGTCGGTTGCTCACGCCGGCATAAATAAGTGGCAGTTCCACATTTGCCAAAGCCGTCGCCCGCGGCAGCAAGTTGAAGCTCTGGAAAACAAAGCCTATCTTCTTGTTCCTTATCTCAGCCAGTTGATTATCGTTAAGCTTGTCTACCTCGATGCCTTCTAAGCGGTATTTGCCCGAAGTGGGACGATCCAGACAGCCGATGATATTCATCAGAGTGGACTTGCCTGACCCAGAAGGACCTATGATGGAGACCATCTCGCCGGACTCGATACGGCAGCTAATGCCCCGTAGAGCAGGCACATCCACCTTCCCCGTCTTGTAAACCTTAGTTACGTTCTCAAGCTCCAGCATCGCCTATCGTCAGTCCATATCTGTAAAGAAACCACCAGTCTGTGTCTTGGTTGTAGGCAATACTATTGTCTCCCCTTCGTCCAATCCCAACACCACTTCAGTATTTCTGCCGTCAGACAGTCCTAAAGCGATTTCCCGCTCTTCAGTTTTTCCGTTTACAAGTACCCAAACCTTGGGGTTGTCTAAACTACCACGAATAGCCCTGTTCGGTATCACCAGTACATTGTCACGACGCTCAATGATGACTTCAGCGGTCGCGGTCATACCATCCCTGAGCCCTTCCGAGGTACCTGCCAAGGTTATGGTGGTGGCATACGATACTATGCCAGCCCGAACTGTCCCTACCAGAGAAACAAAAGTCACATTGCCCTTGATCTCCCTATCAGGCAAGGCGTCCAGCAGGATATTTGCTTCCTGTCCTATTCTGACCAAAGCCACATCTATCTCATCAACGAAGCCACGCATTTCTATCGTGCTTGGATCAACAATTGATGCCGCAGGCGTGGCTAATGCCGCCGTCGTGATTTCTTTTCCCTTACTTATAGCAATGTCAATTACCACTCCACCAAACGGAGCCACTATTGTCGCCTTTTCCAAATTTAGCTTGGCAGTTTGCAAGTTGAGTTCAGCCACCTTCAAGCTCAGCTTCGCTGCTTCCAAATTTGCTTCGGCTTGACTTACCTGTTGCTCATAGACCTTCTTCAACGTTGTATTAGCGGCAGCGGCTCTCCAGTTAATCAAAGCGACCTCATACTGTGCTTGAGCTGCGTTTACTTGCTCTCTGGCAATTTTCACCTGCAACTCAGCTGCCCTGACGCTCGAATTCAGAGACGGGGCATCAAGTCTGGCTAATATCTGCCCTTTTGTCACGTTTTGCCCCCTCGCAACCAGCACCTCCGTCACTGTACCAGTGACACCGAACGATAGATACGCCTTGTTGGGCATTTCCAGATTGCCATCCACGAGCACGGTTTTCACAATGTCACCCCGAGTGACCACCGCAGTTGGCAATGTCGTTTCAGAACTCCTGCTCCTAGTGAGCACAATGGGAAGTACGACGCCAGCACAAACCACACAAATCGCTATTATTAACGCCAGCTTTCTTTTCATTTTTTCAAACTCGCTCCTCTATACTTGGCCAGACCGCTTATTATAGCAGCAATTCGCGAGTTACTCACACAAACAACACACTATCTGTCCTCGTCGGACGCCTACTTTGGCCTGCTTTTGCCCTTCTTCTTGACTCCAGCGCTCGCTTTGCTGTCTTTGACCAACTTCACAACCTCATCAATTCTGCTGCTCACGGTGTTCAGTATCTTTTCGGCTGCTTCAACCTGGATGAGTATGAGCCCTAACCCTCCTAGATGCCCGAATACCAGAAATCTGTCCCCAGCACCCATTCTGAGTTCTTTTCGAGCCTCCACTGGTATCACCAGCTGCCCCCGGGGTCCCAGCACAGCAGTACCGAAACATCTGCCTATCACACGATTGTCCTTTTCTGCCATCTTTTACCTCCTGCGCAAGCGAAGTCTGCATTGTATGATTTCTCTTATACCTCTGTCAAATCAGAGCAACCGAATTAGCCACTCACACCATCGCCCTATACCTGCGCTAGCCGAGCCTGCCGTTACATAGCATCCGCTAAAATATAAACCTTGCGGCTATCTCGACCTCTAGCCGAAAAACACGATAAAATTAGCTGCCTACACTCCGTGTAAATCTCACGTGTCTTGGCTATGGAAAAGCTTATTGAGGGTGCAAGCAAGCTGGGAATAAGGCTCAATAGCCAACAGATCCGGCAATTTGAGTCTTACTACTCTGAGCTAATTGAGTGGAACAAGAAAATCAACCTCACCGCTATAACAGATTACCAATCGGTGCAGATAAAACACTTCCTAGATTCATTGACCATTCTCCTCGCTGTGCCTGAGAAAGAATTGGCAAGCCGCGACCTTAGCATTGCAGACATAGGCACAGGGGCAGGCTTCCCCGGACTACCGCTCAAAATCGTTTTCCCGCAACCTAGGCTGGTTCTGATCGAACCTACAACAAAAAAGACGGCTTTTCTCCAGTACATTGTCTACAAACTCAAGCTAGACAATATCGAGGTGGTCAACAGCCGAGCCGAACAGGCAGCCCACCTACCACAATACCGTGAACAATTTGCACTGGTTCTCTCCCGCGCCGTCGCATCCTTGCCAACTCTGGTCGAACTAACCTTGCCCTTTTGCCAAGTCGGTGGCAAGTTCATCGCTCAGAAGAAAAGAGATATAACCTCAGAAGTGAACAGCGCCGAGAAAGCTATTGCCAGCCTGGGCGGCAAATTGAGCCAGACCAAGAGAATAGAATTAGAAGAATTCAGCGATGAGCGTTGCCTGATAGTTATTGATAAAATATATGGCACACCAGACAAATACCCCCGTCGTGCGGGTGTGCCGCAACAGCGACCACTATAGGAGGTGGCTACAAATGTGGACTAGAAGATCCAGAATGTTCTATTTCAGTTTTCCTCCCTTCGGGTTCTGCTTCCACGGCTTTAGACCATTTCCCAGCAAACAGGAATACCTTGAGATGCTCCAGGAGTACAAGAAGGAGCTGGAAGAGGAGCTGCGGGAAGTAGAGAAGGAAATCGAAGAAACCAAGAGGAGCCTCTAGAATATTACAAGCCAACTAAATTCAATCCCATGATGCTGGAAGATGTCCAGAGAATAATTCAAAGCCAGGCAAACTTCATCATCGAGCAACAGCTTCCTTCAGGCGCTATACCTTGGTATCAAGGTGGTATAACCGACCCCTGGGACCACGTGGAAGCCGCCATGGCTCTGGATTTCAGCGGTCGGTTCGATGAAGCTAGACTGGCTTATGAGTGGATGCGCAGTAACCAGAATCCCGACGGAAGCTGGTATTTTAGCTATGACAACGATAAACCTCGCAACCTGACCAAAGATACAAATTTCAGCACATATATATCAGCAGGCTTGTGGTTTCACTACCTTGCTACTAGAGATTTGAACTTTCTGCGACATATGTGGTCCACAGTAGAGAAGAGCGTAAGCTTTGCCTTGAGTTTGCAGCAGCCTACCGGTGAGATCTACTGGGGTCTGAGCGAAAACAACGAAGTTTGGCCCGGGGCAATCCTAACCGCCTCAAGCTGCACCTGGTTCAGCATTAGATGCGCCACAAAGATTGCTAAGACGCTGGGAATAGACAAGCCAGGCTGGAACAAAGCATGCCAGAAGCTAGCTGAAGCTATCCGAGACCATCCTGAACGCTTTGACAGACTGGGTGAAGACAAAAGCGGTCACGCCATGACCTGGTATTACCCTGTCCTCGTGGGATTACTAAAAGGCAAGCAAGCACAGGAACATATTTCAAAAAGGTGGCAAGATTTCATCATAGAGGGCTGGGGATGCAGATGCTTTGCCGACAGACAGTCAGTATGTGTAGCTGAGACGTTTGAACTTATTCTGGCTCTAACCAGAATGTCAGCCAAGGATAAAGCCAGAACGCTGGTGGATTGGGTACTCCAATTCCGAGATAGCGATGGCGTGTTTTTCCGCGAAGTATACTGGCCACAGAGAGAAATAAGACGGTCAGAGCTTGAGCCACCGATTCCCGAAAAGAATACCTGGACTTCTGCCGCAGCCATATTGGCTTTGGTAGCTTTATGCAAGGCAAAAGCTTTTGTCTGAACATGGCTTACCATCAGAAGAATTTAGGGTTCGACATCAAGAGGATCCCACTGAAGGCTTCATTGCTGGAAGACGACCCTGACGATTTCGTAGGCTACGAGGTGCTCATAGATTTCCTGGAGCAGCGGGCATTATATGAGCTCGACGGAGACATTGTAGAAATTGGTGCTTATATGGGCAGAGGCACCGCCAAGCTAGCTAAGTTTACCCAAAGATATGGCAAGAAAGTTTACGCCATTGATGTCTTCGACCCTGGTCTGGATAGGACCGTGAGCCAAAGCGGCATCAGGGCAAGCGATGTCTATCAGGCTTTCCTTAAGGGTCGCTCCATGCTCCAAGTTTACCAGGAGTCAACTCGAGGCTTGCACAACGTGGTAACTATCAAAGCAGACTCCAAAAAGGTCAAATTTCCTCAAAACCAAAAATTCGTTTTTGGCTTCATTGACGGTTGTCACCAGCAAGCCTATGTAGAGAACGATTTCTATGTCATCTGGCCACATCTCGTTTCGAGAGGCGTACTCGGTTTCCACGATTACAAATTTGATGATTGGCCAGAAGTGACCAGAGCCGTTAATAAGTTGCTTCGCATGCACAGAGCAGAGATAAGCGAAGCATACGAAGTAGAGGGAAAGTATAACATCCTGTCCCTTCTGCTGATTAAGAAATAGAGGTCGCCAACGAGTTCCAACACTGGCATACCTGCGTGTCAGACCGCAACAGCCATTTGTGATTTGATTGTTACGGCGTTATAATAAAAACGCTATGGAAAAGGGTACCTGGAAAGTTAAGACTGGACTGGCACAGATGCTTAAAGGCGGGGTGATTATGGATGTGGTCACCCCGGAACAAGCCAAGATTGCCGAGGAGGCGGGTGCCTGCGCCGTTATGGCATTGGAACGCGTGCCAGCCGATATTCGCGCTGCTGGCGGCGTAGCCCGCATGGCTGACCCCTCCATCATCTTATCCATAATGGAAGCAGTTACCATCCCGGTCATGGCTAAATGCCGCATCGGTCACTTCGCCGAAGCTCAGATACTGGAAGCCCTGGGCATTGACTTCATTGACGAATCTGAGGTGCTCACACCCGCTGATGAAAGCCACCATATCTGGAAGCATGATTTCAAAGTTCCTTTCGTCTGTGGCTGCCGCGATTTGGGAGAGGCGCTACGTCGGATTGCCGAAGGGGCTGCCATGATTCGCACCAAGGGGGAAGCAGGAACGGGCAATATCGTGGAAGCGGTCAGGCATATGAGGGCAGTCCAAAATGGAATCCGCCATCTCCAAACTTTGCGTGAGGACGAATTGGTGGCAGAGGCTAAAGCTCTGGGCGCTCCTCTGGAGTTGGTAATGGAGGTGCATAAGACGGGCAAGCTACCGGTTGTCAACTTTGCTGCCGGTGGTATAGCCACGCCGGCAGATGCTGCCTTAATGATGCAACTGGGAGCTGAGGGAGTGTTCGTGGGTTCCGGGATTTTCAAGTCCAGCGACCCCGTCGCCAGAGCCAAAGCTATTGTCAAGGCTACCACACATTACAATGACCCGTCTATCCTGGCTGAAGTATCTAAAGGTCTGGGAGCAGCCATGCCCGGCTTGGATATAAAGACCATCCCGCAACAAGAATTACTGTCCCCCAGAGGATGGTAACGTGAAACGGTTTATACGTATAGGATGCGAATAGTAATCACTGATGATTTAGCTGCGCTGCTTGACATATTGCCGCCCCATATCCGTGAGCCGCTCTACCAGCAACCTGACCGCAGTGAGCTTCTAGAGGTAGTTTTAGATTTAGGACGTCTCCCGGAAGCTCGTTTCCCCCATAGGGAACTGGTGCTTAACTCGCAAGAAGTAACCCAGGCTGACATTGACTATGTTGTTGCACGAATCGGCGAATTCACCGGGGATAATCGCGCCGGCATCAACCATACCCTGCACCGCATCTCAGCCATACGCAATAGACATGGCGAGATAATCGGTTTGACCTGCCGTGTCGGCAGAGCCGTATTCGGCACCGTCAAGATGATTCAAGACCTCATTGAATCAGGCAAGAACGTCCTCCTTCTGGGACGACCAGGCATAGGTAAGACCACCATGCTGCGAGAGGTAGCTCGCGTGCTGGCAGACGACTTCAAGAAGCGGGTCATTGTTATCGACACATCTAACGAGATTGCTGGCGATGGCGATATTCCCCACCCCGCTATTGGACACGCTCGGCGAATGCAAGTGGCTACTCCTGCTGAACAGCACGCCGTCATGATTGAAGCCGTTGAAAATCACATGCCCGAGGTCATCATCATTGATGAAATAGGCACTGAACTGGAGGCGCGCGCCGCTCGCACCATCGCTGAGCGAGGAGTGCAGCTGGTGGGAACTGCCCATGGCAACACTCTGGAAAACCTGATCATGAATCCCACGCTTTGCGACCTCATTGGAGGTATCCAGTCGGTTACTCTGGGCGACGAAGAAGCCAAACGACGTCACACACAAAAATCTATCCTTGAGCGTAAGGCGCCGCCCACCTTTGATGTGGTGGTAGAAATCGTTGATTACTACAAAGTAAACATTCATCCCAATGTCGCTGAATCGGTTGATGCTCTGTTAAGCGGACGAGCTCCCAAGACCGAGCTGCGCTGGATGGAGGAAGATGGTGAGGTAAAGAAGGAGGCAACCACCTCGCCCGTCACATGGGAAGGCAAGGAGGAAGAAAAACCTCCGGAGAAAACCCTCCGATTCTACCTCTTTGGAGTCAACCGCTCTCGACTGGAGCAAGTTGTCCGCGAATGGAGAAAAGACCTCAAATTCGTCACCGACATCAGGCAAGCTGATATTTTTCTGACCACCCGAACTTATTATCGTCGCAAAGCCCAAAAGATAAGGGACGCTGAGGCACTGGGCATACCGATTTATGTCCTGAAGAGCAATAATCCATCCCAGATGAGGCAGTGTCTGGATGCTCTTTATCCCCGCAGTGAAGCCCAATCTGCCTACGTTCGTCATCTGCAGCGTCTCCTAGCCGGACGGCGCGGTTCCAACTCTGGCAACTGGAATCTCCAGACTGGCAGCACCAAGATGTCGAGGTAATCCTTGAGCCTGTTTATCACCTTTGAAGGGGGCGAAGGCTGCGGCAAAAGCACCCAATCGCGACTCTTGCTCAAGAAACTTGAGCAGCGCAACATCCCTGCGATACTGACTCACGAACCAGGCGGCACCAGCCTAGGTGATGAGCTCAGAAAAGTACTTAAGAAAAAACAAGCCCACTCCATTTCCCCGGAAGCTGAACTCCTTCTGTTTGCCGCATCGCGAGCCCAACTGGTAGCCGAAGTGATTCGCCCCGCCCTCAAAGATGGTAAGGTGGTCATCTGTGACCGCTTCGCTCACTCCACCGTTGTTTACCAGGGTTATGGACGAGGACTCGATTTGAGCCTTGTGAACAGGATCAATAGTCTGGCTACAGGAGACCTCAAGCCCGACCTTGTCATCCTCCTTGATATTTCGCCTGAGCAGGGGCTAGCCCGAAAGCGAAGCTTGCAAGACCGCTTTGAACTGGAGGACTTATCGTTCCACCGGCGGGTGAGGCAGGGATATCTCAAGATGGCAGCAGCCGACCCCGACCACTGGCTGGTAATTGATGCTTCTCTGCCCAGAGCCAGAATTGCTCACATTATCTGGCACAGGGTTAGTCAACTCTTGCCTTCATCTGTTTGATTCGCCTCTTGCCATCGTGCACAAAGCGAAGAATGTGTCGCCATGATTAAGCGAAAAGTCACTGTAGCTCTGAGTGGTGGCGTAGATTCCTCCGTGGCTGCTTTGTTGCTCAAGCAAGCGGGGTATGAGGTCACAGGCATACATATGCGGCTCTGGGATTCGCCTCAGTCCGAGTATCAGGCGCAGCGGGCAGAGGATGTCTCTCGCATTCTAGGCATTCCTTACCACCAAATTGACCTACGAAAAGAATTCCATCGCTGCGTGGTGGACTATTTTTGCCAGGAGTATCAGCAAGGGCGGACTCCCAATCCCTGCGTTTTCTGTAATCGTTATGTAAAGTTTGGCTCTCTTCTCGATAAAGCTCTCTCACTCGGTGCCGATTATCTAGCTACTGGACACTACGCGCGGGTGGAATACTCCCAAACCAGGCATCGCTTGCTCAAAGCCGCGGATGCCCGCAGAGACCAATCTTATTTCCTTTATACGCTGACCCAGGAAAAGCTTGAGCATATCCTGTTTCCTTTGGGCGAACATAGCCGGGACGAGGTTAAGCGGATAGCCAAGCAAGCTGGACTGCCCGTAGCCACCAGATCCAGCCAGGACATCTGCTTCATCTCAGAGAAAAACTATGCGTCTTTTCTCAGCCGGAGATTTGCCGCTCTGCCTGGCGATATTGTGGACTCCCGAGGCAAGAAGCTGGGGCAGCACAGGGGAATAGCGTTTTCTACCATTGGCCAGAGGCATGGGCTGGGGGTAGCTTCAGGCAAGCCTTTATACGTCACAAGGATAGAGCCCGAAAGCAATACGATTGTGCTCGGTCCTGAGGAAGAACTCTACAGCCAGAAGCTTACCGCTCGCAATGTCAGCTGGATATCAGGACAGGCACCGGAGCAGCCTACCACAGTCAGTGCAAAGATACGCTACAAGTCGAAGGAGGCTGAGGCGACAGTTTTTCCTCATGGCGACTTTCTTGAAGTCCATTTCGCTCAGCCCCAAAAGGCAGTTACTCCGGGGCAAGCTATTGTGTTCTATAATATGGATGAAGTTCTGGGAGGTGCAATTATTGCGTCCGCCGAAAGATGACACCCCTCTTAAGACAAGAGGGGATAAGGGGGGTTATGAGCAGGAAGATCTTGGCTCGATTTCCCAACCTCGATCACGAAAACGAGCTCAAATCGCAGGGCTATGAGCTTATCGCGGGCATAGATGAAGTTGGGCGGGGGGCTCTGGCCGGACCTGTGGTGGCCAGCGCTGTTATCCTGCCCCATCCCGCCAATTTGCCTTGGCTTGAGCTGGTTCGGGATAGCAAGGAATTAAACTCCAAAAAACGGGAATCCCTCTTCGACTTGATTAGCAAGGAGACAATAGCTGTGGGCATTGGCATCGTTCCCCCTCAAGTGATTGACTCCATCAATATTCTCAAGGCTACCAAGCTGGCTATGTTGCAGGCGGTGGAAAAACTGCCCAAACAACCGCACTTCCTCATTATCGATAGAGTAACCTTGTCTCAATGTCCCATCCCTCAAAGAGGCATAACGAAAGGCGACGAACTCTGTCTCTCCATCGCCTGTGCCTCCATCGTAGCCAAGGTCACCCGAGACCGCATAATGCGGGAATTTGACCGGATTTACCCTGGCTATGGATTCGCTCAGCACAAAGGCTACGGCACCAAGAACCACTTATCCTGCCTGTGCAAGCTTGGCCCTTCGCCAATCCACCGCCTCTACTTCGCCCCTGTCAGGAATATCATCGCCAGCCAAAACTCCGGCTCTTTAGCTCCGGGTCATTCTGAGCCCTTCCCTTTTTGTGATTCTGACCCTTTGCCTCCTTGTCATTCTGAGGGAGCGAAGCGACCGAAGAATCTCGTTCAGGGTGAGCTCCGTGAATAATCAACGGATAAACCAACAAACCAAATAGAACCCAGTTAACCGTCAACGGCCTGGTCTGGCCGCTCGGCAAGGTCAAAAACAAAGTGTGCCACTGGCAACAATTTCTTGTGGGAAAATGCCCTACCCACACATGTCTTCCATTAGCGGTTGGCTGGTGGTACAATTGAACTGAAAGGAGGCAAGGAAATGGGGGAAAAAGAGACAAGCGGACGGAGAGAATGGAAGAAACCTGGCGACAAGGTAGTGGCGAGAGACAGGAACACTGGCGAAATCCTCTGGGAGTATACTGTCAAGAAAGTGGTTAGGTTGGCTCAGCCTCAACGTTACGACTCCGTGAGAGGAAAGGAAGAATTTGACCCACTGCTGATTCTCGGCGAGCACAAGGATGGTAATAAAGAACTCTGGTTTCCCTACTGGATTGCAATTAATGGCAAGTGGCGATATGGGCAGTTTGCTCCTCTATTCAATGAAGATATTTTGCTTGAACTACTCGAACAGGCTATCAGACAGGACTTCTTTAGCAAAACATTCTTGACAAGCCTACGTAAGGAAATAGAGGTGGCCCTAAGCAAGTAGCGATGGCCCAGCCAGCGGATTTGAGAGAGGCATTGAAATTTTGCCAGATGTGTAAGCAATCGATTGAATTTAGGGAGACAATTTCTCAATGAAAAAAGCATTCTTAATTTTGCTGGTGATTGTCTGCCTTGCAGTTGCAGTTTGAAATGCTTATCTACTCTTTACTAACCAAGCTGACCGTCTCGTGGGGTGGATTGTACTTGCGGTAAGCATCGGGGTTCTAGTCTGGAATATATCTGTCTTGAGAGCGTACAGGATAGGAGCAGGAACTGTCGTTGCTGTTTTTCTTATTGTTGCACTTATAGCGATGACCGTAAGTGCTTTTGCGGGAATTGAGCCTTTTGCTAAACTCAAGAGCAGAATACTTGATGGTTTCCGTAGCACAATTTCTAGGTACGATGTTGAAATACCAGCTCAAGGCACAATAACGATTGACGATTGGGAGATTAGTCTAGAAGGAGGCGGCTGGAAAGGTTCTACCGTGACTGTAAAACTGACGATTACTAACCTCGGACGAAGAAGATACTTCGGTCCTGACATATACCAACCAGGACCTCAGATTGTCGCTATTGACAGCACTGATAAATTTGTGTTTCCGCACTTCGAGACCAGTAGTTACTACAAGGAGTTTTACCCGAATGAAAGTTGGGCTGGAACTCTTAGGTATGAAATGAGCCCATATTGTGGAAGAACAAGACTCTATATGACAAGATATACCTATACACACAATGACTATCTATTTGACCTAGGTCAACCCAGGAGGTAACTGTATCCTGTGCGTCGGCTGATGACAGTGAGCCAGCCTCAAGCTATCCAAGCTTCACCGAGCTAGCAAGTAGTATAATTAAGATAACTTCAAACAGGGTAAACTCCGTGAAAAAGAGAGTGATGGACCGTCA
>Ga0209721_1000456_pt1 | contig 37115 bp, 35 predicted proteins | sample TshhotsprinmetaG_FD_184139 | JGI IMG/M metagenome (GOLD analysis project Ga0209721, IMG submission 184139) | Hot spring microbial communities from South Africa to study Microbial Dark Matter (Phase II) - Tshipise hot spring metaG (SPAdes)... | ecosystem: Environmental > Aquatic > Thermal springs...
GGGTAATATGCTACCTATTAATTTGACGATCCCGTCGCTATACGTGCGCTCCTCCCCCCCGCTCTCCTCCCCACTGGGCCGCGCCCGCGGGGAGGGGATTTTTGTATGGGTTTTGGCGCTGGCGGCCGAAGGCCGCCAGCGCCAAAACCCATAATTTTCTCCCCCTTCTCCCCCGCCGCGGCGGGGGAGAAGGGGGTTGGGGGGATGAGGGGGCGCTAATATCCCCATTACCCGATTAAATCGTAAAGGTTCAACAATCGCCGCTCCGGTGGTATGATAGGTAGTTACTCGCCCTGTTATAATTTTCCCCAGACAGAACGGTGGACCCCTGGCATAGGGGCAAGCGTTCCCCTTTAGCGGGCTGCAGCCTCCAGGGCCTGATTCAGATCCCAAAGGATATCGTCAATATCTTCCAGGCCGATGCTCAGACGGATAAAATCGGGAGTGACGCCGGCACTGATTTGTTCCTCGGGCGAGAGTTGACTATGAGTTGTGGTCGCGGGATGAATAGCCAGACTGCGCGCGTCACCCACATTGGCCAGATGGCTGAAAAGTTGCAAGCTGTCTATAAAACGACGGCCCGCTTCGGCGCCCCCCTTGATTCCAAATCCCAGAACAGCACCTGGCCCCTTAGGTAAATATTTTCGCGCCCGTTCGTAGTGGGGATGGCTCTTCAAACCGGGATAAGCAACCCAACTAACCTTGGGGTGTTTTTCCAGAAATTCGGCCACGGCCTGGGCATTTTGTACGTGGCGTTCCATACGCAGGCTGAGAGTTTCAATACCCTGCAGGGTCAACCAGGAATTGAAGGGGGATTGGCAAGCGCCGATATCACGTAGAATCTGTACCCGGGCTTTGGTGATGAAAGGCGGTAATCCCGCCTGTTCTAAGTCGGCGTAGACCAGACCATGGTAGGAGGGATCGGGTGTCGTAAAACTCGGGAAGCGGCCGCTTCTCCAATCAAAATTGCCGCCGTCCACGATTATGCCCCCGATAACTGTGCCATGTCCGCCAAGGAATTTGGTGGTGGAATGGCAGACAATGTTAGCTCCCCACTCAAAAGGACGGCACAGGTAGGGGGTAGCAAAGGTATTATCAATAACCAGAGGGATGCGATGCTTGCGAGCAATTTCGGCCACCTCCTCAAAGGGAAAGACAAAGATATCGGGATTCCCCAAGGTTTCGCCATAGATCATCTTTGTATTTGGGCGAACAGCCCGCTCAAAGTTCTGCGGATCGGTTGGGTCTACGAAGGTAACCTCAATCCCCAAACGTGGGAGGGTATAATTGAATTGATTGTATGTGCCCCCATAGAGCCGACTGCTGCTCACGATGTGGTCGCCAGCCTGACATAGCGTTAGAATTAACATGGTCTGGGCCGCATGACCAGAACTAGCTGCCAGGGCCCCAACGCCGCCCTCCAGGTCCGCAATGCGTTTTTCCAGCACATCGGTGGTCGGATTCATGATGCGCGTGTAGATATTGCCCCTCTCTTTGAGGGCGAATAGATTGGCGGCATGTTCAGTGTCCCTAAACTGGTAACTGGTAGTTTGATAGATGGGCACCGCCCGGCTCCCTGTTGTCGGGTCGGGCAAGTATCCGGAATGCAATTGGCGGGTAGAAAAGCCAAATTGGCGGTGTACAGATCCCTTCATTGAAATCCCCTCCTAAAGTTATCCGGTTGTGAGGACTGGTTTAGAAAGATGCGGGTAATTATTCAGCCCAGCGGTTGAAACCGCGGGCTGAAAGGGCGCTTCGCGCCGGGCGACCGCCTGCGCGGTCGCCGGAAAGCGTCCACGAAGGTGGACGCCCGGCTGAAAGCCCCCCAGGGGTGATTTTAATCGCCAGGGCTGAATAAATTGACAATGGCAGATTCTAAATTATAATGACAAATTCTGCGCTAAAAGTATAAATGGTATTATCCAATTCGGCTTCCGGCCGAAAGATGTCCCCGGTGAGCCGAAAGAGATCGGGCCCCCCCTACCCCCCTCCCCGTTGAGGGCGGACGGATCGTCCGCCCCTACCGCCGCACGGGGAGGGGGAGAAAAGATGGGGTTTTGCGGGGCGGCGGCGAAGCCGCCGCCCCGCAAAACCCCTCTCTGTCCCCCCTCTCCCCCGCCCGTCAGGGCAAGGGGGAGAGGGGGTAAGGGGGGTGAGGGGGCTGAAAATCGCCCATTTTGCGCCGCCAAGGCGATAGCCCGTTGGCTTTTGCCCTGCCAGCGGCCTTTTCAAAGGGCACAGCCGCCAATTTTTGTTTTATAATTTAAGATTTGCCATTGTCAATATAATTACAGATGCGGAACAAATGCATTACTCACCTCCTGTTCTAAAGTTTGGCCTTTTGTATCTATCTCAGCCAGGTTCTAATTTCACCGCTGAGACGCTGAGAACGCCGAGCCTTTATGCTTTGTAGAGCGTCAAGTGGTTCTCCAAGGGCGAGAAAGAATTTCTCTGCATCCTCTGCGACGAGCAGTTGCGGCCTTTAGAATTTACTCCCTTCCCTTCTGGTAGCCCAAAAGGCCAAGGTTCATTGGGAGAAGAGAGAGGGCAAGGAAGAAAGGTAAATAGAACTGGCAACGATTCGTCCTCTGGTGCTTATCAAAACAAAAAACCCTCTGAATAGTGTTATCCAGAGGGGCTCGGGTAAAAAAAGACCTCTTCTGAAAGAAGAGGTCACAAGCGAATCTCGCCACCTCTTATCTTTCAGAATGAAGACAATCCATCCGGATTGCCATTCTGCCGGAATTGGCACCGTTCCTGAGCACAGGATGGTTGCCGAGGCTTCATAGGGCCGGTCCCTCCGCCTCTCTGGATAAGAGTGCGCCGTTACGGATTGTTAATAGCCCGCTGGCAGCAAGTTGAGGCAGACTATACCACAGTCTTTGAAATTGTCAAGTCTGTTGCGTGCGGGGCTTGGGCAGCGATTCGCCCTGGGTGGGAAAGGGGTGGGGTGTGGGGTTGTGGGGGCGGCGAAGCCGCCCCCACAACTCCACTTTCCCCCCTTCTTCACGGGCGCGCCGCTCCCCGAGATGATTCGCCGCGCAAGCCCGTATAACGTGCCAGGCACCTGGGAGGTGCCTGGCACATTATGTCGGTCGGTTATGCCGGCCCACCGGCGGCGCGCCAGTACTCCACCAGCCGCCGGATGCGGATACGCTGGGCGCGCAACCAGCGGCGCGGCCCCAGGATCGCCCGCCCGAACTCCGGTGGACGGTCCGGCAGCCGCTGGAGTTTCCCCTCCGCCACCAGTCGGTCCCAGAAAGCGAAGAACCGCTCCCGCAATTCCTCGTCGCTGAATTCGGCCCCCCGTTCGTAGACCTCCCGGGCCAGTTGCTCAATATAGGCGGCCGTTTCCTCAATCAGAGTTTCCACCGGCTCCAGGACAATCCCCCACCCGTAGACCGGGTCCAGCGGCATAGAGCCGAACTCCATCGGGGAGGGAGGGCGCACCGATCCTTCCTCTGGCTCACCGGTGGATGATGGGGCGACGGGTTGTGGGTTATCTGCTGGCATTATTCACCGATGACCAGGGCGGAGAGCATCAGGTTGCCGTGGAGATTGGTGCCGGGCAGAAGCATCCCCTGCTCGCCAAAGGAGCAGAAACCCAGGAACGGCGCGTCGCCGATGGCGCCCTTGACCACCCCGACCACTTCGCCAATGCGGTCGCCCAGGGCCACCCGCCGCCCGGCGCAGTGGACCAGGAAGGCGGCGCGGACTTCTTTCATCCCCTGCGCGGCCTGACGGACGACCTCGCCCGCCGACGCGATCAGTTCGTCCACGGTGGCTTCCATCAAGACGACCTCCTCGCCCTCGGCGAACTCGGCGAAGGCGCCGATGGTGCCGTCCTCATTCCCCGTCGCCAGGTGCTTGATGAGATACGTATCCCCCATTGGCGTCGCCAGCGGGGCCAGGAGGCTCTCCCCCAGCAGTTTCAGGCCACCGATGAGGTCCTCGCGCCGTTTCCCCGTCCATTCGGCATAGACGTCCAGCGCGGGGCGGCCGTCCAGTGTCTTCAGGGTGCGGCCCTCGGCGCCGGCCCGGGCCCGCTTCGCAGTGGGGCGGTAGCCGCTGCCGAAGGCATAGCCCACTTTGGCGTAGAGGGCCGCCACGACGGCGCTATCTTCCAGCACCCGGCCGTTGGCGAAGGCCTTCCAGTACCCCTCAATGGTGTTATCTCCGGGGCTGCCGCCGACGACCGGGACGCCCGGATGCCGGGCGGCGATGCCCCCGACCACCCCCTCCTCGCTCCCCGGCGGCGTCAGCATCAGGAAAAGGTCCGGTTCGCGGCTCTGTCCGGCCTGGCGGCGGGCCAACCCTGCGGCGATTGCGCCCGCCCGGCGCGGGTTCCCCCCGATCATACAGCGGGCAACCCCCGCCTGCACGCCGGAAAGGAGCATCAACCCTGCCACCCCGTTCGGGCCGGCCTGGAAGCCCGCCGGGGTCAGGATGCCGGTGAAGGAACTGCCGCCGAATATCGGGACGCCTTTCAGATGGCGCGCGACTTGCGGCACCAGAACCGAAAGGTCCATATCCACCGTGGCGAAGAGCAGGGCCAGGCTGGGGGACTCTCCCCCTAAACCGGCCGAAGCCATCTCCACCACCTCTGTCGCGGCCGTCCGGGCATCCTTTGCCAGACTCCATCCCACTCCTGCGCGTACGGTCATGGTACACCTCCCTTGTAAACCCTGTGGCTGGGAACGGTACAACGGTACATGGGAAATTATACACCGGAACGGGTGATGGGAGAAGCAGATTTTCGGTGGTCCGTCATTACACCAGTCGGAGGTCGGGGTCTACGTCCAGGTCCCAGTTGGCGCGAACACCGGCCCGGTAGCGAAAATAGCCGCAGGCCGCCACCATCGCCGCGTTGTCGGTGCACAGGATGGGGGGCGGATAGTAGACGGGGACGGTCGCCCGCGCCCGAATGGCCGCCCGCAGGACCTGGTTGGCGGAGACCCCGCCCGAGAGCAGGATCGCCGTCGCTCCGAACTCCCGCGCCGCGGCCACCGTCTTCGTTGCCAGGACGTCCATCACTGCCTCCTGGAACGCCGCCGCCAGGTCGGAGACAAAGCGGGACGGGGCCCCTTGTTGCTGCACCAGACGGGCGACCGCCGTCTTCAGCCCGCTGAAACTGAAGTCGTACGTCTCCTCCAGCCAGGAGCGGGGCAGGCGGAAGCGGGCCGGGTTTCCCGCGGCCGCGGCCTTCTCTATGTTCGGACCGCCCGGATAGGGCAATCCCAGCAGCCGCCCGACCTTGTCAAACGCCTCCCCCGCCGCGTCGTCCAGCGTGCCGCCCAGGTACTGGTAGTCACCGTGGCCCCGCATCAGCACCAGTTCCGTATGGCCGCCGGAGACGATGAGCACCAGCAGGGGGAAGGAGAAATCCCGGGGGCCATCTCCGGTGTCCAGCCAGTTGGCGTAGATGTGGGCCTCCAGGTGGTTGACCGGAATCAGGGGCAGTCCCCGGCCCAGCGCCAGCCCTTTGGCGACGTTCACCCCTACCAGCAGCGACCCCACCAGTCCCGGCCCGACGGTGACCGCCACCGCGCTCAGGTCGTCCCAGGTCGTCCCGGCCTGGGCCATCGCGTCCTGGACCACCGGGACGATGGCCTCAATGTGGGCCCGGGAGGCCAGTTCGGGGAAGACTCCGCCGTAGCGAGCGTGCAGGTCCACCTGCGAGGCGACAATGTTGGATAGAATACGACGACCGTCGGCGACCACCGCCGCCGCGGTCTCGTCGCAGGAGGTCTCTATTCCCAGAATGCGCACTTCGGACATTACCGATACTCCACGCGTACACCCTTCAACCGACTCAGCCCCCACTCCAGGGCCAGGATCAGCGCCACAAAGGGCAGATCCACCAGCAGGGTCAGGGTACAGGCGACGCCCAGCCAGCGCAATGCGCCGGAGAGAGAGGTCGCCAGCGCCGGTCCCATCTCCAGCAGGAGCACCAGTCCCACCACCAGGGCGAAGAAGAGGGCCAGGACGGGCCAGGCGCGCATATCGGAGCGACTGGGGAGCATCGTGTTGCTGACGGCGAAGGCCAGGTAGGCCCAGACCCAGGCGTCGCGGGCGTGGAAGGCCCCTTTCAGACCCGCCCAGGCGGCGGCCCAATCCGACCGGGCCAGCGCTGCGCCCACCGGCCCCAGCCCCAGCCCCCAGTGCCCGATCAGGAGCAGGGCCAGGCAGCCCGCCACTAGCGGCGCCAGGCCGATGAGCGCCGTCTTCACCGGCCCCGTCCGCTCCACGGGCACAAACCCCAACTGGATGCGGTCGCCCTGACGGACCGGGACGATGGAGACCCGTCCCACCCGCGCGCCGAGAATCCAGGCCATGAGCGCGTGGCTGAGTTCGTGGAGCGCCACGCCCGGCAGGAGGGGCAACGCGTAGAGCCAGACCGCCGCCTCCGGCTCGCCCAGCGTCAGCAGAGCCACCCCCTGCAGGTGACGGTGAATCTGCCGTTCCACCCACAGGAGCGCCCCCAGCGCCGCCGCAAACCACACCAGCGCACCGAAATCCATCTTACGTTTTACGTTTTACGCATTACGTGTTACGTGTTGCGTATTCCGCAACGACCCACTCCCACAGCCGCCGGATGCCCTCTTCTACCCCCACTTTCGGCTTCCAGCCCAGTTCTCGCTCTGCCTTGCGGATGTCGGAGATGTAGACGCGCTGGTCGCCGGGGCGCCAGTCGCCGCGGGAGACGGGGATGGGACGGCCCAGCAACCGTTCCAGCAGCGGGCCGAACTCCGCCCAGACGGAAAGGGTGTTCTCCGGCCCCCCGCCGATGTTGTAGATTTCCCCCGCTGCCCGGTCTATTTGGGCGACCGCCGCGTCGTAGACGTCCAGCAGGTCGTCTATGAAGAGCACGTCCCGCACCTGCTTGCCGTCCCCATAAATCGTGATGGGCTGACCGGTGACGGCAGCGATGATGAACCAGGCTACCCACCCCTGGTCCTCCATCCCCTGCTGGTGGGGGCCGTAGATGCAGGACTGGCGGAAGACGACGGTGGGCAGGCCGTAGATGCGGGCGTAGTCCCGGGTGTACTGGTCGCCGCAGCCTTTGGAATTCCCGTACGGCGAGTGAAAATCCAGCGGCCGCGTCTCCGGCACCCCCAGCGGGAGGTCGCGGTAGCGGTAACGGGTCGCCTCCTCCACCACGACCACGTCCTCCATGCCCCCGTAGACTTTGTTCGTGGAGGCGTAGAGGAAGACGGGGTTCCGTCCGGAGAGCCGGGCGGCCTCCAGGGCGTTGAACGTCCCCAGGGCGTTGACCTCAAAATCGGTGCGCGGGTCGGCGACGGAGGTGGTGACGGCGACCTGCGCCGCCAGGTGAACGATGACGTCGGCATCGCGGGCGGCCTCCCGCAGCGCGTCAAAGTCCCGCACATCCGCGATGATCAACTCAAAGGCATGCTCTCCGTGTTCGGCCCCCAGCCAGTCCAGATTTTTCTCCGTCCCCGGACGGGAGAGGTTGTCGTAGATGGCGACTTCTTCCCCCCGGTTCAGCAGATGGTGGGCGTAGTTGATGCCGATGAATCCGGCGCCTCCAGTGATGAGGTATCGTCGGGTCAATGTTCCTCCGAAGGGGGCTGAGGATTTGCAGTCAGCGCCTCCGCCGAGCGGGCCACACCTCCCAGCGTCAAACTCTCCTGCGCCAGGCCGATGAGGCCCAGAACGGCGACGAGGATGTACTGGAACGCGTGGATGGCAAAGGCAGCGGTGACGGCCTGGTCGGTGGGCACCTGGAAGGGGATGGTCAGCCCGTAGCGGGCGATGGCGTGGAAGACCCCCACGGCGCTGGGGGAGGAGGGGATAGCCATCCCCAGCCCCAGGATGCAGACCAGGAAGGGGGCCGCCAGGAAGGGGGGCTGGGGGATGAAGGCGCGCAGGAGGGCCCAGTAGATGAGGACGACGAAGGCCCAGGCGATCGCCGACCAGAGGATAAGCGCCAGGCCGCGTCGGCCGGAGCGCAGGGGGGCCAGGCCGTCAAAGAGGCCGTCCAGCGCCCGCGCCCAGCGCTCGGCGTCCAGGCGGGGGACGCGCGCCAGCCCCCAGCGGATGGCCCGCCGACCCCAATCGGGGCGGAAAGCCATCAGGAGCAGGACGGCCGACGCCGCCAGGGCCAGCCCACCGGCAAGGATTCCCGCGCTCACGGCCTCGCCGGACCCGGCCACAAAGGGGGCCACCATCCCCAGCATCGCCACGACCGCCAGCATATCCAGCACCCGCTCCACGACGACGGTGGAAAGGGCCGCTGCGATGGAGACCTCTCCGGTCCGTCCGACCACCACCGCGCGGGCCGGGTCGCCCAGGCGGAGGGGGAGGACGTTGCTCACCAGGTAGCCGATGTTGGTCACCCAGAAGGAGCGGGCCAGGCTGACCTGCGGGCCCAGGAGAATCCGCCAGCGGACGGCGCGCGCCAGCAGATATGCCACGACGGCGCCTGCCGCGGGGATCAGGTAGAGGTAATCCGCCTGGGCCAGAGTCCGGGCAACCTCCCTCAGGTCAATCCCGATCAGCGCCAGCACCAGCGCGGCGACGCTGATGACCAGCCCGATAACTGTCTGCCATTTTCGTTTCATAAGCAATGCCACCGGAAATTTCGGGGGGTTTCGGGGCGGGCGGCGCAGCCGCCCGCCCCGAAACCCCCTCCTCCTACAGCCCCAGTGCCTCCCGGAGCCGCTCCAGGAAGGTGGGCTGGCGCACCTCCACGACCGATTCCCCGCCCAGGGTCGCCGCCAGTTTCTGGAAAAGTTCCCGCTGCTGGGGGGTCAGTTTCGTCGGCACCTCCACGCGCGTCAGAATGAGCAGGTCGCCGCGGCCCTCCCGTCGCAGGTGGGGCACCCCCCGTCCCCGCAGGCGGAGAATGGCGCCGGTCTGCGTGCCCGGCGGAATGTCTATCTGCTCCTCCCCCTCTAGGGTGGGGACGGTGACCCGCGCGCCCAGTGCCGCCTGCGCGACGTTGATAGCCAGTTCCACCAGAAGGTCGTCGCCGTGGCGACGGAAATACGGATGCGGCTCCACCTCCAGGACGACGTAGAGGTTCCCCGGTGGCCCGCCGCGCTCCCCCGGCTCTCCTTCCCCCGCCAGCCGAATCTGCGTCCCGGTGTCCACTCCCGCCGGGATGTTGACGGTCAACTTCCGGTACGCGTACACCTTTCCCTGGCCGCGACACTGGGAGCAGGGGGTGTGGATAACCTCCCCCAGTCCGCCGCAGACCGGGCAGGTGGTCACGTTGACGAAGGAGCCGAAAATGGTGCGCTGGACCTGGCGCACCTGTCCGGTGCCGCCGCACTCGCCGCAGCGGACGGGGGTGGTGCCCGGCGCGGCGCCGCTTCCGCGACACTCCGGGCAGGTCTCCATCCGGGCGACTTCTATCTCCTTCTGGCAGCCGAAGACCGCTTCTTCAAACTTCAGCCGCAGGTCGTAGCGCAGGTCTGCCCCCCGCCGGGGGCCGCGCCGACGGGTCGTCGTCCGGAAACCGAAGCCCAGATCGCCGAAGACTTCCTCAAAAATCTCAAAGGGGTCACGGAAGCCGAAGTCAAAACCGGCCCCCGGCGGCCCGACGGTGCCGAAACGGTCGTAGGCGGCCCGCTTATCGGGATCGGAGAGGACCTGGTAGGCCTCGTTGATCTCCTTGAAACGGGCCTCAGCGTCCGGCTCGGTGGAGACGTCGGGATGGTACTTACGGGCCAGTTGACGGTACGCCCGTTTGATCTCATCCTGCGATGCGTTGCGGCTGACGCCCAGTATCTCGTAGTAATCCCGTCTTCCGTTCATTCGGCCATCACCTGGGCGGGAACCGTACCCCTTCCAGTCCTCTGAAATGTTCGTCCTTTGTCCACAGCGTTGCACGATGCAGGCGGGCAGTGGCCAGAATCAGACTGTCGGCCATAGATAGTTTGTGTTGAATGGACAATTGGGCAGCATATAGGGCGACTTCCGCTGTAATGTCCACGATCCGGCCGGTGTACAGAACCCCTACCGCTGCCAGAGCAGCATCCTCCCCCAGCAAAAGAGTCAGGCGCTTGAAGACCTCATACAGGCAGGCGGTGGGCACGATCAGATTTTCGCTATCCTGGATGGCAGGGGCGAAAAATTCGGCGTGTTCGCCGTCGGCGAAATACTCCAGCCATCCTGAAGAGTCCACGACATTCATCGCGTTTCGTCCTCTTCTTCGCGCCCCACGTCGGTATCAATACCAGGGAACATTCCTCGCGCGTCCTCCACGGGTGGGACGACGACCAGGCGCAAGGTGTTTCCCATAGGGATGAAGACGACTTTCTGCCCAGGTTTCAGCCCCAATCGCTCGCGCGCAGCGCGCGGGATGACCACCTGGTATTTGGATGAGACAGTTGCTGTGTATATTTTTACGTTATCCATAACGAACACCTTATCGTAATACGATTATAGCATCTTTCCCCATATCGGCAACGTTTGTGCGATGAGGGCTTGTGCAGCGAATCCCTTTCGGGGAGCAGCGTGTCTATATCTTCGGATAGACCGGCTCTTCGCCCCGGCGAGCGCCGGCTTCCTCCATCGCCTTGTACAGCGCGGCCATCGCCTCCCGCACCCGGGCGCCATCCTCGCTCCCGATGGCCGTCTGGACCTCCGCGATTTTCGCCTCTATTCGGCGACGGGCCGCTTCGGGCAGCAGGTCCCCCATCTCTTGCAGGAGTTTTCGGGCTGCGTAGACCAGCCCATCGGCCATATTGCGGGTCTCCGCCCACTCCTTCTTGCGCTGGTCCTCTTCCCGATGGGCCTCCGCGTCCCGGACCATCCGCTCTATCTCCTCGGAACTCAGCCCGCTGGACGGGATAATCTGCATGCTCTGCTCCCGTCCGGTGGCCTTGTCCCGCGCCGAGACGTGGAGGATGCCGTCGGCGTTGATGTCAAAGGTCACCTCAATCTGGGGGACGGCGCGCGGGGCCGGGGGGATGCCGTCCAGAATGAACCGCCCCAGACTGACGTTGTCGGCTGCCATCGGGCGCTCCCCCTGGACGACGTGAATCTCCACCTGGGTCTGGTTGTCGGTGGCGGTGGAGAAAATCTGGGTGCGACGGGTGGGGATGGTGGTGTTGCGCTCTATGATCGGCGTCGCCACCCCGCCCAGCGTCTCAATGCTCAGCGTCAGCGGAGTGACGTCCAGGAGAAGGACGTTCTTCACCTCGCCAGCCAGGACACCGGCCTGGATCGCTGCGCCGAGCGCGACCACTTCGTCCGGGTTGACTCCCCGATGGGGCTCCCGTCCGAAAAATTCGGTCACGACCCGCTGGATGGCGGGCATGCGGGTCTGTCCGCCGACCAGGATGACCTGATGGATGTCCGAAGGTTTCAGACGCGCGTCCGCCAGCGCCTGCTTGCAGGGCTCCAGCGAGCGCAGGATAAGGTCTTCGGTCAACTGCTCCAGTTTCGCCCGCGTCAGGCGTACCTGGAGGTGTTTGGGGCCGGACGCGTCAGCGGCAATGAAGGGCAAACTGATCTCCGTCTCCACCACCGACGAGAGTTCTATCTTCGCCTTCTCCGCTGCCTCCTTCAGCCGCTGCAACGCCTGGCGGTCCTGACGCAGGTCTATCCCATACTCACGGGCGAATTCGTCGGCGATATAGTCCATAATCCGCCGGTCAAAGTCATCACCGCCCAGGAATGTGTCGCCGCTGGTGGAGCGGACTTCAAAGACCCCATCCCCCACATCCAGAATGGAGATGTCAAAGGTACCTCCGCCCATATCGTAGACGGCGATCAGTTCGTCCCGATGGCTCGCCAGCCCGTAGGCCAGCGATGAGGCCGTCGGCTCGTTGATGATGCGCAGGACTTCCAGACCGGCGATCCTCCCGGCGTCCCGCGTCGCCTGCCGCTGGCTGTCGCTGAAGTAGGCCGGGACGGTGATGACGGCCTGGGTGACCGGTTCGCCCAGGTAGGCCTCGGCGTCGGCCTTGATTTTCTGCAGGATCATCGCCGAAATCTCCGGCGGGGAATACTCCTGACCGTTCATCCACACCCGGACGTCGCCATTGGGCGCGGCGGTGACCCGATACGGGACGACCTGCAGCGCCCGCTGGACTTCGGGGTCGTCAAATTTGCGCCCCATAAAGCGCTTGATGGAGAAGATGGTGTTTTCCGGGTTGATGATGGCCTGGCGTTTCGCCATCTGCCCGACCAGCCGCTCCCCGGTTTTGGGGTTGACGGCGACGACGGACGGGAAGAGCCGCTCCCCCTCCGCGCTGGGGATGATGACGGGCTCCCCGCCTATCATCACGGCGCAGACGGAGTTGGTGGTGCCCAGGTCAATGCCGATGATTTTGCCCACTCTGACCTCCTGGTGGGGTGATCAAATCTACCACAGAGGCGCGGAGGACACAGAGGAACGCAGAGAGTAGGAACTCTGTGTTTTCTCTGCGTCCTCTGTGTCTCCGCGGTAAAACGTAGCGATGTATTCCCGCCAGTTCATTCGCCGGACTCCTTTCCCTGTGGTGCGGGGGCGCGGGCGACCCGGACCAGCGCCGGGCGGAGCATCCGGTCGCCCAGCATATAGCCCCGCTGGACCTCGCCGATAATCTGGCCCTCCTCGTAACCGGAGGCCTCCTCGTAGGTCACCGCCTCGTGGTAGAGGGGGTCAAAGGACTTGCCGGCCGTCTCTATCGGCCGCACCCCCTCCATCTCCAGGATGGCCTCCAGTTTGCGCTTGATCAGGAAAATACCGTCCACCCAGGTCAGGATTTGCAGGCCCGGCGGGACCGTCTGCACGGCCCGTTCCAGGTCGTCCAGGACGGGCAGGATGCGGGCAATGAGGACGGCGTTGTTCATCTGGACCCGCTGCAGGAACTCCGCCTCCTGCCGCTTGCGGTAGTTGGAGAACTCCGCCTGAGTGCGCTGCCAGCCGTCCAGGTACTCGGCCGCCCGGGCCTTCGCCTCCTCCAGTTCCCGGCGCAGGCGGGCCAGTTCCTCCTCTGGAGATTCCGGTTTCGGCTCGGCGGCTACAACTTCGGCTGTCTCCTCGGTGGTCGTTTCCGGCCGAGAGACCTCCGGTGCAATGTGCTCCTGTCTCTCCTCCATCTCCGACCTCCTGAATGAAATGTAGTACCGCTCCCGACAAAGCAAGGAAATAGATTTTTTGTGTTGGGCGCTTTGCCGCCCAACACAAAAAATCTACTTATTCTTCTACTCCTCGCTGGAAAACCCACCCTTGTGAGTCCCCCCTCCCCGTTGCGGCTTCGCCGCACGAGGAGATAAGGGCAGGGACAAGCCCTGCGCTTACCGGGGGTTTCGGGGCGGGCGGCCTTCGGTCGCCCGCCCCGAAACCCCTCTTTCCCCCTTCTCCCCCGCCGCGGCGGGGGAGAAGGGGGTAGGGGGATGAGGGGGCGCTAAAAACCAATTGGCGAACCCGATAGCATCTGCGCTCTTACGCGCTACTCCGCGTCCTCGGAGACCTTTTCTCCCTGGAGCGCCGGCGGCAGGGATTCCGTGCCGACGACGAAGACGTCGTAGACCAGTTCGGAGAGGATACCGGCGACGAAGCGGACGGCGGAGATGGCCCGGCCGTAGCCCATCCGGAGCGGGCCCACCACGCCCAGCGCGCCCGTCGCCAGCCCGGTGACCCCGTAGCGGCTGAGCACCAGGCTGCAGGCGCGCAGTTCGTCAAAGCGGCCCTCCCCGCCGATCATCACCCGCACACTCCCGGCGGTGGAGCCCAGCGCGTGGGCCAGGATCGCCTCCAGGTAACTCCGCTCCTCAATGACCCGCAGCACGCCGTGGGCCTGCGGCGACTCCAGAAAGTCGGGCTCCTGAAAGAGTTCACTCAGCCCATCGTGGTAAATCTCTTCGGGGGCGACGGCGGCCGCGCGCCGCATCATATCCACCACCAGCCGGGCCACGTCCGCCTCCAGGAGCGGGAGGCTGCGGATGCGGGGCTCAATTTCATCGGCGGTGAGGCCGGCGCAGAGTTGGTTCAGCCGGTCCGCCGCTTCGCTGAGCACCGCCTGCGGCAGCGGCTCGGGCAGGGTGATCATCTGCTGTTTGACCATGCCGCCCTGGAGGACGAGCACCAGCAGGACCAGCCGCCCCTGGGTGGAGATGAGTTGCATATGCCGGTAGCGGGGCTGGGCGGCCTGCGGCGCGGTGACCAGCGCCGCGCTGCGGGTGGTGCGCGCCAGCACCGACGCTGCCAGCGGCATCCATTCCTCAATGTCGTCCCGCACCTGCTGGAACTGATGGGCAATGGTGCGCCGCTCTGCCAACGGCAACTCCGCCTCCCACAGCAACTGTTCCACGAAGTACCGGTAGCCCTCCACCGTGGGCTGCCGACCGGCGGAGGTGTGGGGGTGAGTGAGATAGCCCAGTTCCTCCAGCCGGGCCATCTCATTCCGCACCGTCGCCGGGCTGACGTCCAGCCCGTACTTCTCCACCAGTGCGCGCGACCCGACTGGCGACCCGGTCTGCACAAATTCCCGGACGACCAGGTCCAGAATCATCTGTTGACGGGGAGTCAATTCGGTCATGGATCTACGATACCTAAGGCAACGGATGGTCTTCCTCTGCGCTCTTCCCTTTTCGGATAAATGTCGTTCCTACCCGCAAATTTATTAAATTTATCCGCGTTTATCCGCGTCCTATCGGGATACCCTGCGCTATTCTCTTCGGGAACTTGCGCCCCTTTAGGGCAACATTACTTTGTGCACCAGCAACGACTCCCAGGGCGAAAGTACTGGGCCAGAGTCCTCTACCCGGGGCGGGATGCGGTTCCCCGTCCAGGGGTCCCACAGACCTATCTCCAACCAGTACTCCCCAGCGGGAGCGTTCGGCGTAATTTGAAAAGTGTACGTGTCCTGATGGAGTCCAGGCAGCCACCAGTGCAGGTTCAGCACCTTATCCGCCTGGCCCCAGAGCGGGTTGCCCGTCTCCGGGTTTTCGGTTGCTCCCAGAAGATGGACGAAACTGTTCAGCGGGCGATCCGTCTCATCTGTCAGTTCCCCGTAGAGCGTCACCGTGACCTGGGCGCCGGGTTGCCATTGGGAAAAAGCGGTATAACCACAGAGACGCAACCCCTGCCCAAACCGGGCGCAGGCCAAATAGTTGTTGATTCTCATAAAGTCGTATCACCTGGTCTTTCACAAAGTCTCACAAAGTCGTATCCCACCTCTTGCCCTGGTGGGAATCTGAGCGTTCGTTCCGAGTTACAGGGTTTCTCTTTATCCCCCTCACCCCCCTTACCCCCCTCTCCCCCTTGCCCTGCGGGCGGGGGAGAGGGGGGAAGAGAGGGTTTTTGGGGCGGCGGCGAAGCCGCCGCCCCAAAAACCCCATTTCCATCTCCCCCTCCCCGTGCGGCTGTAGGGGCGGACGGATCGTCCGCCCTCAATGGGGAGGGGGGTAGGGGGGAGGGGAAATATCAACCCTCAGAAGATCGCACCCTTCTGGAATCCCAAGCCGGATTCAACCCCCAGGGGGGTATGACTTTTTGAGACTTTGCCAAAAGATCGTGATACGACTTTACGAGATTCAACATAGTATCGGTCGGTACATCCGCACAGATAACACCGAGGCGGGCATCCTCCTCTACGACCCTCAACTGCCAGAGGGAAAGAGTGCCGCCTGGCACAATATGCGCGCGTTCCCGATAGAGAGGTAGGCGCTGAAGCGTTACGGCATCGTAGACGGCAACCTGAATGTCATACACTCCTGGCAGCGCCTCGGGCGATAACGGGATACGGCGCCGATCCAGCCAGTCCGTACCCGGTTCCCCAATCGTCAAAGGGATGTCGCTCTGGCCGATCTTGTCCATCCCCTGGAGCACCTGGACCGTCGCCACGCAGTTCGGGCAATCCCGCAGCGCCCGCCAGTGCAGGGTAACTTCCAGCGCCTCCCCCGGCGTCAGAACCGACCGCTCCAGACGGTAACCGACCAGAGCGACCCGACGTTCCCAGTTGTAGGTCAGGGCCGGACCGCTCTCCGGTACCACGATATGCGGCCCAGGGAGAAAGAAGGTGTCCCCCAGTCGCTCCTCCCGCCAATTATACACCGGTAGTCGTTCGGTAAAAGTGGTCAACCCGACCGCCAGCACGCCCGACGCGGACACCGGGACGGTATCCCGCACCTGCAAGGGATAGCGGTCGCAGAAGACCACCCCGGCGGGCCAGAGGGACGTCGGGAAAGTCCCCAGACCGGGGTGGGTTTCTCTGCGTCCTGCCGTCAGCCCGTCACCGGTCTGCAGGGCCAGCCAGACGAAATAGTCGGCATCTATTCGCCGTTCCCCCTGCCAGCAGAGGGTTACCCGGAAGGTCTCGCCGGGGCGCACCTCCTCCCGGTCCACCCCGTACCCCAGCAGGCGAATCCCTTCCCCGAAGCGGACATCCGTCCGGTTGGGCGCGATGGCCGCCACCTCCTCCGGCCGTAGCGGTTGAGGTCGGGCGTAGGCCGGAGCGATGACGCCGAAGGGCAGGTAGATGGCGACCAGCAGGAGCGCCGCGCCGATGCCTCCCAGTGGCCGGCCCCCCCAGCGGCGGGGGAAAAGTTCCCGCCAGCCGCGGGCCAGGAGCAGGGAGATGGCGCCGATCGCCGGGTAGAGCAGCCGTCCCTGCGATCCGCCCGTCGTCAGCGTCCAGCGGATCAGTCCCGCCAGGACGACCAGCGCCCATAGGCCCAGAAAACTCACTGCCCGCAGGGTATGTCCATCCCGGCGGCGGAGCGCCCGCCCCAGCGAGACGGTCAGGCCGACCCCCCCGGCGACCGTCAACACCGTGAAGAAGGCGTAGACCCACCGCGGCGCGGCCAGGTTGAACCAGCCGAAGACGGCCCAGTACGAGAGGTAGATGAGTTCCCCCTCGGTCAGGAGCAACTCCCGCAGGCCGAACCCGGCCTCCCGCCGTCCTACCATTGCCAGCATCGGCCCCAGGCCGGTGACGTCGCCGTAGAGAACGTAATTGCGCCCATACCACCCGCCGCAGACGAGGACACCTACCCCGAAGACCACTGCCGCCCCCAGAAGCCTGCGCCAACGGAGGTCGGAAGGGACGGAATCCCACGGAAACGTACGCAAACTTCCGTGTGCTTCTGTGGGTTTCTGTGGCTTTTCCCTCCCCCAGGCTGCGGCGATGAGCACCAGCCCGGCAAAGGGCCACAGGAGCAGCCCGCTCAGTTTGTTCAGCGCGGCCGCCCCCAGCGTCAGCCCCAGCACTCCGGAGGTCCGCCATGATGCGTCTCCCTGCGCTATTCGGGCCAGCAAGACCAGCGCCGACGTCGCCAGGAAGGCCCCCAGAGCATCGTTGTTGACCAGCCCGGCGGTGAAGAGGAACCCCGGCGTGAAGGCGACCGTCAGCGCGGCCGCCGCAGCGACCTCCCGTTCCTCCGGAAAGAGCAGGCATCCCAATTTGTATGTTGCCCAGACCGCCCCCGCGCCGAACGCGACAGAGAGCAGGCGGGTCAGGTGGATGGCGCGCGCCGCGCCCCGGTATGGAAACCGCTCGGCGTCGGTGTGGATGTAGTGGTTCTGATTGTCCTGATACCCGATGGGCCAGAGCGTCGGATAGGGATTCTCGCGCCGGTAGAGCGCCATCAGGTCGTCCTCTGGCACTCCGACGCTCAGGGCCGCGGCCAGCAGGTAGTAGAGGGGCGGCTGGCTCGCCTCCTGCCGGGCCAGGTGCGGGTACTGCTCCGGCGGCTGACGGGGCAGTGCCTTTTCGCTGTAAATGTGCCAGATGTACGCGTAGTGCCAGGACTCGTCGTTCCCCTCAAAGAGTGGCACCACGACACTGTAAACTGTCGCCAGGACCACGAAGAGGCAGACAACCACCCACGGGCCGCGGGTTGAGAAACCACGAAGGGCACGAAGGTTTGCACAAAGGGCACAAAATTGGGCTTTGTATTTCTCTGTATTCACCCTTGCGCTCTCTCGGGAAAATTGCGTGTTCTTCGGGCCCTCCGTTGTGTCCTTTGTGAGAAAATCAGTCCCCTACCCGAACGGTGGCGACAATAAGGGAGTCCCACTCGGAAAGGGATAGCCTTTCACCCCCGACGATCCGCGGGGCATACCGCTGCTGGGTCTGGGGGTCCCACCACCCGACTTCCAGCAAATACTCCCCCGGCGCGGCGTTGGGGAACACCTGGAAGGTGTACGTATCCCGGTACATCTTGCCCGGTTTCCACCAATTGATCCCCATCTGCTTATCTTCCTGTCCCCACACCGGGTTGCCCGTATCCGGGTTGAACGGGCCCAGCAGGTGGACGAAACTGTTGGCAGCCCGGTCCACCGTCTGCGGGATTTCCCAGTAGAAGGTGACGGAGAGCACGTCGCCCGGCGCGACCCGGTCCGAAGAGATGGCGTACCCGCAAAGGTGCAGCGTCTCCCCGAACCAGACGTCCACCTCCTGCGCGTTGTGGATAGACTGACAGGTAGAATGACGGCGCAGGAAGGTGGTGTGCGGGTCCAGCCAGCAGGTCTTCAGCAAGGCCAATCCGACCAGTAGAACCGCCATCCACCACCGCGGGCGCAGATAGGTCGTGGGGACGGGGTCCCGTCGGGGGCCGCGCCAGAAGAGCGCCAGCACCCCCAGCCCCAGCGCGGCAGCGATGCTGACCGCGTCCCCCGCCCGATGGGCCGCCGTCCCCTCATAGCGCAGGGCGACGACATGCCGCCCGGCGGGGACGTCTATAATAGTGTAGCCGCTCCCCTCGGCGGGGTTCAGCGGTTGATGTTCCCCGTCCACATACCCGACCCATCCGGGGAAGTACAGAACGTGCATCGCTGCGCTGAAGGGGACGGGAGTCTCTATTTCGGCCTCCAGATACCCCGTCCGTCGGGTCTCCCAGAGGACGCGCCCGCCTTCGGGCAGGTTGGAGACGGGCGACGCGGCGATTCGCGCCGCCTCGTCCTGACTGAACGGGACGGTGCGCCAGCGGGGGAGCAGTTCCCGGAAGTAACTCAGGTCCGGGAACCCCGTCCGCAACGAAAACGCCAGCACGTCGTCCGGCGTGGGCGACCGGGGGACGTCGGCGTGATGGGTCAGGAGCGACGGGAAGAGGGACGGGAGCGCGATCCCGACCCCGACGATCACAGTTACCGTCGCCAGCACGCCGATCCGGCGGCGCGGGGCCAGGGTGAGCAGGTACCCGGCGGCGAGGGCCGTCACCAGGCCCAGCGAGGCCAGCAGCCGCCAGCGGAAGTTCAGGTACTGCATCACCCCCAGCGGAGTGACCGCCGCCCAGACGGGGGTGGCGGCGGAGGTCTGCATCCAGAGGGCGCAGGCCCCCCAGAGGGCCAGTCCCCCGACCAGCGCGGCGTCGGCCCGCCCGCGGCGGCGCAAGAAGGGCACGGCCAGCAGACCCAGCGGGAGCAGCAGCGCCGGGAGCGGCCCCAGCGTCTGGCCCGTGGTGTTGTTCGCCAGGCCGACGTCAAAGACCAGTGGCCACTGGAAGAAATCCGAAAGCGCCATCACGCTGGTATCGGGAGAAGCCCACGCCGGGTCGGTGGCGTTCTCCAGTTGTACGGAAGACCGTCCGGCCATAAAAGGAATCAGGAAAAACGCCGTCAGCAGGACTCCCCCCAGCAGGGCCAGCCCGGCCCAGAGGGCGCCTTTCCGGCCGGAGCGCAGGGCGATGAAGAGCCAGGTCAGGGCGAGGACGGGCAGGGCCAGCAGGGCCCCGGCGTTGTGGGTCAGGATCAGGGCGGCCCAGGCAACCGACGCCAGGGCCAGGCGCCACCCCGACGGCCGCTCCGCCAGGGCCAGCAACCCCCACAGCACCCAGGGGTAGAGGACGATAGCCGCGCCCTGGGGTGAGCCGCGCTCAAAGAGTTCCCGCAGCAGGTACGGCGAATAGGTGTACAGGGCCGCGCCCGCCAGGGCCGCGTCGGCGCGGCGGAAGAGGACCAGACCCAGCCCGAAGGCCCCCGCCGACGCTCCCACGAACGAGAGGGCCACCACCGCCCGCCAGGCCAGGGAGAAAGGCAGCCCGAGGGCATGGAATCCCGTCATCAGGGCATAGATGAGGGGCGAGTAGAACTGAAACAGTGGCCCCCCCAATCCGCCGTTGATGGCGGGCACCCAGCGGGGGTAGAGCCAGCCGTCGGCCAGCGCGGCGTCAAAGACGACGGCGCGGTACACATGAAACAACGCCGCGTCTACGGCGTGTTCTTCTATCGGATTGACCAGCGCGGGCAAGGCCGCCAGGGCCGGTACCAGCAGGGCCAATACCCACGAAAATATCCGTTCGTTTTTCAACGGTTACCCGTCCCCCGGCGATACATTTTTAGCACTCCCGCCAGGGGAGTGCTAAAATTCGCTATTTCATGCTACCATGGGGCAGGGAATCTGTCAAGACCTTGACTCTGCGGGCTTGCGCAGCAATTCGCCCCGCATGGGAAAGGGGTGGGGTGTGGGGTTGTGGGGGTGGCAGACAACCTGTCTGCCCTCAACGGGGAGGAGGCTGGGGAATGGGGCAAAAGCACCTGAATCCAGGCGCACGCACGTTGCCCGCTTGACAAATGGGGAATTCGCGGTAGAATATTACCGCACCAGCCGAAGTGGCGGAATTGGCAGACGCGCTGCGTTCAGGGCGCAGTGGCCGCACGGCCGTGTGGGTTCGACTCCCACCTTCGGCATCGCCGCCCGAATCCGATTCGGGCGGTTTTTGTTTTCGCCATTTCATCCCCATACGGCGGATGCCACAATGGGGGATGGAGAAAGAGGGTTGAGAAGAGAGTGCCCTGATCCGACGCATCCAGACGCAACGGGCGCTTTTCCCGATGGCAAGCGGGATTGCGGATGGAGCAGGGCGGCGAACAAATATCGGACGGGGGGCAATCGGGCCCGCCGTTAGATCGGTGCCCGGGGACGCGAGAGGGCGTAAATTTCCTGCACCAGGTAGGAGGAGCCGATTTCCTTCAGCAGGTAGCGGGACGCCCCGGCCTGGAGGGCCTGACGCCGCTCCTCGGTATCCGGATAGGACGTTAAAACGACAATACAGGCGCTGGGGCACTCCGCCCGGAGCCGACGCAGGGCAGCCATTCCCTGCCCGTCGGCCCGCTTGGTCTCCAGAAGCACCACGTCTGGGGTTTGCTCCACCGCCAGCATAATTCCTTCTTGCCAGCAACCAGTGCACCCGACGATCTCTACGCCTTCGGCGGAACTCAGGCGGGCCTCCAGAGCCTGACGCACGGCATCGTGGTCATCAATGATCAGCACCCGTATGCGTTTCACGGCTCCTTCTCCTTTGGCCTCCCAGTATACCCGGAAGGGGCCGCTTCGGTTAGTGCTATCTGTCCCGCAATTCCGATGACGTTGTGCAGACGAAACGTTGCGGCGGGTAGCCAAAGGCTACCCGCCGCAATCTTCTATGCCCTCTCTTACAGGGACTCGCGCGTGCCCCCGCGATAGAAGTAATCGCTTACCGTTTCGTCCGCAGCATCTCCACGTACATCTGGATGGCCCGCTCTATCTCCTGGTACGCCCGGTCCAGTCCTTCCCATCCGAGTGCCTTCACCTCCGCCTGCTCCAGGTCTTTGTAGACGCTGAAGAAGTGGGTAACCTCGTCCAGAAAATGCTGAGGGACATCCTCCAGGGATCGGTAGTCGTTAAACAACGGGTCGGTGTGGGGGACGGCGAGGATTTTGTCGTCCAGACGTCCCCGGTCCTGCAGGTGGAAAATCCCCAGCGGTCGGGCCTCAATCACGCATCCGGAAAAGGTCGGTTCGTTGGTCATCACCAGCACGTCCAGCGGGTCGCCGTCGTCGTGGAGAGTGCGCGGGATGAAGCCGTAATCGCCGGGATAGTGCAAGGACGAGTAGAGCACCCGGTCCAGTTTAATGAACCCTCCCTGTTCATCGTATTCGTACTTGTTCCGGGACCGTTTCGGGATTTCCACAACCACGTAGATGACCCGGGGAACATCCGGCCCCGGCGGTAGTTCTCGCCAGAGATTTGTCATGGGCATCACGTCACCTCCTCCTGGGGATTTTCCTCCGTACACTGACGCAGTACCTCTATGATCTCCGGCCCCCAGGTCTCACGCGCCCAGGGGCCCAGATCGTCCATCTCTTCCAGATCGTGCATCGTCTGGGGGGCGCGCTCTGCCAGGGCCCAGAGGACGGTGCTGGGCAGAATGGCATCGGGGTCCACGCCGCGCGCTTCCGCCACCCGCCGACGCCACATCCGCAGGGCCTGGTATCGTTCCGCCGCATCTTCCGGGGGGCGCAGGCACGGCGGAGATGGGGCAGTGCCCCGTTCCCCGCGCCGGATGGCCTCCAGGATGGCCTGTCCGTAGCGACGGATCAGGGGCTCGGGAAGACGTCCTTTCGTCGTCAATTCTGCCGGTGTATGGGGACGGACCCGCACCAGGCGCACCATTACCTCATCGCTCATCACTCGAAAGGGAGGGCGGTTCTGGTCCCGGGCCACCCGGTCCCGCCAGAGATAGAGTTGCCAGAGGATGGCCCGTTCCCGGTCATCCAGCAAATAGACGTCCCGCACGCGCCAGAAAGCCTGAGGGCCATAGTGGAGGACGGCCGGGGGAGTGCGGGGCAACCGGTCAAAGGTTTCGGTGGCATGCCGCATCCGGCCCCTCTGCACCAGTTCCCGCACCTGGATGTCCCGCAGGGGGAGCAGGTAGCGGGTATCCAGCGCGGCGTATGCCAGGGCTTCGGGGCTGAGGGGACGCTGGCCCCAGTTGTGCCGCTGGAACCGCTTGTTCGTGTAGACGCCGAACCGCTCCTGGAGTAGGTCGGCCAACCCGACCCGCGGCCACCCCAGGATGCGCGCCGCCCGCATCGTGTCAAACAGGTTGGCAAACGAAAAGCCGAAATCCCGCTTCAACCCCGCGATGTCCTGCTCCGCCGCGTGGAAGACCTTCTGAATGCCCGGGTCGGCGAAAATGTCTCCCAGCGGAGCGGGGTCCAGTTCGGCCAGCGGGTCCACAATGTAGTCCAGGCCCGGGACGGAGATCTGGATCAGGCAAACCCGTTCATGGTATGCGTAGAGGGAGTTGGACTCCGTGTCCACAGCGATGGCGGGTTGAGAACGCAGAGTCCGGATCAGGCGCTCCAGGTCGGCCTGTACAGCGATCAGCATCCAGGACGAGGACGGTGTTTCACTCATAGCCCCATAATGGCTCGGGCGATCAGGAAGTAGATGAGCAACCCGGTCGCGTCCACCAGGGTGGTCAGGGCGGGGGCGGAGATGACCGCCGGGTCAATCCGCAGACGGGAAGCGATGAGGGGCATCGCGCTCCCGATGATCGCTGCCCACAGGACAATGGCGCACAAACTGACTCCGACGGTGTAGGCCAGATTGGCTGGCGAGTGCCATGTGAGCGCGCGGAAGAAGCCGATGACCCCCATCGCGGCTCCCAGCAAAAGGGCGGTGCGAATCTCCCGCCACATAAGGAGGAGGATGTGGCGGAAGGTCACTTCTCCCAGGGCGAGCGAGCGGATGATCGCGCTGGCAACCTGGCTACCGGCATTCCCGCCGGTGCCGATGAGCAACGGGACGAAAAAGGCCAGGGCGACGGCTTCGCTCAGTTCGTGTTCAAAGTGGCGCAGGACGGTCCCGGTGAAAGTTTCGGCCACAAAGAGCAATAACAGCCAGCCGACGCGCTTGCGGAACATTTTCATAATGGGCGTATCCAGATACGGCTCATCCAGGGGTTCCGAAGCGCCCAATCGCTGGAAGTCCTCGGTGGCCTCATCCTCCAGCACGGCGACCAGGTCATCGTGGGTGATGATACCCAGGAGGCGTTCGTCATCATCCACAACGGGCAGGGCCAGCAGGCCGTAGCGGGACATCAAGCGCGCCGCTTCCTCCTGGTCCGCGCCAGCGTGGACGTGGATGACCTCGGGGTCCATAATGTCCCGAATCGGGGTCGTGGGAGACGCAACGATCAACTGCCGCAGGGAGACGACCCCCACCAATCGGCCTTCCTCATCCACCACAAAGAGATAGTAGACGGTTTCCGAATCGGGAGCGATGCGGCGCAGATAAGCGATGGCTTCTTCCGCGGTCATCTCCTGCCGGAGGGTGATGGTGGGCCGAGTCATCAGGCCGCCCGCCGTCTCGTCCGGGTGAGCCAGCAGCGGTTCTACCTCGTCGGCCTCTTCCATCACGGAGAGAACCTGGACGGCCTGGGCAGGGGGGATATCCCCCAGGACGTCCGCGGCCTCGTCGGGCTCCATTTCGTCCAGAATGCGGGCCAGGTCCTCCGTATCCAGACGCAGGGCCAGTTCCGCTGCTTCGCTATCCTCCAGTTCCGCCAGGATCGCTGCAGAGTCCTCCACATCCAGCCGCGGCAGCAGCGCCACCTGCTCTTCGGGCGGCAGTTCTCCGAACAGGTCTGCCTGATCTGGTGGACGAAGGGATTCTATCAACGCGACGGCCCGATCCCACTCTCCGGCCGCCAGCGCCACACGTACCTGGGCCAGGATGGTGTCTATATCTACGGGTTGATGGCTCATCTTGCTTCCCCCAGGCAGGATGGACGCCCATATTTTCCTACAATTCCTCCGATTCGGCAAATAGCGGGGATGATGACCGCTGGGATTCCGGTTGGACAAATGATTCGGACAGTAAATGGAAATCGTCGGTCGGCAGGTGTTAACACCCCCTCATCCTCCCAATCCCCTTCTCCCCCGCAAGCGGGGGAGAAGGGGGAGAAAAATGCAAGGCTTGTCCTTGCCCTTTCCTCCCCGTGCGGCTGTAGGGGCGGGTGATCCGCCCGCCCCTAACGGGGAGGGGGGCAGGGGGAGGGGTTGATATACCAGGCCTACGAATCTGACATCCCCAAACGCAATTGGCATAACTTGCCATAGAACTGGAATGCACCTGGCAAAGGCCGATGGGAGGCCACCGACCGGAGGGACAGCGCCTGTTAACCGAATGTAAACTTGATCTTAAACTTCCGTTCGCAAATATTTAACCAAGGCTCGGTAGAATGAGCGCAGATGACTCTAAACATCTAAACAAAAGGAGAATCTAATGGGTTTTGCGGATCTGCACATTCACACCATTTCCAGTTGGGACGGCACCAGCACCGTCTCCGGCGTGCTCAAAAAGGCGGCCCATCATCTGGGCCTGGATGTGATCGCCATTACCGACCACAATACGGTGGCCAGTTCTCTGAAGGCTCAGGCGATGGCCCCGGAATACAATCTGGAGGTGATCACCGCAAGCGAAATTTCCACCGCAGAGGGGCATCTTCTGGCCCTGTTCATCCGGGAGGACATCCCGAAGAGGTTATCGCTCGTTGAGACTCTGCTGCGGGTCAAAGAACAGGGCGGCATCGCCATCGCGGCCCATCCGGCGGCCCATGGTCTGAAGAGTCTGAAGCCCGCGGCCATTCGTCGGGCTCTGGACCACCCCGAAGCGAGGGAAGTGCTGGTCGGGGTAGAGACGTTCAATGCAGGCCTGGTCTATATGCAGAGTAATCATGTGGCGCAGGCCCTGGCTCGAGAACTCTCTCTGGCTGCTGTGGGTTCCAGCGACGCCCATCTCCTGTGGATGATAGGGTGGGGGAAGACGGAGTTCCCCGGCCGCACTGCCGCCGATCTGCGCCGGGCGCTGGAGCAGAGGACCACGCGCGCCGTGATGGGCGAACTGACCTCCAGGCCCTTCATGCTCCTCCACTGGTTTTCCCGCTATCTCCTGCGGGAAGCGGGCTGGGTCAACTGGAATCCCCACCCCGAGGCGCCGCTGCGCCTGGGGCACATCTCCCGCGCCGCAAGCCGATAGCGCCGCAGAAAGAATCCCCGCCCCGGTGGGGAGAAAAATCCGGGGTTTCGGCGCGGGCGGCCGAAGGCCGCCCGCGCCGAAACCCCTTCCCCCTCATTGTCCGAACCTCAGCCATCCAGCGCTTGACAATTCCCTTATCCTGGGTTATCATCTACTATCGTAAACAATATGCCCGCATCTTTCCTCTGCGACCCAGCGCGCAATCACGGCGGGAGGTCTTTCATGGCCGCTTACGAACCGAAAATCATCGGCTTCCTCTGCAACTGGTGCAGTTACGCCGGAGCGGACCTGGCCGGAGCCACGCGGCTCAAATACCCCCCCAATCTCAAAATCATTCGGGTCCCCTGCTCGGGGCGGGTAGCCCCGGAACTGGTCATCCGCGCCTTCAAGGAGGGCGCCGATGGGGTGATGGTCCTGGGCTGCCACATCGGAGATTGTCACTACGCCACCGGCAACCATCGTACCGCCCGCCGGATGCCGGTGCTGCGGGCCCTGCTGGAATTCACCGGCATTGAGCCGGAACGGTTTCTCGTCCAGTGGGTCTCCTCTTCGGAAGGGGAACTGTTTGCCCAGACCGTGCGGGAGTTCACCGAAAAGGTACGGGCCCTACCTCCGCTGCAGGAGCGGATGAATCCTCCCCGATGAACCCCGCTGTGATTTTGGTCATTATTCCAATGCGTCCACTGACACTGGACAACAGACGTTTTCCCAGCATAATTGTAGAAACAGGGTTTCTGGATGGCGACTTTGCGCTCGTTCAGAAATTCTCATAAACCCACCCCATTGCCGATGATAAGGAGGCAACCATGCAGATCAGCGGTTTTGAATTCCCCGACGATCTCTACTACGACCGCCAGCACAACTGGGCCTGCGTGGAGGGCAACACCGTCGTCCAGGGGATGACCGAATTCGGTCAGAAACTGGCCCGCGAAATCGTCTATGTGGAAATCCCCCCCGTGGGCAAGGCGGTCACCCAGGGCCAGACCTTCATGTCTATGGAGTCCGGCAAGTGGGTGGGGCGCATTCCGGCTCTCGTCAGCGGCAAAATCGTCGCTGTCAACGAAGAACTGGAGTTTGAACCCACCCTGGTCAACCAGTCCCCCTACGATCAGGGCTGGTTGGTGAAGATTGAGATGTCCAACCCCGCCGAACTGAACAACCTGCTGCGGGCCGACTCGCCGGAGTTCAAGGCGTTCGTTGAGGAAGAAGCGGCCAAATATAAAGATGTCCTGTAATGACCGGAGGAACGCGCTATGAAACTCTACCGCCTGGAAACTGTCTCCTGGTCCGATTCTCAACTCCTGTACCACGCCCTTCCCCGCATCGGGCGGGAAGGGCTGAACCTGCTCTCCCCAGCCTCTCCCTACGTCTGCATCGGTTATTTCCAGGATGTGGAACAGGAGGTGGACCTGGACTACTGCCGCGCCCATAACATCCCGGTCTTCCGGCGGGAGGTGGGTGGGGGCGCCGTCTATCTGGACGGGGAGCAACTCTTCTATCAACTGGTCATCCGCAAAAACCATCCGCTGGTCCCGAAGGAGAAAGGGGAATTCTACTGGAAGTTTCTCCAGGCCCCCATCGCCGCGTACCGGGCGCTGGGCATCCCCGCCGAGTATAAGCCCGTGAACGATATCATCGCCAGCGGGCGGAAAATCTCCGGCAACGGCGTCGCGGAGATCGGCGACTACATCGTCTTCGTGGGCAACCTCATCGTGGATTTTGACTACGAGACGATGGTGCGGGTGCTGCGCGTCCCCGACGAGAAGTTCCGCGATAAGGTCTACAAAACGCTGCAGGACAATCTCTCCACCATTCGGCGGGAACTGGGGAGCGCGCCGCCGCGGGCCCAACTCTGGGACCTGCTGGCAGAGAAGTTTATGGAAATCCTGGGCCCCCTGGAGGTAGAGACGACGGTGGACGCCGAATGGCGGGCCGAGGCGGACCGTCTGGCCGCGCGGATGATGAGCGACGAATGGCTGTTCCGTCGGGGACGGTCGCAGATCGGCCGCGAGGTCACCATCCGCGCCGGGGTGCAGGTCTGGCAGAAGGCCTACAAAGCGCCCGGCGGCCTCATCCGCGCCATCCTGGAAGTCCGCGAAGGGGTCATCGCCGACATCTCCCTCTCCGGCGACTTTTTCTTCTACCCGGCGGAGCGACTGGTAGACCTGGAGCGGGCCCTGGTGGGCGTGCGCGTGGAGGACGTGGAGCAGGTCATTGCCCGCTTCTACGCCGACTACGGAGTAGAAAGCCCCGGGGTGACCGCTGCGGACTTCGCCCGCACCATCCAGGTGGCGTGAATCCGGAGATTTTCGTCTCTCCGATCCCCCAAAAGGGGAAGATTTTTGCGCCTAACTCTTCGGCCAGCGGTCTAGCCACCTGACACTTTCTTGGGACGCGGATTTACGCGGATGATCGCGGATTATTTTATAAATCAAAACGCCATTGGCTGTCCAGGATCAACGAAGGGCCTTTCTTCGCGCTCTTTGCTTTTGCGGATAAATGTCATTCCTGCTTGGAAATTTATTCATTTTATCCGCGCTTGTCCGCGTTCATCCGCGTCCTATTGGAAAACTGTCGGGTAGCCAGGCCAGCGGTTATTGACCTTCATATTGCCAAAGAGGAGGCGCTGGGGAGCGCAGCCTCGGTTCTGCCCGAGTTCACCGGACGGGCCATTCATGACCACCTGGCGGCATACTATAAGTTTTCGCAGGCGCAACACGGCGCCTGCAATGCCCACATTCTGCGGGAACTGCAAGGGCTGAGAGAATGGTTCGGCGTGGGCTGATGAGATGCGCGCCTTTTTGCAACTGTATGGTCAGGCGCTCCCTTTGCGGGGGGAAGCGGCGGTTCAAGCCCAGCAACGGTATCGCCAGATTTTGAGCCAGGCGGAATTGGCGGAACCATCGCCCGAACCCAAAGCGGGTGGAGGATGCCCAAAAAGCACGTCTGGGCGGAATTTCCTCCGCCGCTTGAGAGAACACGAGGAGGCGATTCCGGCCTTTGCGTTGGTGGAAAGTGTGGGGCGCAGGTGTATGCCCGCTGGCAGGCGGTGATTTCTACCTGCCGCAAGCAGGGGCGGGATGTCTTTGTGACGCTACGCAACCTCTTTGCCCATCAGCCGGTCTTCCTACTTGCAGAGGGTAGGTGGTTACAAGTAGAGTTATAGGAGGTTTTAATGTCTGAGATACATTCAGAGGCTCTCAACGAGATTCTCAGTAGATATATCTCTCAAGAGGGAAATATAATATCCCTTCTTCAGGATATACAGGAATCCTTTGGCTATATCCCAGAGGATGTAGTCAAATGGTTTTCAAAAAGGCTTGGTATTCCTCCAAGCAGGTTTTTTAGTGTTGCTACATTTTATGCCCAGTTCCATCTTAAACCAAGGGGTAAAAACATAATCACTGTCTGCTCAGGCACAGCCTGTTATGTGAAGGGGGCTCAGAGATTACTAAGCACTGTAAGAAGAGAGCTCAATCTTTTAGGGGAAGAGGATACAACACCTGATAGGATATTCACAGTTGAAAGGGTTAACTGCATAGGTGCTTGTAGTATTGCCCCCGTATTTCTAATTAACAAAAAGGTTTATGGAAATGCTACATCAGATAAACTCTTAAGAGAGATAAAGCATTTAAAGAAGGGGGACTAAAGGTGAAAAGCATAATTGTAAAGGTTTGTATGGGCACTGGGGGCATCGCTGTTGGTGGTAAAGAGGTGCTTGATGCCTTTAGAGAGGAACTTGCCTTGGCTGGCATAAGTGCCTCTCTTGGGGAGAATTGCTTGACACACAGGGTTGGGTGTCGGGGGCTGTGTGCAAGGGATGTGCTTGTTGATGTAGTGGTTGATAACGAGAAGGTAACTTATCAATATATAAAGCCTCAGATGGTTAGAAGGATTGTAAATGAGCACATAATTGGGGGAAATACTATTAAGGAATGGGTTGTAGATGAGGATTATCATAACTTTTACAGAAAACAGATAAGGCTTGTGCTCTCACGCTGTGGATCTATTGACCCTGAAGACATATCTTCATATATCAATGCAGGTGGGTATGAGGCCTTAAGAAAGGCACTCTTTTCTATGACACCCGATGAAGTCCTTGAAGAAATAAAGAGGGCAAACTTGAGGGGGCGTGGAGGTGCAGGGTTTCCTGCTGGAGTAAAATGGGAGTATACAAAGAAGTCTCCGGGAAAGATAAAGTATATTATTGCAAATGGTGATGAGGGAGACCCGGGGGCATTCATGGACAGGTCTGTTATGGAAGGTGACCCGCATAGCCTCATTGAGGGAATGATTATTTGCGCCTATGCAATAGGTGCTCAGATGGGGTTTATCTATGTGAGACAGGAGTATCCCTTAGCAGTTGAACGACTGGAAAAGGCAGTGTCTCAGGCAAGAGAAAGGGGATTACTTGGAAAGGGGATCTTAGGTAAGGATTTTGATTTTGATATAAGGCTTAAGCTTGGTGCAGGTGCATTTGTATGTGGTGAGGAGACAGCACTCATAGCATCAATAGAAGGGAAAAGAGGTATGCCAAGGTCAAGGCCTCCATTTCCTGCAGAGCGTGGGTTATGGGGAATGCCAACAGTTATAAATAATGTAGAGACACTTGCAAACGTTCCATATATCATAAAAAATGGTGCTGATTGGTTTCTTTCCATAGGAACCAAATCCTCACCAGGGACAAAGGTCTTCTCATTAACAGGAAAGATTAAAAACACAGGGTTGATAGAGGTTCCAATGGGCATTACGCTCAGGGAAATAATATATGATATTGGCGGAGGAATATTAGGTGATAGAAAATTTAAGGCGGTTCAGACAGGTGGTCCTTCAGGTGGTTGTATCCCTGCGGAGTATCTTGACCTTCCTGTAGACTTTGACTCACTTACGTCGGTAGGTTCCATAATGGGCTCAGGTGGAATGGTGGTGCTTGATGAAACCGACTGTATGGTTAATGTTGCAAAATTTTTCCTTGAATTCACACAGGCTGAATCGTGTGGGAAATGTGTTCCATGTAGAATCGGCACAAGAAGGCTACTTGAGATACTTGAGAGGATAACCGGGGGAAAGGGTAAGCCTGAGGATATTGAACTCCTTGAGGACTTAAGCCATGATATAAAAGCCACATCTTTATGTGGGCTTGGTCAGACTGCTCCAAACCCTGTGCTTAGCACTATTAAGTATTTTAGAGATGAGTACGAGGCGCATATTTATGATTTAAAATGCCCATCCAAGGTATGCAAAGACCTTATCACATATTTTATAGGGGATTCCTGCACGGGCTGCACGGCCTGTCTCAGGGTGTGTCCAGCGGGTGCTATTACGGGTGAGAAAAAGAAATTACATAAGATAAATCAGGATTTATGCATTAAATGCGGGGCATGCCTTGATGTGTGTAAGTTTAATGCAGTTTTAAAGGCGTAGGAGGAGCCGACATGGTAACCCTAACAATAGACGGCAAAAAAGTAACTGTTCCAGAAACATTTACACTCCTTGAGGCTTCTAAAAAACTTGATATTTATATCCCTACCCTCTGCTATCATCCAAAGATCACACCCTTTGGGGGATGCAGGCTCTGTATTGTTGAGATAAAAGGTATGAAAAATCCTGTGACCGCATGTACAACCCCTGTAAGTGAGGGTATGGAGGTCACAACCACAAGCCCTTATCTTGAGAGATTGCGGAAAACTATACTGGAATTAATCCTTTCAGACCATCCTAATGACTGTATGGTGTGTGAGAAGGCAGGAGATTGCACACTCCAGGAGCTTGCATACTTTTATGGTATAAGGGAGATGAGATTTGAGGGGGAGAGAAGGAGATATACAAAAAGGGATGATAACCCATTTATTGAGAGGGAGCTTGAAAAATGTATAATGTGTGGCAGGTGTGTGCGGGTGTGTGCTGAGGTTCAAGGGGTCTCTGCCATTGATTTTGGATACAGAGGTTTCGATTTAAAGATATGCACACCATTTGAAAAAGACCTGAGTTGTGAGTTCTGTGGTCAATGTGTGGCGGTATGCCCTACCGGGGCACTTAGAGGCAAGATGTGGACGCAGAAAGGAAGGCAGAAGGGTGTAAAAGAGGTTGATACAATATGTCCCTACTGCGGTGTTGGCTGTAATATCACACTTCATGTAAGAAGAAATGAGGTAATAAGGGTTACATCCAAGGAGGATACAGTAAATGAGGGATGGCTGTGTGTAAAGGGTAGATTTGGTTATAGTTTCATAAGTAGCCCTGATAGGCTTACAAAACCACTTATAAGGATAGCCCCGAAGGGATGTGAAGCGGCAGACCCAAGGCGTGCGGGGGAATCCCCTTACCCCTTATCCCCTACCTCTTACGAGTCTTTCAGAGAGGCCACATGGGATGAGGCATTGGATTATATTGCAGAAAGATTAAAAGAGATAAAAGAAAAGTATGGTCCTTCCGCTATAGGGGCTCTGGCATCTGCAAGATGCACAAATGAGGAAAATTACCTGTTTCAAAAGTTCATAAGGGCAGTTATTGGCACAAATAATATAGACCACTGTGCCAGGTATTGACACAGCTCAACGGTAGCCAGTCTGGCTACAGTGTTTGGCTCAGGTGCAATGACAAACTCCATCGCTGAGATTGAAAACAATGATGTCATATTTGTAATAGGCTCAAATACCACAGAGACACATCCTGTCATAGCAGTAATGATGAAAAGGGCGGTAAGAAATGGGGCAAAACTCATTGTTGCTGACCCAAGAAGGATTGATCTTGTCAGCTTTTCCCATCTGTGGCTACAGCAAAGGCCAGGAACCGATGTCGCTTTGCTTAATTCAATGATGCATGTAATCCTTAAGGAAGATTTAATTGACAAGGAATTTATACTTGCACGCACAGAGGGTTTTGAGGAATTTAGAAAGATCCTTGAAAGATATACGCCTGAGTATGGCGAGCAGATTACAGGTGTTCCAAAAGAAAGGATAATTGAGGCAGCACTTCTTTATGGCAGGGCAAGGCGTGCAGGGATATATTACACTATGGGTATGACACAACACACACATGGAACTGACAATGTCTTTGCACTAGCAAATCTTGCCCTCATGACAGGAAATGTGGGGATAGAATGCGCAGGTGTAAATCCCCTTAGGGGGCAGAATAATGTTCAGGGTGCATGTGATATGGGATGTCTTCCCGACGTATTTCCCGGCTATCAAAAGGTAAATGTCCCTGAAATAAATAAAAAGTTTAGCGATGCATGGAAGAGCAGGCTTTCAGACAAAGTAGGCCTTACCGCACAGGAGATGATATGGGCTGCAGATGGTGGTGCACTCAAGGCTATGTATGTAATGGGTGAAAATCCTGTATTGACTGACCCTGATGTAAACCATACAATAAGGGCATTAAAAAATCTTGAATTCCTTGTTGTTCAGGATATATTTATGACAGAGACTGCAGAACTTGCGGATGTGGTATTGCCTGCAGCCTGCTTTGCTGAAAAAGAGGGGACATTTACAAACACGGAAAGGAGGGTTCAGCGTATAAGAAAGGCGGTAGAACCACCTGGGGAGGCAAGGGAAGATTCCTGGATAATCATGGAGTTAAGTAAAAGACTTGGTTATGGTGAGATGAACTATTCCAGTATAGAGGAGGTTTTTAACGAGATAAGAACACTCTGGCCTGCTGTGGCAGGTATCACCTATCACAGGATTGAAAAAAAGGGGATTCAATGGCCATGTCCTACCCTTGACCATCCAGGCACACAGTATCTTTTTAAAGGGGGTTTCCCGAGGGGTAGGGCGCCTTTTACTAGGGTAGAATATAGAGAGCCAGAGGAGCTTCCTGATGAAGAATATCCATTTATACTCTCTACAGGAAGACAGCTTTTTCATTACCATGCAAGATCAATGACAGGAAGGGTCCCCGCTCTAAATACAGTTTCACCTGAAGGATATGTAGAACTAAATCCAGAGGATGCAGAAAGACTTGGCATCATTGATGGTGAGATAGTCAAAGTATCATCAAGAAGGGGTGCAATAGAGGTAAGGGCAAAGATCTCAGAAAGACCACAAAAAGGTATGGTATTTATACCATTTCATTTTAGCCAAGCCAATGTCCTTACCAACACTGCACTTGACCCTATATCAAAGATACCTGAATTGAAGGTATGTGCAGTAAGGATAGAAACCGTAAGGCGTAAGGTGTAATAAGACCCATAAATGAGAAGTTTCATCTGGCCACCTGACAGTTTTCCAAGAGGACGCAGATGAACGCGGATAAACGCATCCCTCCAGGGATGGCCCCAGGGGGAAGTACTGGGGATGCCCGTCGCGGGCGCGTCTCCTCACCCCCTCATTGCCGAGTACGACCGGATGTCGCTGGAGGAGCGCCGGGCATTCTGGCAGCAGCAGTTCCTCAAATGCATCAAGTGCTACGGTTGCCGCAACATCTGCCCCGAATGCTTCTGCGAGAACTGCGCGCTGGAGGACCCGCTGTGGGTGGAGCCGGGAATCCTGGCCCCGCCCTTCCCCTCCTTCCACCTTGATCCGGGCAATGCATATGGCGACTCGCTGCGTCCTCTGCCGCCAGTGCGAACTGGTCTGCCCGGCCCACATCCCGTTGACCGTCTCTACGAACTGGTCCGGCGAGACGTGGCCGAAATGCTGGGGTATGAGCCCGGTGCCGACTTTTTCGTCGCCCCACCGCTCCCGCTGACGCCGGAAGAGGCGCCGATAAAGGGAGGCCGCCTGTGAATCTGTCCAGAGAAGAAACTTTGCTGTTCTATAAACTCCGCTTCGCCCTGCTGGCCTACGTGAATCGGCACCTGCAGATCATCCCCAAAATCACCACCGCCGACCAGATCGACCAGCAAGTGGAGGGCCTTTCGGACAAAGTCGGGATGACTGTCGCAGAGATGGTCCATGCGGCTGGAGAGGGACGTCTGCGGGCAATGTTTGTGATGGGCGAAAATCCCCTCCTCTCCGACCCCGACATCCACCATACTCGGGAGTGCCTGGAGAAACTGGACTTTCTGGTCGTACAGGACATCTTCCTCACCGAGACGGCTGAACTGGCCCACGTTGTCCTCCCGGCGGCGGCGTTCGCCGAGAAAGAGGGTACTTTCACCGTCACCGACCGCCGCATCCAGCGGGTGCGCAAAGTGGTGGACCCGCCGGGGGAGGCGCAGGCCGATTGGGAAATCCTCTGCGCCCTGGCGAAGTATCTGGGGGCCGGTGGCTTTGACTTCTCCTCCCCCGAAAGATAATGGCGGAGATCGCCCGCGTGGCGCCCAGTTACGGCAGCGTCACCTACGAACGGCTGGACCGGGAGGGCTCTCTCCAGTGGCCCGTGCCGACGACCGATCATCCCGGCACCCCGTATCTCCACAAGGAAAAATTCACCCGTGGGCTGGGGAAATTCCATCCTGTGGAGTTCCAGGAGGCTGCCGAACTTCCCGACGAGGAATACCCGTTCATCCTGACCACCGGCCGCGTGATGTTCCAGTATCACACCGGGACGATGAGCCGTCGGTCGGAGAAACTGGAACAGGAGGCGCCGGAGCCGTATGTGGAGATCCATCCGGACGACGCCGCCCGGATCGGGCTGAACGGCGCCCAGCGGGTGCGGGTCTCCAGCCGCCGCGGGCAGATAGAACTGGCCGTCCGGGTGACCGACCGCATCCGCCCCGGCGTCGTCTTCATCCCCTTCCACTACGCCGAAGCGGCTGCCAACGTCCTGACCCACACGGCGCTGGACCCGGTCGCCAAAATCCCGGAACTCAAAGTCTGCGCGGTGCGAGTAGAACCGCTACCATAACTTACGCTTTACGTTTTGCTTTTTACGCCTTACACCGTGCACGAACTCTCCGTCACCCAATCCATCCTGGAGGTCGCCCTGGCCCACGCCCAGCGGGCCGGGGCGACCCGTATATTGCGCATCTCCCTGGCCGTGGGGGAACTCTCCGGAATCGTCGGGGAATCGGTTCAGTTCTACTTTGACATCATCAGCAAAGAGACGATGGCCGAGGGGGCGGAACTGGTCTTCCGGCACGTGCCAGCGCGGTTTCGCTGCCTGGAGTGTGGCACGGAGTACGAACCCGGCGGACCGGACTGGACCTGTCCCCAGTGCGGCGCGCTGCGACCGATCGCGGTGGGAGGACGGGAACTGCTGGTGGAGAGCATAGAAGTAGAATGACGGGAGGGCATCTCCTACCGGTTACCGGCGCGGTGCTGGCCGGAGGGGCCAGTCGCCGGATGGGACAGAACAAAGCGTTCCTGGAACTGCACGGCAAACCCCTCATCCTCCACGTTCTGGAGCGTCTGGCCGAAGTCTGTGTTGAACGAATCATCGTCGCCAACGACGTCTCGCAGTACGCCGGCCTCGGTGTGCCGGTGGTGACGGACCGGTTTCCCGGCGTGGGAGTCCTGGCTGGCCTGCATGCCGGGCTGCAGGCCGCCTCCCACGACCTGATGCTGGCCGTCGGATGCGACATGCCCTTTCTGAACCCCGACCTATTGCGCGCACTGATCGGCTGGGCAGAAGGATATGATGTCGTCGCACTCCGGCAAGGGGAACAGGTAGAAACCCTGCACGCCGTCTACCGGCGCACCTGTCTGGGCCCGATGGAAAACGCCATCCGCGCTGGCGAACGCCGCATCATCTCTTTCTTCCCCCGCGTACGTGTCCGCTACGTTTCCCCCGAAGACATCTTGCCCCTGGACCCTGAACTCCGTTCGTTCCGCAATATCAACACGCCGGAGGAATGGGAAGCAGTCCGGCAAGAGTTGGCCTCTCGTCCCCCCACGAGGATTTTGGGATAATTTGCGGATAATTTGGGCTATCTGGGATATATCCACGGATAACCTGGGGATATCGCCCTTTGTAGAGTTGGACGCGTCGGGCTATAATTGGGGCGAGGTTAGAACGTTTGTTCTATTCTTCGCCGGGCAGCGGGGAGCGTCTTCCGAAGCAGATGTACATTGGGGCCCGGCCCTGATCGCTCCCCTCGCTTTGCCCGAAGGAGGGTCCGATGCGCCGAATGCTGGAATACCAGGCCGACCGCATTGAGGCGGTCCTGGCCCAACACAAAATCCCTGCCCGCGTCACCGGCGGCACCGTCACCCCGCGCTGGATTCGCTTCCAGGTCGCCCCCGCCCTGGGCGCCCGCATCGCCGCCATCACCGGCCTGGCGGAGGAACTGGCTGCTGCGCTGGACGCTCCCGCCGTCCGCGTCGCCCGCCAGGGGGCGATGATCGCCGTGGAGGTGCCCCGGGACGACCCCAAGCCGGTACGGTTGCTGCCCTTGCTGCAGGGGATGCGCAACGTCCCGCCCGTCACCGCCGTCCTGGGCATCGCCGACGACGGAGTGCCCTTGCTCATCCGTCTCCCTTCGCCGGACGTGGCGCACATTCTGGTGGCGGGCACCACGGG
>Ga0209721_1000457_pt1 | contig 36999 bp, 45 predicted proteins | sample TshhotsprinmetaG_FD_184139 | JGI IMG/M metagenome (GOLD analysis project Ga0209721, IMG submission 184139) | Hot spring microbial communities from South Africa to study Microbial Dark Matter (Phase II) - Tshipise hot spring metaG (SPAdes)... | ecosystem: Environmental > Aquatic > Thermal springs...
AGTGGAACAATGAAATTGCCCCAGGCCAAAAGAAAAACCAATATGGAGACAGAAGCGATACCGGGAGCAGAGAGAGGCAAAAAAACCTTAGTGAAAATGGTAAAGTAAGAAGCTCCATCAATGAGAGCTGCCTCGATCAACCCAGAGGGAACAGAAGCCATGTAGGACCTTAAGATGATAATAGCAAACGGGGCTAAGAATACCGAGAGGGCAAGAACAACACCAATATGAGAGTCAATCAGTTTCAATTTTGTAAACATGAGAAAGAGGGGAATGATAATCGCCGTATAGGGGAGCATCTGTACAAAGGCAAAGAGAAAGCTCAAAGAATTCTTGAAGAGAAACTGAAACTTGGTGATGACAAAGGCAGCGGGCAAGGCAACCATTAGGGTCAAAAGGAGCGTTCCAAAAGAAATGGCAAAGCTATTCTTGATATAGGGGAGGAGCGTAGAGAGAGCTTCTCGATAATATGCGAGAGTAGGACGAGGGGGAAAGAGATAAGGGGGTTTGTAAAAAATTTCCTCCGTAGACATGAATCCCCCTATAGCGATGAAATAGAGAGGAGAAACAATGAGAATAACCACCAAGGCGACAAGGACACTCCACTTCCATCCTCCTTGTTTTTTCACCAAGCCTCACCTCTCTTCCCATTTCATTCGGTTCGAAAACCCGATAAACACGATGACGATTATCTGCATTAGTACGAGTACCGCCGTAGATTTTCCAAATTGAAATCTATCAAAAGCAAGAGAGTAAGAAAAAGTGCTCAAAAGATGGGAGGCTCCTCCCGGACCTCCTTTGGTTACGATCCACACAAGGTCGAAGACCTTAAAGGTCAAGATACACCCCAAAACGAAGGTGGTGATAATGACCGGCTTCAAGACCGGTAGAGTAATGTACAATACCCTTTGCCAACCTTTTGCGCCGTCTATGGCGGCACTTTCGTAGAGTTCTCCAGGAATTTGTTGCATACCGGTATAGAGCAGAATAAAGTTGAAAGGAATTCCCAACCATACATTAACGGTGGTGAGAGAATAAATTGCCATTCTCTCGGTAGTTATCCACATAACCGGTTCCTTAATCCATCCCAGGGCGGTAAGAAAATTATTCAAAAACCCGTTATCGCTAAGAAACCATCTAAAAAAAGAACCCGAAACCATGATGGGCATAACCCAGGGGATCATCACCAGTGCTTGGAAGAGACCTTTCAAAGGAAATTCACGGTCAAATAAAAGAGCAAGCAAAAAACCAACCACCATCTGGAGAAAGATAGAAACTAAGGTGAAAACGGCAGTATTGGTGAGAGCTTTCCAAAAAGTAGCATTGACTAAGATATCACTATAGTTTGCTATTCCCACACTGCGAGCCGTGCCTCGAATATAACTGATCAGGTTAACATCCTTGAAACTCAAAAAGACGTTATAAACTATGGGATAAATTCCGAAAAAGATCACCAAGACTAAGGACGGGATTAAAAAAAACAAAAGAGAAGTTCTCGATATCTTCATCTCTTCTCCTCCTCAACCATCATTCCGAAGACGCTTTGGGGGTGAATTCGGAGAGAACCCCTGGGTGGCAAGATACCATGAGCGGGTTTCCCCGCTCATGGTATCATTTCTCCTTAGCCCTTTCTAAAACCTCCATCAAAGTTTGCCTGACAAAATTCTTGGTCTCTTCATATTCTTGGCCAGGAAAGAGAGCTTTGATATTCCGAGCTGCTCCCTGGAAAGCCTCCTCAGGCGACTGTGACCCAGTAAGTGCTTTTTGTAAGGCTAAAGCGAGTTCGGTAGAAACATCGGGGTACTTCCCCATTCCCCCCATAGGAGGACGAGGTAAGGCAAACTCGGCTTGTTTAATAAATACTTCAAATTCTGGTTTCATGGCCGCTATCTTTGTCGAGTAAGAAGCAAGGGTTGGAATGTGACCTGTCCAATTGGCGTAATATTCGTCAAGTTTTTCCTTAAACCAAATGCGTATCAATTCCCAACTATATTTCACCTTTTCAGCATCAGCAGTTGTTATGCCCGTACACTCTCCACCAAACGGTAAAACCGCGGAACGCATGCCTGCGTCTGGAACCGGGAAAGGTGCTACTTTCACATCACCCATCTTTTCAAGCACATCTGGGAGAAGATGCCAACCGAATTCCCAGTTTCCATTCACCATCATAGCTACTTGAGCATTCATGAACCATATCGTCTCGTCACCTTGGTCTTTTAAGTTGACGACATCCCGGGGAGCATATCCCTCCTTCACCAAGCCAGTAACGAATTCTAAGGCCTCTATCGCCTCTTTTTGATCGAGTTCTAAGAGACTCCCGCCATTTGACCACAGGAAAGGCTCGAATTGCCAGGTGCCTGCTTCATCTGCACCCGCGTAGAAGATAATACCGTAAATTCCCAGATTTTCCTTTATCTTTTTACAAACCTCGGCGAATTCTGCCCACGTTCTCGGCGGCTGGTCAACCCCCACCTTCTGGAGCATGTTCTCTCGGTAGAAAATGGCAAGGTTGTTGGTATGTATTTGCAAGGCGTAAATACCTTCATCGGTACTGGTTAACAAGCGATGACCGCTGAAGAAATCCATCCAGAAATCATTCCCTAAATCCTGCATAACTTGTTCTTTAATATTCTGGAAGATATCTGCCTCGATTAACTGAGGCACCCAAGGATTGTCTAAATACACAAGGTCAGGCAAGGTATTCGAAACAGCCTGTTGGAGAATGGTAGACATATACTCAGCAAAGGGAATGTACACGTAGTTTACTTCCACATCTGGATATTTCTTGTTAAACTCTGGAACTAAAACCTTTTGGATGAACTGTGCCACTTGCTCGTTGGGGTTAGAATAACTTTGGAAAGTCAAGGTAGTTCCCGCAAAAACCGACGTCCCTACCACCAAGGGCAAAAACAGAACCAACCAAACCAACGTTTTCTTAAGCATATCCATCCTCCTCCGTTGAGAAACTACTCGTATTGTAGACACAATTTTTTCGGTGTGTTAAGATTAAAAGTGCTTTAAAAAGGAGGACTATTGCGACTTGTTAGACCTTTTCCGTCTTAACTACGCTTTGCCCTTAGAAGCGATAAATGGAGGATTATTTCTATCGAGAGGTACCGGAAAACACCCAGACCGAATAATTGATTCCTATGAATTCATTTTCGTAACCTCCGGAGAACTGCATATTCAAGAAGAACATCAACCCTTTGCTTTACTCTCCAACCATTATCTCATTCTTTATCCGGAAAAACGACATTGGGGAACGAGTCCCTTCACGCCCAATCTCAGTTTCTATTGGATACATTTTCGAGTAGGCGAAGCTTTCGGAGAAGAGAAACCAAATCTTTTGCAAATTCCCCGTTACGGAAAAGTAGAGAGACCAGAGTTCCTTAAAGAGCTCCTGCGTCGTTTCCTCGACGTCCAAGAAGTGACGAGCAACACCACTCTGTTGCGAAGTCTATTCCTCCTCACCATTCTTTGCGAGATAAAAGACCAATTCGAAAATCCCGAACACGATAGGCTTGTAGCCACCTCTACCGAGACCTTAGCGAACCTCGTAGAACAGTATATCAGAACCCACTTCCACGAAAAAATTTCTACCTCTACCATTGCCAGAAAACTGGGTTATAATCCGGACTACCTTGAACGGAGGTACAAAGAAACGTTTAGTCGCACCATAAGCGAAGGAATACAGGAACGTCGCCTTCGCCATGCGAGCAACCTACTCCTCGAAAGTAATATGACCGTAAAAGAAATAGCCCTAAGGTGTGGCTTTAGAGATTGCAGTCTTCTCCGACGGACATTCAAACAGAAAAAAGGAGTAACTCCTTCTCTTTATCGAAGACTCCGGGGAAGAATTCACGTGAATACTGCGTAATGAGAGAATAACCCTCACTGATTCATAATTACCTTGGAGTCGGTCGTATTCAGTCAATGTTCCTCGAGGAAAGACTTTTTCCTTCCTTTGAGGGGAATAGCATAGTTTCCCCAAGGTTTCTCTTTCAGGCCTTTCACTGTTTTTCTTAGCCCCGGATTGAGCGTCATGGAGCGTATCAATTTTAGGAAATTGTTGCATCATCCATAGAAAAAAGGGGCAAAGAGAGGTTGAGTCATCTTTCCTTCTCTTTTATAGAGAGTGGATGACGATAAGGCTACTCTTGAGAGGGGGTATGGGGAATTTATAGGGAAATCTCGTGTTCTATTCATGTTCTATTCATGGAAGGAAACGGAATCTCTCAAGAAAAAATCCAAAGGAGTTGATGAGATGAAAATTGCCGTTTTTTCTGACCTCCACGGAAATATTTTCGCCTTGGAGGCTGTGCTTAAGGTAATTGTACAGGCACAAGCGAATGAAATAGTGTGCTTGGGCGATCTTGTGGGATACCACCCCTTTCCTAATGAGGTCGTTGAACGTATACGACGTCTTGCCATTCCCACCATCATGGGCAATTACGATCAAGGAGTGGGTTTTGACCTTGACGATTGCGGTTGTGCCTACCGAAGTCAAGAAGAGCGAGAAAGAGGACATCTCTCGTTCGCTTGGACCCGCCGGGTAGTGACGCAAGAGCACAAGCAGTTCCTCACCCAACTTCTCCCCCGGTATGAAATAGAGTTCGGAGAACACCGTCTCCTCTTTGTCCACGGAAGTCCCCGCCGCATCAATGAGTACCTCTTTCCCGACCGGCCGGAGGAGAGTTTCCTCCATATGATGGAAAAGGAAAAGGCTCAGGTTCTCGTTTGCGGACATACCCACATCCCATTCTGCCGCCGTATCCAACACCTCCTTGTGATTAACGACGGAAGCGTAGGGCTCCCCAAAGACGGAGACTGGCGGGCTTGTCTTTGCCTCATTGAAATCGGAGAGGAAATCACCGTCCATTTCGAGCGCATCCCTTATCCTCGGGAACTCCTCCTCCACGAATACGAAAAATATCCCGAACTCCCTCGTTTCCTATGAGAAAGACGTACCGCATTCTTCACCCTCGAAAAGAGTACGAGACTTGACAGAAAAGGAGAAAAAACGTATCCTTTATTTAGAAATATTTCTAAATATTGTTATGAGGAGGACAACATGGGTAACGGAAAAGTTCCACTCCCTATCAACCGTTTCTTTCTCGGGTGGACCATCATCCTCTACGGCGTGAGCGCTCTCCTCTACCCCTACCTCCCCGATAGAGTTCCTGCCCACTGGAATGTAACCGGGGAAGTGGATCGGTATGCCGGAAAACTCTTTCATGTGCTCTTTTTTCCCTCCCTCATTCTTGGACTCTACCTGCTCATGGGCCTTGCCCCGGTTATTGAACCTAAAAAAGGGAGCTACGAAAAATTTCGTAATACTTTCGAGTTTTTCCGAGCACTCATCACCATTTTTTTCTCATTTCTCTATCTCATTACTACCTTGTACGCCTTGGGCACAAAACTTTCGGTGGGGAAAATGATTCTTTTTGCCATGGGGCTTCTCTGGCTTTTCTTGGGAAACTCTATGGGAAAAATTCGCCACAACTTTACATTCGGGATAAAAACGCCCTGGACCTTAGCGAACGAAGAGGTATGGAATAAAACCCACCGAGCTTCCGGTCCTCTTTGGGTAGGAATGGGGATAGTATGGATGTCGAGTACACTCTTACCCGAAAGAGGAGGGTTTATCTTGGCCATGAGCACCTTGGTGGGGATAGTCATTTTCGGCTTTGGGTATTCCTACTTTCTCTTTGGAAGGATCAAAAAGAACGGACGACCATGAGTCTCAATCTCATTTTCAAAGCGCTCTCCGACCCCATACGAAGGGAGATTTTACAGCATCTCCGCAGGAGAGACTTGACCGCGGGAGAAATCGCCGCTCGTTTTTCACTCACCTGGCCCACTGTGTCTTACCACTTGCAGATTTTGAAAGAGGCAGGAATGGTTATCGATGAGCGCAAAGGGCAAAATATTGTCTATTCCCTCAATACCTCGGTGTTGGAAGATGTCATCCAAGTCCTCTTTGAATTCATGAACCGTAAACCTCCCTCCTCCAAATTGGGGAAATGACCTCTCAAAAATGCGTGGAGACAAGGAGAATGCGCTTTCTCTCCCGAGAGGGAAAGCCGTATTCCTCATCCTTCGTGCTACAATACCTGTAAATCGAGATGAGGTGAATATGAGCGAATGAGCTTGAGATACCCTTTTTTCCGGATCGGTATTATCGGAGGTGGACAACTGGCCAAGATGATGACTCAAGAAGCTAAGCGGATGGGTTTTTGGGTAGCAGTGCTTGACCCAACCCCCCAATCTCCGGCTGGGCAGGTGAGCGATCGGGAGATTATCGCCGATTTCTATGATAGCGAAGCCCTCACCACCCTGGCTCAAGAGGTGGATGTGGTTACCTACGATATTGAGCATGTGGACGTGCACACCCTGCAAAAGGAAGCGATACAAACGCTTATCCTCCCTTCCCCCGAGCTCCTTGCCATTATTCAGGATAAGCTCGTGCAAAAGGAAGTCCTTCGCCAAGGTGGCATTCCCATACCTCGCTTTTCCCCCGAGGTTCACCGCGAAACTCTCGAAGAACTGGGGTTACCCGCCGTATGGAAAGCTCGCTTCGGAGGATACGACGGTAGGGGAGTGGCGAGGATACAATCCGCAGAAGACCTCTCCACCCTTCCTCCGAAACCAGCGTTCTTAGAAGAACATATCGATATTGCTAAGGAACTTGCCGTACTCGTTGCCCGCAACCGCCAAGGAGAGATGGCAGTGTATCCGGTAGTGGAGATGACTTTCCACACCCATGCCCATATATGTAACTGGGTCATCGCTCCGGCAGATATCCCTCTCCAAATTGCGGAGAGAGCACGAAGTATTGCCGAACGGTGTGTCCTGCTCCTCGAAGGGGTAGGCATTTTCGCGGTAGAGATGTTCCTCACTACGGGAGGAGAACTCTTCGTGAACGAGATTGCTCCCCGTCCTCATAACTCCGGCCACTTCACCATAGAAGCCTGTGTTACTTCCCAGTTTGAGCAACACTTACGGGCCATATGTGATCTCCCTCTTGGAGCAACCGATCTTCTCAGCCCTGCAGTAATGGTTAATCTCTTAGGAGGGGAAGGATATCAAGGAACACCGGTACTCACCGGACTCACAGAGGCTTTACGCATTCCCGGAGTTTCTTTCCACTTCTACGGAAAGAGAGAAACCCGTCCTCTCCGCAAAATGGGTCATGTAACCATCGTGGACCAGACGAGAGAGGGAGCGATGGAAAAAGCTCGACGAGTACAAAATATCTTGAAGATTCACTCGTGAGGTGAGAATATGAACAGACCGCTCGTTGGCATCATTATGGGAAGCGACTCGGACCTCGAGGTGATGAGAGAAGCACAAACAGTGTTAGAGGAACTGAAGGTAAGTTACGAGATGACCATTGTATCCGCTCATCGGACTCCCGAACGCATGTTTCAATACGCGAAAGAAGCAGAAGAGCGTGGACTCCTCGTGATCATCGCCGGTGCGGGAGGGGCAGCCCATCTCCCCGGGATGGTGGCTTCGTTGACTTCACTCCCGGTGATCGGTGTACCGGTGAAAAGTGCTCATCTCCAAGGACTCGATTCCCTCCTCTCCATCGTGCAAATGCCTCCTGGTGTACCTGTTGCTACCGTAGCCATTAACGGTGCTCGTAATGCCGGGATATTAGCCGCGCAAATCGTGGGGGCGAAGTTTTCCGAAGTCCGCCAAAGGGTGAGGGTATACAAGGAGCAACTTCGTACCATGGTAGAAGAAAGGGCACAAAAGCTCGCGGTCAACTTCATCCCGCCTTCTCAAACACCGTAAAGGGCAAGCGAATATCGCGCGTTTCGTCTCTACCGTTACCGAGGGGGGAAGACACCAAACTCTCCACTTTTTTGACCCCCTTCGGCAAAATTTTCCACGAAATCCTCGTTTCATTTTTCCTCTCTAATACCACTCAATCGATAAAAATTTTTCTCAAAATCCCCACAACGTCCGAAAATGACGTCGTAGAGAAATATAATACCCTCAAGGAGGTGAAAATGTGCTTCGTGAAATTCGAGAAATCGGAAAAGTCTATCTTGAAGAGCGGGGTTTTGTCTTCAGCATGATCCTCCAAAGAGGAGAAACAGAGGAAGAAAGAGAAGAGGAAAGAGAAGAAACCCCAAATACATCCTCATCACAAACTCAATATCTCTTGACCATCGATTTCGACCTTACTCAAAGAAACGCATGTCTCAAATTCGTGGAAATGAGTCGCCAAATCTGCGAAGACTATCTCTGGGTAGGGAATTGTACAGGTAATGTTGCCCAAAATCGTCTCACCACCAATAAAATCGACGAACCATATCTCTTCTTTGACGCCTTGCCAAACTTGAAAGATGCACTTGCCACCCGGGCAACTCAAAAACGACCTGCAAACCGTCGTTGATCATTTCTTTGACCACCATCAATGGAATTCAGGGAAAGGAACTCACTTTTTGAAGCTGCAAACTCTACAACCTTTCGCTACTCAAGTTGCACCCTCAATTCCTTCTCCAGGGAGTTTCCCCAATCCTAAGGACTTCCACAAGGAGTTTGGTAAAATCTTTTGGAAACAGTGCAAAGAACACCTTGGCATTTCCTCCAAAGAGGTTGCCCTTCTCTCAGTAACCATCAATGGCCAAAAACCGGTCGAAATCGAGGAATATCAAAAATTCCTGGAGAAAAACCTCATCGAAGAACGCTTTGTCGAGGCTTTTCCAGGGTGTTGCCATGTATGCGGAGAAAAAAGGAGGCTCTCACCGCCGACACCACCCGTTTTATGGCTAAATTTTACATCACCAAGCTCATCACCTTTTCCTCCGAGCTTGAAGGAAAAAGCAAAAAGGGTGGCTTTGCCAAAAACTTCTCCTTGTGTCCCGATTGCTACAAGGAAATCTTAGCCGGCATGCGCTACCTTGATAACTACCTGCGAAGCAATCTGGCAGGAAACACTTTTTGGATCATTCCCGGGCTCTTTTTCAACCCCTTGGAGAGTCAGCTCACCAAGCGATGGATAGAAATCGCACGCGACCACATCTCTTCGATACTCGACCCGGACAATGCCTTGAGCTTCCGTCACAAAATTGAAAGAGAACTTGAAGACTACCGCCGATTTGAAGAACTTGCCGACCTTGCCCATGTTCATCTCCTCTTCTACGAAAAATCGAAAAGTGCCTTTAAAGTGAAAAAACTCATCCGTGAAATTCCTCTCCGGTGGATACAAACCCTCAACCAAGCTTTTCTTGAAACCAAAGCCTTAGGAGACGAAGTCCTCGGTAACAACGGAAACCCTAAAAAATGGCTCCTATCTCTCAAAGATATCTACACTCTTATTCCCCTCCGTTCGGGAAACACTCGAGAATACAAAAAAATCCTTGACCTTTACGAGAGCATCCTTTCGCGGTGGCCCTTGGAGCGCTCTTTTCTCATGCAATCTTTTCTCACTCTGAGCGCCATCTATCTCCTGGAAAAGCCGGGATATAACATCCATCCGGGTAAAAATCCCCAGCTCGGGCTCACTTTTGCCCTTTTGCAGGGGAATCTTTTGCTTCAGTTCTTAGAAAAACTCAACATCCTTCAAGGAGGTGGTCATATGACCGAACCGATAGCCAGGCTTCTCCCGGAGAGTATCACTCGATACGTAGAAAAAATGGGTTATTCGGAGGAAGCAACGGCACTTTTTCTCTTGGGGTACATGATTGGAGCCATCGGTGCTGAACAGGTAAGAGGAGCTGATTTCAACGCAAAAAAACCCATTTTGAACAAAATCAACGTTAATGGCATGAATTCCCATCAAATCCGTATTCTCTCCAACGAAGTCTTTGAAAAATTAGACCAATATCGAATTCGCGGATATTATGAGAAGACTTTCGCGGTGATGAAAAGTCTCCTTGACCCGCACATTTCCCGGTGGTCTCTGTCCGATGCGGAAAGTGTGTTCTATCTCCTTTCCGGATACTCATTCTATATCTACGAGCGCATCCAAAAAGCGCAAACAAAGGAGGAAAACCAATGAGCGAAAACCTCTACAACGTGAATTCTGAAATCCTCTATCTCTACGATGCCAAAATGACCAATCCCAACGGCGATCCTGACGACGAGAACAAGCCTCGTTTCGACTATGAAAAAGAAGTCAATCTGGTAAGCGACGTGCGCCTCAAGCGGTACATCCGCGACTACCTTCAAAGCAGAGGATACGGAATTTTCGTCAGCAAAGTCGACGGCGAAACTGTCGATGCCACCGAACGATTAAAAAGGGTGCTCAAGAAGGAAAAATTGACTGCTCTTTCCAAGGAGGACACCGATCAAATTCTTAAAGAACTCATCGATGTGCGATTATTTGGTGCCACCATGCCCATTAAAGCACAAGAGGGAAGCCGCGGAGCGACTTCTACTTTTACCGGTCCGGTACAATTCTCTTGGGGATATTCCCTCAACAAAGGAGAATTGGTTCGTTCTAACTCCATCACTTCTCTCTTCGCAGGACGAACCGAAGAGGGGAAGGGTGAATATGGTACTTTTGGTAAAGACTGGCGACTCTACTATTCGCTCCTTGCCTTTTATGGCATCATCAGTGGTTACCGAGCACAATACACTCAACTCACCAAAGAGGACGTAGATTTACTCGACGACGCTCTGCTCAATGCTATTCCGCTCATGGCTTCCACCCGGAGCAAGATCGGACAGAAACCACGCCTCTTCTTACGGATTGAGTACAAGGACCTTTACACCTTCTTGGGAGATTTGCGCGGGAAAATTGTTCTGGATAGAGAAACAGGGCTCCGAGATATCAAAGATTTTACCGTTGATCTTACCCCTCTTTTTGAATTTCTTAAAAAATATGAAGAGAAAATTCAAAAACTCTTGGTCTATGTCGACCCCGAGCTCCGAGTGAAAGGTGAACCATTGGATGAGCAACTTTCTACCCTCTTTCCTCACTGTGTAACCTTCTTGCCCAAAAGCGGTGACCACCATGCAGGTAATCGTCTTTGACCTCATCGGGAAGATGGCTCATTTCCGGCAGTACTATACCAATTCTTCTTCTCTTTCCTCTTTCTTCCCCTCACGCACTACTCTTGCGGGAATGGTGGCCGGAATGATGGGAATGCATCGTGATTCCTATTACCCCATCTTCAGCGAAGAAAAAGCCCGTTTTGCCCTGAGCGTCAAATCACCTCTACGAAAAAAAATCTACACTGTAAACTACGTATGGGCCGAAAACCCCAAGCAACTCAACCTGAGTAAAGGACAACACACGCAGGTACCCTTAGAAATTGTGCTTCCCAGTGAATACCGTGACCTCATTGTCTATCGGGTTTTCCTTGCCCACCAAGACCAAGAATTTTTTCGACGCCTCTCCGAAATTATCATGGAGCACAAAATTCACTTTCCTCCTTATCTGGGTTTAAGTGAATTCCCTACTTCCTTACGACCAATATGGTGTGGAACAACGCAAGAAAAAACCGTCCGTGGGGAATGGGTATTGAACTCCGTGGTGAACATTTCTTGGCTCAGAGAACAAGGGTGCTCTATTACTCCCTATCAGGGTGCCATGTACGTGAAAGAGCTTCTGCCTCTGGCCTTTGATGAAAATCGTAGACTCTGTTCCGCTCCTCGGGAGTTCGTGGGAGAAATAAAACAAGGAGAAATCCACGTAAAAGGTCAAGCTCAAGTTCACTCCATCTCTCAAGGTGAGCTCGAGGAAACGATAGTATTTTTAGAGGAATAGAAACATGGTGTATTACTCGCACATCAAAAAAGAAAACGGGGTGATCAAGGAGGAGGAATCCACCCTCCTCCCGACACACCTCCTTGAGGTGGCGGAGAGAACACAGAAATACTTCTTTTTTGATCATGACGAGTCTCTCTCCCAAGTTGCTTATTTTATCGGACTCACCCACGATTTTGGAAAGTATACCACCTATTTCCAAGACCATCTCCGGGGAGAACGGCATTGGGGAGCTCTCAGTAATCATGCTTTCCTTTCCGCCCTCTACACCGCGCTGGTTTTACAGACCAACTCTATCCGTTTCTCGATTGACACAAAAATAAAACCCATCCTCCCTCTCCTCGGATTTTTCGTCGTTTTTCACCATCACTCCGATCTCCGTTCTTTGGAATACACCATAATCTGTTTAGAAGACGAATCCCACCAAGCAATCCTTGCAAAGCAAATCGCCGATCTTACTGAAAATGCAAGCAAAATCAATCAAGAACTGCCCTCCTTAGGACTTCTTCCGATCGAAACACTCACTACCCAACTTGTGAAAATCAAACAAGACCTTACACGCCAAAACTATCAGTTTAAAAACAAACTGGACCAAGAGGAAAAAGCCCAAGCTGTCATTTTGGTGCTGAGTTTTTTTCTGCACTCATTGATGCTGATAAAAAGGAAGCAGGGAAGGTTCCCGATATAGCCCGCAAACATATTACTTCTTCTCTTGTGGAGGAGTATAAAGCCCAAAACTTTCAAGACCAGCCACGAGAAGGCATCAACCTTCTCCGCGAAACTATTTTTCGGGAAGTAATGGAAAAAGCAAAAACTCTGGATCTTCAAAAAACACGTATCCTCACTCTCACCGCTCCTACCGGTTCGGGGAAAACTCTAACCAGTTTCTCCCTGGCACTGATTTTACGAGAACGCATGGAAAAAGAATTCGGTTACCTCCCTCGCATTATCTACGCCCTCCCTTTTATCACCATTATCGACCAAAACCCTGCATTCTTTGAACAGGTTCTTTCTCTCCTCCCTGACTTCCATGAGAATATTTCCTCCTACCTTCTTGCTCATCATCATCTCACCGACATTCACTACCGAGAGGGAGGAGAAGAAAAAGAATTCGATGTAGCGCTTTCACTCATCGAATCGTGGGAAGCAGAAGTGATCGTAACCACCTTCATTCAACTTCTCCATTCGGTTATCGGATGTAAAAATAGCTTTTTACGCAAGTACCATCATTTAGCTCGGAGCATCATTCTGCTTGATGAAGTACAAAATATCCCTGCTGAGTATTGGCCATTGGTGCGTTCGGTCTTCGTGCTCCTCACCAAATATTTAGGATGTACCCTCATTCTCATGACTGCTACCAAACCATTAATTTTTCACGAGGGAGAAGCCGTAGAACTCTTAGACCGAGCACCACATTATTTCCATGCTTTGAGCCGAGTGACCATTTATCCTCGGCTCGAAAAATCATGGTACCTTGACGAATTCGTAGAATGGTTTCAGGGTATTTACCAATCTTCTCGGTCCTATCTCATGGTGCTCAACACCATTCGTTCTTCTGTCGAGGTCTATGAAAAACTCAAAAAGCGAAATCTACCGAACCTCTTTTATCTTTCGGGTAATCTTATTCCCCGCGACAAACTGGAACGAATCAGAAAAGTGAAAGAACTGCTTGAAAAGGGAGAAAAGCCAATCCTTCTCTCAACCCAAGTTGTTGAAGCCGGTGTGGATTTAGATTTTGATGTTGCCATCCGGGATCTCGGACCGCTCGACTCTATCATCCAAGTAGCTGGGCGTTGTAACCGCAATTTTAAGCGCGGAAAAAATGCCGGAGAGGTATGGGTGGTATCTCTATGGAATGAAAAGGAGAGGGAGTACGCACCCCTTGTATACCTTAAAACTCTGCCACTTGCCTCGCGAAACCTCCTCGAAAATCTTTCATCAATCACGGAGGGTGAAATTTTGGAGTTGGTAGAAAAGTACTTCACCACACTGAAGATGGTGAAATCATTTGATGAATCAGAGGACCTCTATCAAGCTCTCCTCCACCTACGCTTCTATGCCAAAGATGAAAAATCAGTGAGTGATTTTGAACTCATTAAGCAACAGGGCATCATTTACCCGGTATTCATCGAAAAAGACGAAGAAGCACGACAGGTTTGGCAGGAATTTATCCGTATCAATGAAGATGAAACCCAAAAACCCTGGGAGAAAAAGAGAAAATTCTTAACTATAAGGAGCCGATTCACTCAATATGTGGTAAACGTACGCCTCACCGGTCAAGGCCCAACGCTCCTTGAAATCTTCTTTAAAGAAGAACTGGGTTATGTCCCTTATCAAAGAGTGCCTGAGTTTTACGACCCAGAGATGGGTTTTCGTCACAGCGAAAACTACCACGCCTTTTTCCTGTAGGAAAGCTATGGAAAGAGTGAACGGCACCCTCATCGCGAGTTACTACGCTTGCCACCGAGAACTTTGGTATATGGCACACGCAATTATCCCTGATGAAGAGCACGACTTTTTGGAACTGGGTCGCCTTGTGGGGAAAATATTCCTACGAAGGGGAAGAAAAAAAATCCTTTTAGGAGATATCAAGCCCTCACCAAATCGACCTCATCAAAGAAGAAAAAGGGGCTTTAGTCGTCGGAGAGATTAAAAAATCAAGTCGTTCCAAACGAACCGGTATTATGCAATTGTACTTTTATCTCCTTACGCTTAAGGAGAAAGGTATCAACGTCCGAGGAGAAGTTTTGTTTCCCGAGGAAAAGAAGAAAATCCAACTGGAACTCAACGAAAACATGGAAAGGGAACTCCACCGTGCCATTACTCACATCAAACAAATCATTCACGAAGACACCCCTCCACCAAAAACACGCATCTCTTACTGCAAATCTTGCGCCTATGAGGAGCTATGTTTCGCATGAAAGAGAGCATTTACATTTTTGCCCATGGAGAACTGAAACGAAAAGAAAACACGCTCTGTTTCACGAATAAAGAGGGTATTCGTAAATATCTCCCCGTTGAACAAATAAAGGAAATCCACTGTTTTGGAGAAATTAATCTCAACAAGGAATTACTCGAATTCCTCTCTCAACACCAAATTATTCTCCACTTTTACAACCACTACGAATACTACGTAGGTAGTTACTACCCCCGAGAATACTATAACAGTGGCTATCTTACCCTCAAGCAGGCAGAGTATTACCTTAATATTGAAGCCCGTCTCCTTATAGCACGACAGTTTATCTCTGGAGCACAAGACAACATGACGAAAACCCTCCAATATTACTGCCGACGGGGGATAAATCTCTCTTCTTATCTCGAGACCATCTCTACACTCTCTCAGTCTATTGACAAGCAAAAGACCGTCGAAGAGCTAATGGCCCTCGAAGGAAACATACGAGAAGTCTATTATCAAGCTCTCGATACCATTTTTGCTTCGAGTGGCTTAGTCATTGACAAGCGTACTCGCCGACCTCCCACAATGAATTAAACGCCCTTTTGAATTTCGGCGATTCTCTCCTCTATGCTTGTGTCCTGAGTGAGATATACAAAACGCACCTTGATCCTCGCATTGGCTTTTTGCATGCTACTAATTTCAGACGTTTTTCTCTCAATTTGGACATTGCCGAAATTTTCAAACCTATTCTCGTCGACCGCGTTGTCCTCTCTCTGATCAACAAACGTTCTTTAACTGCAAAACACTTTGAAGAAAGGTTGGGTGGGCTTTATCTCAAGGAACCAGGAAAAAAAATCTTTCTCGAACAATGGGAAGAAAAATGCAAGACCACCATCCAATACAAATCAATTGGCCATAAGGTTTCTTATCGGCGACTCATACTCCTTGAGTGTTACAAATTAGAGAAACACCTCTTGGGAGAGGAAGAATATCGCCCCCTCTCCGCAGAGTGGTGAATTTACATTTTGTCGTACCTTTCCGGATGAGGCGCTTTGACAACAAAAACTCTAAGACCTCGGAGTGCTCATTGCGCACATCCATCCTGGTACGATAAGGAACCGCCACAATACTTCCCGCCGAAAAGCGACGCTCTTCTCCCTCAAGAGTGAGATAAAGCACCCCACGCACAACGACCAAATACACGTTGGAATTACTATAATGTTCCGGAAGCTTTTCTTGAGGGGGCAAAACGATATGGTTTATTTGCACTTCATCACGATTGACAACCTGTTCGATACATCTCTCATCCTTGGAAGTAAAACGATACACCTGGTAGATTCTCATTCCCTACCTCTTGTTGTGTACACCGTTTTCTCCTATGATACCATGAAAAGGAATTTCCCTCTTTTTTCGATTCTTTCGCCGCAAAAAGGTCATAAAGGCAAAAAGAAGATTCTTCCGACTTTTCTTTGATACCACACGCTCTTTTCCAATTCCGTTACATCCGCCTTCAATCCCTCATAGGTATGCTACAAACTCTTCTGTTTGAGGTAGGAGAGGAAATGGTCAAAGTGTTTCAATCCCTCATAGGTACGCTACAAACCCATTCGATGTGCTTAAAATAAGCAAAGGAGAAAACGGTATTCAAATGTCAAAGTGCACTCTTAAGAGTATAGAAACACAGGCAAAGCTCCTTGTCAAGAGGGGGAGAGATCATTTTTATTTTTCTGTCGATCCCCCGGGGTTTTGGGGTTATCGGAGGTCGACAGAAAAGAGCGATAATTATTCTCAAAAAGAAGAAGAAAAATGCTCTGTAATCCTCTCAAGATAAGGATAAGAGGCTATAAATAATCTTTAGCCCTTGAAAGAAGCCAAAGGGGACCACTTTTTCTTAGTTTCCTCCCTCGTTTTTCTGTCGACCCCCCCTTGCACCTCCGCGCATTTGACTTTGACTTATCTTGGAGGGGTTTGGCTTTGCAGGGAACGCGTTTGAAGAGGAGAGAAACGAAGCTATCGAAAAAATAAAAGAAATTATAGACAGGAAGAGTCACCGGTTTGGTTGTTGAGAATGGTGAGAAAGATTTCCACAAGGTGGGGATCAAATTGTATTCCCGCACACCGCTTGAATTCGGCAACGATTTCTTCATGAGACATCGGCCGCTTATAAGGCCGGCCATAGCACATTACTTCATAGGCATCGAGAAGAGCGATAATCCGGGCAAGGAGAGGGATTTCTTCCCCGCGAAGACCACGCGGATAACCACTCCCATTCCACCACTCGTGGTGAGCGTACACTTCTTCGGCCACGTGGGCAAACTCTTGGATGGAGAGGACAATACGGTAACCGCTTTCGGGGTGCCTCTTCACGATTGCCCATTCTTCTTGCGTGAGAGGGTTAGGTTTCTTCAAAACTTCCTCAGGAATGGTTATCTTGCCAATGTCATGGAGCATAACCGCCAGCTTCAAACGACTGATCTCACCCGAAGGAAGGCTAAGCTTTTCGGCGATCGAAAGACCCAATTGCTCCATCCGGAGGGCGTGTATTTCCGTTTCATAACTCTTGGCTTCCAAAGCCTTGAGGAGGGCGTGAATGACGGCACTACGAATACTCCTACTTTCGGCAAGTTTTTCTCGGTCCGTTTCCTCCTCTGCCCGTCTAATCACCTCTCTGAGCGGTTCGTCTTCGCTTCCTTTCGCCCCCACACCGATGGAAAGGGAAAGAGGAATACCCTCGAGAGAGACACCTCTTGTTCTTTCCTTGATTCCCCGGGATATTCTCTGTAAATCCTCTAAGGAAACATGCGGAGAGAGAACGACAAATTCATCCCCTCCAAAACGAGCAAGCACGTTTGGCTCTTGAAAAACATCTTGCAGGAGCTCTGCAGTAATCTTTAAAAGTTCATCCCCCCTTTCGTGCCCGTAACTGTCGTTAACCAACTTCAATCCGTTAACATCAACGACCACGGCTCCTATCGGGAATATCCGAGCGGCGTCGAAACGTTCGATCTCTTTTTCGAGGAAATAGCGATTGTAAAGACCAGTCAGGTTATCATGAGAGCTCATGTAGAAAAGCTCTTTTTCTTTTTGCCGCTTTTCGGTAATATCTTCGCCGGCACTCAGGGCAGCAACGATTTTCCCTGCTTCGTCACAGAGGATGGTATTGTGCCAGGCAATGAGTCGTCGGGTACCATCTCGAGCGAGGATCTCGTTTTCCAAATATTCTACCGGTTCAACTTCTCCCTTGATAAGGTGGCGAAAAACGCCTTCTAAGCGAGCGCTTTCTTCTGGGGGGAGAAAATGGCGGAACCAATTCTTACCGACAATCTCTTCAGGGGGGTAACCCAAAAGCTCGCTTCCCCTACGGTTAATAAAGGCAACCTCTCCTTGGGGGTTGAGAATGAGGAAAATAATTGCAGCAAGGTCGAGATACTTTTGTGTCCGATCCCGCTCTTCGCGCAGCTGCTTTTCCATTTCTTTGTATTTGGTGATATCAATGACGTAATGAAGGTAGGTATCGCTCCCCAAGGGAACCCAACCTGTTTCCCAAACCTGGTCTTTCAGTTTCACCTCTTCTACGATGGACTCTTGTTTCTCCAAGACCTCATCGGCACGACAGAAAGAACATCGTGCTTCCGGGGGCAGTACCCCGGTTTGCTCGAATTCTTCCCTCCAGGGCTCAGGGAGAATGTCCACACCATGAAATTTAAACCAACAGATATCCCCTACTTTCGACTTGGCAATTCGTTCGGTAGCCTTATTCCGGGCAAGAATTCGCCGATCCCGATTGACCAAGCATACCGGATAAGGAACGCTATCCAATAGTCGCTGATTCAACCTCTGCGTCCTCTCTAACTCGGTTATATCCCGACCGATACCCACGATACCCTTTATTTCATTTCCCTCCTTTATCGGCGAAAGAGAAGTCCGAAAATGGCGATCTTCTCCTTCCCAAACCACCGACCAGTCGTAAACTACGTATTCACCACGGAGGGCTCTCTGATTTGCCTCATGGTGCACTCGAGCGGATTCCCGGTCAAAAATATCGTAAACACTCTTCCCCAAGAGGTGCTCCGGCGTAAGATGGTATCTCTCGATCCATTGGCCATAGATACCGGTATAGCGCTCCTCGATGTCGAGAGTGAAGAGAATATCCTGTACCGAAGAGAGGATAGTTCGGTAAAGATTCTCTCTTTTCTCCAATTCCTGTTCGAGCTTTCGGATAGCGGTAATCTCGTGAAAAACGAAGACCGCTCCTTGGATTTCCCCCCGCGAGTCACAGAACGGGGCACCCCCCAGGGCAAAATAACGCTCTTCCTCGATTTTTTTGAGTACCTCGGCTTTACGAATAACGCATCTCTTTCCCAATGCCTCGCGGAAAAAGAGGATGAAATCTTCACTCGACAAGGCAAAGACGGAAGAAAAAACCTCGGCGAAACTCTTTCCGGCTAATTTCTCGAGAGAAAAACCGGTGAATGCCTCTCCCGCCGGATTGAGGTAAGTCATGCTACCTTCTCGATCGGTGGTGACAATGATATCTCCAATAGAGCGAAGGGTTGCACGCCAACGCGCTTCACTCTTTGCTAAATCCTGTTCGAGCTTTTTTTGCTCGGTGATATCAATTGCCAATTCAAAACGGAGGTTACGGCCATCTGGCCATGGGATGAGGCGATCGGTAATGAGGTAGTACCTCTCTAAAACGGGATTGTAATATTCCCATCGATACGGGGCATAGTTATTGTGGAGGATGATGGAATTGGTGCAGAAAGGACACGGTGCTTCACGGTTCTGGAATTCGCGATAGCAGATACCACCCACTACCTTTTTCCCAAATTGTTCCTCTGTCCAACGATTGACGTATACGATTTCATAGGTGTGGGGATCAGAGACGTAAATGATTTCGTGAATACTGTCAAAGAGAGCGAAAAGCTCAGAACACTCAAAGAGGAGTTTCTCTTCTCGCTCCTTGTACTTGGTAATATCATGGAATACGGTCACAAAGCGACCAGGAACTTCTTCATAGGCAGTCACCTCGTACACCCTGGAGGAGGAAGGGATGAAATACTCTAAGGAAACCGGGTTTTTACTCTTCGCCGCCTGACGGTAAAGGTCCATCCAATCAAAGGAAAGAGAAGGAGACGAAGAAATGACTTCGCTGAGTTTTTTCCCGATGATTTCTTCTCGCGGCAAACCGGTTATGGTTTCAAAAGCACCGTTTGCCGAGAGAAAAACGTAGTCCATCAAGCCCTGAGAGGAATCAGCCACAACTTGATGACAGCAAACGCCGTAAGGTGAATGCTCGATATAAAAACACCTTGATTCTGGGCAATCCACCTACGTCTCCCCTCACTTCCATACTTTATGGTATTATACCACAACTTTTCCTTGTTCCATGGGCGTCACTTGAAAAAAGATGACACCTATGAACCTTAACGGTGCCTCAAGGTGTCCGTATTCCCCACCTGGAGGGAAGAAGGTTTCTCTGAATCTATGGTTTTCTCTCCCCAACTTTTTCCCCACCTCGATAGATGGAGATGGCGAAAATACTTCCATCTCCTCCGTACTCGATCCATTCTCCTTCTTTTCGGTCATGGTGATACATTCCTTCGAAATGCTTTTTCCCACTGGGATAAAAAGTAGTCCAGAGACCTTCTTTCAAACCATTTTGGTACCTCCCTTCGGTTTTGGGAATACCGTTCATCAAAAACTCTCTCCATAAACCATCTTTTTTCCCATCTCGGTAGGTTCCCTCGATCATGATTTTACCGTTTGGCCACCACTTGACAAAAACCCCGTGCTGTACTAAATCTCCCCTTTCATTACCATACGCGGTGTATTCGAGCTTCGGTTCCCCCTGAGCATAGAATTCACGATGGTATCGAACTCTTTTCCCTTCAAACACTCCCTCCTCTCCTTCTTCTCCCGGTGGAAGAGTCGGCTCCGGTTCTCCGCGGGCAATCGCGATTACCACACCGGGGATTACTTCCTTCTCCCAGGTCTCAGGGGTACCGATCGTGGAAGAAGTCAACTCTTCTTGGTCTTGGGGAGTTTCTTCTGAGACCACCCCAAAAGAACTCCTTTCTCCCTCTTCCCAGGATTCTCCTATTTCAAGCGGAGCTTCACTCAAGAACTGAGAATCTCCCTCTCCTTCAATGCTCTCGATGAGGTCTCCCGGGATAACTTCGTCTCTTCTTTGCAGAATTATCGCTTCGGTAAGATGTTCTCTCACCTCATAAACACAGGCTTCGGCAACTACGGTCAATTCCTCCATAGCATCCTTCAAGCGAAAGGCCCGGACTCTATCACCGACGTACACATTTGAACCTTTGATGACCATGAAGGAGATGGTATCCTCGTCTACCCGAACAACCCGCCCTTGAAAAGAGGCAAATTCTCCTCCCGGAGAAGCCTCGGCAACTTTTCCGATCAGAGTGGATACTAATTTTTGAGAGATTATCGCTCCTGCCGACCGAATATCCCCAACGGTACGAGAAGCTGTTTGTCGAGTCCTAAGCAAGAAATGCTCGTCCGGAGCAATGAACGTGTTGGTTACGTCACGGCAGAGAGTATTTCCGTGGCGAAGTTGGGTGCCCGCGCTGCCCAAACCGGCTAAAGTGAATGAGGTTTTCTCCTCGGTAGAGACCGAAAAAGAGCCCGAAACTGTATAACTCAAAAAGAACATTACCATCCAAATCGCCTTTCTCATGATTGTTTTCCTCCTATCTCCTGTGATTTCCCTGCAAACTTATATCCCCGTTCCTTGCCATGAAGTTTTCGAGATTCTCCCTCTCGATCTCTTTCTTTGCCAAAAAATCTTCCCCATCTTACCTCTCTTTTTCTTTCCAGAGAAGACTCTGCCACTCTAAACATGTACTTTTTAAGCGATCACTTACAAAGGCGTGATTCACCGGTTATCTTCCACACAGAGAATAATTCCCGTATGCCGACCAAAAGGGGACATTGTGAATCTCGTAGTCTCGCTGAGTAAAAGAACCTCCTGAGACTGCCACGGCACAGGATACGTGCCTCGCAGTGACAATTTAGACCGCCACGGGGTTCCTTCGGAATCCCTCGCAGTGCAAAAAGAGGTCATTCCGAGGGTCGTTTTTTCGTTTCCCGTGGGAATCCCGCATTTGAAGTGCGAGGTCGCCACAGGACCTCAAAAATCGAGGCTCCTCGTAACTACTTGAGACCGCCACGGCGCGAAAATACGCACCTCGCGGTGACGGGAGTCGCACCGTGAGACCACCAAAAGTAAACTCTCTCAAGAGTGGATGAGGTTCATAAAAAAATACTCAAACCCTTCCTCTCTCTTACCAAAATAGTGTACGATGGAAGAAAGGATGAACTCTCCTTGACCGGTCGCTTCGTTATGTTTAAGCGACGAGTACATGATCCAAAGTTATCCATCATCACCATCGAAGAATAACTTCTATCCCCCTCAATTCCTTGAGGGGGTATCCCTCTCAAAATTACAACCTCCTCATAGGGAGATAAATGCTTCCCCCCAGGGAAGACAGCCCTTTCCAAGACGATGACACCATATACCTCTAACGCCATGACCCCGGTGTCACCATTTTCTTTAAATAGATGTAGGAAAATCTCTCTTTTAAGGAGGTGTTTCTATGCCACCGGTAGTAGTGAGTGAGCTTCCCAATCGCTTGCGGATGCGGGTTCAGGTAGGCACCAATCCGGAAACCGGAAGACCCGTGGTCCGCAACCTCTCTTTCGGAGGAATCAAGCCCAATGCCGGACACCAAGCTGTATACGACGTAGCGGTGCTCTTGGGCGCAGCTTGTCAGTACCCAGTGGTGCAGTTTGTGCTCGAGGAAAATAAGGATTTGAGCTCCTAAGGAGGTGACCTATGAAGACCTTAGTTTTGACCTTTAAGAATGAGGAAGGGCAGAATGTTTCTCTGCGTCTTCGTTACCCTAAGAACGGTTTAACTCCTCAGGAAATCAATACCCTCATGAACACTATCTTAGCGAAGAACATCTTTACCGCTTCCGGAGGTGATTTCGTGGAAAAAATCAATGCCCAAATCGTGGAATCGAACACCACTCCTATCACCTTAGAGTAAATCGGATAAGAGCAATGAAAAACGCATCGGGAGAGGGGTTTTCCCTCTCCCTCCTCTCGCGAGAACTCAATAAAATCGATCGACGTCTCGAGAAACTCGAAGAACGCCTCACCGGAATGGAAAGAGACGTGGCCAGCCTCAGAGTGTGGGGGAGTATCCTCTCTTTCCTCCTCCCCTCGCTTCTTTTGGCGCTCCTTGTGGCTCGCTTGAAACTCTCATGAGTACAGGAAAAGAATTTTTACGCTTTCTCTTAAAGAGGCTCCTTGCCCTCCTCCGGGAGGAAGACGGGCTTCCCTCTCTCGGTCTCAACCAGGAAGCCCTCGCCGCCTTTCCTTTTCCCGATGAACTTCCTGTCATTCTCTCCACTGCCCAACGCTTCTTCGGAGACGATCCTTCTCTCTATCCGGTAAATCCCTTCGCTCTCCTTTTAGCCATCCGCTGTGCTGAGCGGGGGAGGAAAGGCTTTGAGTTTGGGGTGGTGGCGGTGAAGGATACTGATCTCGCCACGCAAACCGAGTGGGCCTGTGCCACCATCAAGAAAAATTTTGAGCGTTTCAGAGAGAGCAAAGAAAGAGACTTCATCACCTTCCTGTGGAAGCGTTATGCTCCTCCGGGAGCAGAGAACGATCCCCGGGGATTAAACTACCACTGGGAAAAGAACGTGCGGTTTTTCTATGAGCGATTCAAGGAGGTGTCATGATGGACCTTGCCAAAGATCTATTCCTCCTCTTTTTCCCCATTTTTCTCTCCTTCCTTGTCTCTCGATTTTCCCTCCCCTTCCTCAAGGGGAAACGCTATGAGAAACTCCTCCATTTAGCCGAAGATGCGGTACGTTTTGCCGAAGATGCATTTCCGGGGAGTGAGGGTACCGAGAAACTCAAAAAGGCGGTAGAATATTTGCAAACTTTGGCTCTCGAGCTCGGTTTCCGCTTAGAGAATCAAGAAGCCGAGGAAAAGATCCGTATCGCCTTCCAGAGAGTCCAAAAAGAAGCCTTGGCGCGAATTTTAGAGCGAGCGCTCAAGGGGAAGTGATTCTGCAACTTTATCCTCTTTTGAGCGTACCAAAAAGAGAATAGAAACGAGGGTTACCTCGCAAAAGGAGGAGCACTCATGCGCATTTTGGGCTTGTTTCTCGTAGGTACGATGCTATTCGCTCTCTTCACTGGATGCATTCCCTCTCCACCAGATACTCAATCGGATATGGCAAAAAAGGATTTTACTCTTCCCCTCTTGGGGGGTGGAATCTTACGCCTGAGCGACTTTTTAGGAAAACCGGTTCTACTCGTATTTTTTACTCCCACGTGTTCTAACTGTAAGAAAGAAGCACCCCTTCTTGAAACCGTTTACCAAAGGTACAAGGAGAGTCATAATTTTGTAGTCATCGGGGTCGGATATATCTCCTCGAATGGTGAGGAAGAGTTGCGAGAATTTGTGGAAAATAACGGAATTACCTTTCCGGTAGCCATGGACACCGACGAAACCAGGGTATACAGAATGTACGGTGTTACCGGCGTTCCCCATAATTTCTTCTTTAATAGAGAAGGGAATATCGTGCGTTCCGCCACTGAACCTTTGACCCTCACCACCTTAGAGCAATATCTCCAAACCATCTTATGAAGGGGGCTTCGAAAGAGTGGAGAAACGGGTTCTTGTCATTGGAGGAAGTGGACATATCGGGAGTTACCTCGTCCCTCGTTTGGTTGCCGCAGGGTACCATGTACTCGTTTATACTCGGGGAAACACCAAGCCCTATCCTCAACATCCCCTATGGCGAAGAGTAGAAATTATAACCGGTGATCGAGAGAAAGAAGAAGAGCAAGGAGCTTTGGGAGAACGAATCCGCTCTCTCAAACTCTATGCCCTCATCGACATCGTGGCCTTCGAAGAGAAAAGCGCCCGTTACCTCGTAGAGGCACTCGCTCACTCGGAAACCCATCTCCTCATGTGCACCACCGCTTGGGTGTACGGAAAAACTCGCACCATTCCCACCTATGAAGATGCCCCTCGCTTTCCGGAAAACGACTACGCCCGCAAAAAGGTAGCTATTGAGGATGTTCTCTTCGATGCCACCCAAAGGGGAGTGGTCCGATCCACCATCATCCGCCCTACCCACATCACCGGGCCAGGGAAAACTTTTGTGACCCCCTTCGGAGACCACGACCCGAAACCCGTCCAACAGATTCTCAACGGAGAGGAAATCATCCTCCTCGACGGGGGATTCAGTACCCTCCATCACGTTCACCCTTCTGATGTTGCAGAACTTTTCTTCCAGGCTTTGGAAAAACCAACTCATAGTATCGGTGAGGCTTTTAACTGTGGCGCGCCTTACGCGATGACTTTCTTTGGCTTGGGAGAGTTCTTAGCCCACCATTTCGGACGTACCTTCCGCTTCACGAATATGTCCTTAGAAGAATACACCCAAAGATATGGTTACCCTGAGGAAGCAGCCATGCATGTGCGTCAAGGATGCGCTGTTTCTATGGAAAAAGCTAAAGAACTTCTCCGCTTTGTCCCTCGCTACACCCCTGAAGCAGCAGTATTAGAAGCAACCTATGATTTGATTGAGCGCGGAGCGCTCCGTCTCGCAACGCGCTGTTAGCTCATATAACCAACAAAAACCCCCGAAAGCTTCACCTTTCGGGGGTAAGGTACTACCCTATGAACACCCACAACTTTACAAAACGAGACCCCAAAGGGTTCTATAAGCAAGCTTCCTCCTTTATTACACCAATACAATTCCTTCTTTTGAAACATCGCGGAAATACATATTTTTAGTGTCGCAATTTACCCACAGAACTACTTTGCGTTTCAATCCCTCATAGGTACGCTACAAACCCATTCGATGTGCTTAAAATAAGCAAAGGAGAAAACGGTATTCAAATGTCAAAGTGCACTCTTAAGAGTATAGAAACACAGGCAAAGCTCCTTGTCAAGAGGGGGAGAGATCATTTTTATTTTTCTGTCGATCCCCCGGGGTTTTGGGGTTATCGGAGGTCGACAGAAAAGAGCGATAATTATTCTCAAGAAGAAGAAAAATGCTCTGTAATCCTCTCAAGATAAGGATAAGAGGCTATAAATAATCTTTAGCCCTTGAAAGAAGCCAAAGGGGACCACTTTTTCTTAGTTTCCTCCCTCGTTTTTCTGTCGACCCCCCCTTGCACCTCCGCGCATTTGACTTTGACTTATCTTGGAGGGGTTTGGGTTTTGATTGTGCCCAGAGGAGAATAGAAAGAAAAGAAACTGGCTTAATACACAAAGGGAATAAAGCGTGAAGAGCGGCGAACGTATTGTTCCCAAGTAACTCCAAAAGCGCGATGCAGGATGGCTTCTTCCTCAGAAGCACGTCGTAAAAGGACGAAAACCAAAACCGAGACTAACACGAGAGCTATCCAAGAACGACAAAGAAGAGAGAATCCTCCGGTAAAGGTTATGATGCCTAAATATCGAGGATGGCGAATGTAACAGTATATACCCTCGGTTACAAGAACGTGGTTTTCTTGCAGCCCAATATAAATACTAAATTGCTTACCAAGAGATGCTTCCGCCCAATGGGCCATAAAAAAACCTACGGCAAAGAGCACCGTTCCAAGGTAATGAAGCAGGACAAAATCGGGGAAAACGGCGAAATTACGGTGATCGGTATATGGTGCAATAATAAAAATCAACAAGGGAATAATTTGTAAAGGTAAAAGGTGTAACCGTTCTCGAGGCAGAATGTCTTCTTGGCGACCGTTTTTCCTTCTTAAGAAGTAAAAAACGACGATAATCTGAAGAACAAATGCTGCGACAAGGTAAGAAAACCGTGCCGGATGGGTGATAAAGTCCTGCCAATCGTTCATGCCCCACCCAAGAAGAGGAAGCCCCACGAAGAGAAATACTCCCAGAAAGAGCTTAATCAACGAAGACACAAACAATTTCCAATACTCCTTACCACTTTTATAGGTATTCCGATCGCGCAGTATTATAGCACAAGGTTGATAAGACCATCTGAAGAGGAAATTTTCTTATCGATCCTTTCCCGAATTTGAGGGAGGAACTCTAAGAGAGCTTGGTAGTTCTCTACTGGTGAGACTTCGAGAATCGCTACCGCTCTCTCGCGAAGTACGAGTTGTTCTATGATCTTTTTGGTTTCTTCACTCACTGGAGGCATGCGATGGAGGTCAAATTGGCCATCATTCCAGTGAAAATGAACATGGAGAGGATGCTCTCCAAGGCGGGAGAGGTATTCTTCCACCGTGTGTCCGGTGATGAGGGCGTGTCCGATATCTAAAGCCAAACCTGTCTCTTTTCCCAACACGCTCAGGAAAATTTCCATCTCCTCCGGAGTCCGGGGAAACTCCCAAGGACAATAGAGATTCTCCACAAACGGTTGTATGCCATATTGAAGAACACGGGTCACCACTCTCTTCAGATTTTGCAGAGTGGCTTGAGCAAACTGCAAACGAAGAGAATCAAATCGTGTTTGGAAAAAGTGATGGTGAGGGTGAGTAAGCGAAGGAATGATATCATACCAATTCATCGAACCGGCATGGAAAATGATTCTCTGTGCACCGATGGCTTGGGCAAAGCGCAAGTCTTCCTCGGCCACACCCACTACCGCTTCACAGAGGAGAGGATGGGCAACCGCAAAATTGATCCCTATAAAGCGAGCATGGAGGGAGAGGCATAAATCATAAGCCTTACTCCACTCTCGAATTTTCTCGATCACGCCAAGTGAGAACCCACTGTGGAGGAAAACCTCCCACCATCGAAATCCTGCCGCAACCAAAGACTCAAGGTAAACGGGAAGAACGCTCTCTCCACCCTCTCCTTCCCTAAACATACTCTCATCACAGGCAAATCCCCACTCCATCATTGCTCTCCTCCCCCGGTGATGATTCTCACCTCCTGGGGTGAGAAAGAAACGACTACTTCATCTCCCTCTTGCCACGAATCGGCCTCATGCCCTGGAACATCAACCCAAATGATTTCTCCGTTCACCATCACTTCAAAGCGCGTGATAGCCCCATAGAACGCCCTAAGACGGATAATTCCCGGCAAGAGATTAGTATCATACTCCCTTCCTCGGAGTTCATGAGGCCTGTGGAGTCTCAATGTCTCGGGACGAACGTACAGAGTTAATCGCTTCTCGCCATTGAGAGAAAGTGGAGGAAGATTAATAGGGTAATGATGGAAAAACACCTCTTGAGAGTCTCCCTTTCTCTCCACACGTAAGGCGTTGGAAAAACCGATGAATTGGGCCACGAAACGATTTACCGGATGACGGTAAATCTCTACCGGGGTCCCAACCTGCTCAATTCTTCCCCCATTCATAACCACCACCCGATCGGAAATGGAGAGAGCTTCTTCCTGATCGTGGGTTACCATCACCGTGGTAATTCCCAATTCTCGCTGAATTCTCTTGAGCTCCTCTCGCAACCGCAAGCGCACCACTGCATCCACCGCCGAAAGGGGTTCATCAAGGAGGAGAACCTTGGGTCGTGGAGCTAAAGCCCGTGCCAGCGCTACTCTCTGTTGCTGTCCGCCGGAGAGTTCATGAGGGAAACGATTTTCTAAACCCTTGAGACCCACAATATCCAAGAGATTCATGACCTCGCGTTCCACGGTGAGGCGATCAATCCTCTTTGCCCAAAGCCCAAAAGCTATGTTTCCGAAAACGGTTAAATTTGGGAATAGGGCGTACGATTGGAAGACCATACTGATCTGGCGACGTTGTGGCGGCCAATCGGTGATGGGAACCCCTTCTAAGGAAATAGTCCCCCGATCAGGACGCTCAAGACCGGCTAAAATCCGCAGAGTAGTGGTTTTTCCACATCCCGATGGTCCGACCAGAGTGGTAAACTCGCCTTTCTCAATGGAAAGATTGAAATGGGTAAGCACTCGGTTTTTGGCAAAACTTTTTTCTACCGACTCCATCTCAAGATAAGCCATAGCGCCTCACTCCCCCTACAGTCACTAAACTGGTCAAAAGCCAAGTAAATGTGAAACTCACCACCGAAAGAACACTTGCTGCCTGACCATCCACGCGCATCACCGAATACAGATACACCGAAAGTGTTGGCCAACTGCCGCCTACCATGAGATTCGCCAAGGCGAACTCCGAAAGAACCATACTCAAGATCAAGAGACTCCCGTTAACGATCCCCGACCAGAGATTGGGGAGAATCACCCGATAGGTCACAAAAGGCATCCGCGCCCCCAGGGTTATTGCCGACTCCACCATTTTGGCAAGACCGATGGTATGCATCTTGTTCTCCACTGATCGATACATGAGCGGAAAGGCCAAAACGGTATTAGCCAAAGTTAAAAGGACCGGTGTTCCATAGAGAGGGATGGGTAGAGACGCATAGGTTTCCACTAAGCCCAAGGCAAAGAGAACACTGGGTATAACAAAAGGAGCCAAAGAGAAAGCCTCAATGAATTTTTTGACTCTGGGAAGGGTGAGTTCTGCGGTGAGGAGAGCGGGAACGATGAGGAATGCGGAAAGGGCAATCGCCGTCAAAGCTAAAACCGTGGAGTGATATAAAGCTATCCAGAACTCTCGATCGCGGAAAAGAGTGGAGTATGCAGAAAGGGTGTACCCCTCAGGCCACACCGTCCGGTCCCAACGGGTAGCAACCGAGAAGAGGATCATCGCTCCTACGGGAAAGAGAATGTAGATGAGCATGAAAATAAGCGCCAATACCAATACTAACTCTACCCCGAAACCCATAGGGCAAACCTCTTGCGCAGACGAATATAAAAGGAGAAGAGAACTAATAATCCTGCGATCATCACCATGGCCATAGCACTCGCCGCATGGGGGTCATAACCTACGTTTCCTGCCACTGCTAAACTAATCTGAATAGGAAGCAGGCGAAATTTCGCCCCTACGAGAGCAAAGGCGGTGGCATAGGCACCGAAACTATTGGCATAGAGAAGGATGAAACATCCGAGAAGAGCAGGGGAAAGAACTGGAAAACCCACCTTCACCCAGTAAAGATATCCATTCCCTCCTAAGGTACTCACGGCTTCCCTCCACTCTTTTCGCAGACCTTCTAAAGCAGGCATGATCAGGACTACAAAGAGAGGAATCTGGAAGTAAAGGTAGAGGAGGACTAACCCCGTGAAACTATAGAGAGTAAAAGGGACTGATGACATGAAACCTCGATGGAAAAGGAGACGGGTCAAAAATCCATTCAATCCCAGAAGAATCATGAAAGCTACTGCTAAAGGTACACCGGCAAAATTCGCCGCCGTGGCCGCTAAAGTAATAGAGATGTTCTTTTGGCGATGAGACAATAAATGCTGCAAGGCTAAAGCGGCTGGAAAACCGAAGAGCATGCCCAAAAAGGCAGTGAGGAGGGAAAGGAAAATGGACTGAACGAGCGACTTGAGATAGAGGGGGCGCAAGAGAAAGAGATAGTGGGAGAAGGTGATCGTCCCTTCTCCCTGGATGCTCCGCCAAAAAATGGTCATAACTGGAAGAACTAAAAAAACGGCACAAAAGAGACTAAAAGGGAACAATGACCACCTTTTCACCGTTTTCTTATTCCCCCAAAACCCTGGATCCCCACTCTTCGGCGATCTTTTGCGCGCTTTTGTGAAATGCTTCCCAATCGGTAATGACCCGGGCACTCTGATAAGCACTCTCGGGGAGGAGTTTCTCTTGAATTTCAGGAGGTAAAATGACTTTACGGATGGGACGAGCATAGCCCTTGGCGAGGAGAATTTGCCCTTGATCGGAGAAGACCCACTCCTGCCACAGCCGAGCGGCGTTGGGATGAGGAGCCCAACGGTTGATGATGGAAGCATACGCACCCACTACCGTACCATCTTCAGGAATGATGACTTCCAGGGGGATTTTGCCTTTTAAGCGGTCTCGTTGGTAGAGATTCAAGAAATCCCAGTTGATGACGATGGGAGCCTCTCCCTTTTCGATATTTGCCGGTGTGGGATTCACGGGAACGAGGTTTCCCGATTTGGCGAGCTTAGCGAAAAAGTCTAATCCCGGATCTACGTTGTACTCATTCCCTCCAAAGGCGAAACTCGCTGCGAACACCGCCCAGTTGGCATTCGCTGCCTGACGGGGGTCATTGAGGGCGATCTTTCCCTTGTACTCCGGCTTCAAGAGATCGGCAAAACTCCGGGGAACGTTGGGCACCAGATCAGTATTGACCATGATGGACATCACTCCGGTGTACCACACTACCCAATGGCCGTTTGGGTCCTTTGCCCAATCAGGGATCTCATTCCAGTAACTATTCTTGTAAGGCATGGTCACGCCTTCCTTCATCGCCATGGGAGTGAATTGGATACCAATATCTCCCACATCGGCTTGAGGATTATTCCGCTCAGCCTTAAACTTTTGAATCTCCTCGGCACTCGACATGTCAGTATCCCTATGGACCAATCCGTACTTCTCGCAAAATAACCGCCACGATTCGCCCCAATTTGCCCAATCATCGGGAAGCCCATAGCTCACAATGGCTCCCTCGCGGCGAGCTTCTTCTTCGATGCGCTTGAGCTCTTCGGGAGTGGTTATAGCCACTTCTTCGGCATGCACGACACCAAAACAACCGAGACAGAAAAGTGCGACTACTCCGGCCAAAAACTTCCATCTCCTCATCATGAGAAGCATATTTCTACCTCCTCTATGGATAGAATTGAACAAAGGAATGATATCGGAGAAAAATAAAGTAAAGGTGAAAGAAGTTTTAAAAACTTTTCACAAAGAGGGATGGAAGAAGAATTTTCTACAAGAATATAAAAAAGAATCGTAAAAGGAATGATGAGCCAAAAAATTTGTTTGTAAAGGATATAGTATGCAAAGAGGTGATGGAAAATGCTCCGAAGAAGTGCCCAAGCAGCATGGACGGGAAACCTGAAAAACGGAAAGGGAACAGTAACCTTTGGGGGATTCCAAGGAGAGTATTCCTTCGGTTCTCGGTTTGAAAACGCCCCGGGAACCAATCCCGAGGAGCTCATCGCCGCAGCCCATGCCGGATGCTTTGCCATGGCCCTCTCCCATATGCTCGCCGAAAATGGATACCCTCCCGAACGGGTAGAAGCGAGAACAACTATAATCATGGAGGCAAAAGAGGGGGGATTCAAAATCACCGCCAGTCACTTAGAGTGTACAGCCAAAGTTCCGGGAATAAGCCAGGGGGATTTCCTCAATCTGGCCCATAAAGCCAAAGAGAGTTGCCCGGTGAGCGTGCTCCTTTCCTCTATTCCGATTAGTCTCGAAGCGCGTTTAGAGGCATAAATGGTTCGCCGTTCTTGCACCCACTTTTGGAGAGGGACGAAAAGGATAGAGAGAAGTTGGATTCTTGCCACTTTGGGAGTGCTCAGCCTCTTCTTTTTATATCCTGCTTGGGGGGAAGAAAAACCCTCACTGGGACCACTCATCCCCTTTCTCCTCTTAGAGAGAGAGGGCCCATGGGAGGGGAAAATGGAAGGAGAGAATTACCTTTTGGAGAATAGCGAAGACCCGCAAGCGGTGCACTATGTGCCTATACCTCGAGAAACCATTCATCACTCCTTCACTATAACCGTAAGTGGAGAGACCAAAAGCCCCGGCCTTTGTGGGGCCGGTCTCCTCTACTCCTTCAAGGAGACGCCTCTTCTCTCCTATTACGCCCTCATTGTGGACAACGAGCGGGGGACGGTATCGCTCCTCCGCTATGAGGAAGGGAAATTCCAAGAACTCTTCGCCATGGGGAGTGAAAGATTTCGCTCCGGCAAGCACTGCCTCACTATCCACGAAGAACCTCAAGAAGTCATCTTCTCCATCGATAACGAAGAAATCGGACGCCTCAAAAACGATAACCTCTCCCAAGGAATGGTGGGGATTATCGCCATAGGGATTGGGGCCTTCTCATTCTCTCATTTTGTGATGCATCCGTAAGCCTTTTGGTGCGGAATTTTATCTCTCTTGGAAGAGGGGGAGGATTATTTCCTCCCCTCTCCACGCCAAAAATCCAAAACTGAAAGAACAGTGGATGAGAAAGGAATGCCGGTTTGACCGCTTCCCATTTTATGCTATCATATCGGGTAAATGGGCGTCACTCTCTGGGGAAGAGAAATTGCTACTTGTGTCCTGTGTACGCAATGAGGAACGGATGGAAGAATTAGAAAAGCAAATCGAGCAAGCGTTCGAAGAAGCGATCTTCCTTTCTCGCCTTGCCGAGAAAGTGGGTAAAGAAGTCCCTGAGGTCTGGAAAGTCGTGCTGCAGCTTGTGGCGAAAGGAAAATTGGATTACTTTAGCTGGCAGGGGAAAACGGTTATCGTGAAAAGGCGCCCCTAAAAAGTTTTCTCCTTTCGCTTTACTCTCCTCTCTTTATTCATTCATTTTCGCTATTCGCGGGAATGATGAGACCCTCAAAAGGTTATAAGGGGTAACAGAATAACCCGAGGAGAAAAACTATGCGCAAACCCAATAGGCTCATCCACGAACAGAGTTCTTATCTCCGCCAACACGCTTATAACCCGGTAGATTGGTACCCGTGGGGGGAAGAAGCCTTCGAGCGGGCACGAAGAGAGAATAAACCCATTTTCCTCTCCATTGGATACGCCACTTGTCATTGGTGCCACGTCATGGAAAAGGAATCTTTCCAAGACCAAGAGATTGCCGATATTCTCAACCAATTCTTCGTCGCCATCAAAGTAGATCGCGAAGAACGACCGGATATCGACCAGGTGTACATGAAAATGTGCCATGCGGTCACCGGGAGAGGTGGATGGCCGCTCACGGTGCTCCTGAAACCGGATAAGAAACCCTTCTTTGTGGGAACCTACCTCCCCAAGGAGGATTATTACGGAAGGACGGGGCTCAAAAGGATTTTGCACACCGTAGCGAAGATATGGCGTACGATACCGGAACAGATCGCAGAGACGGCAGAAAACATGGTCGCTCTTCTCGAGAGCGTGAGCGCTCTACCCGAAAAAACACCTCTCCACCCAAAAACCGTGGAACAATCCTTCTCGGAACTCCAAGCTTCTTATGACCCCGAATACGGTGGTTTTGACGGTGCTCCTAAATTCCCCCTCCCTATGCACCTTTTCTTCCTCCTCCACTTTTATCAGCGCAGACACGAGAAGGAAGCTCTCTCCATGGTGCAAAATACCCTGGTGAGAATGCGCCTCGGGGGTATTTACGATCAAATCGGAGGGGGATTCCATCGATATGCTACCGACCGTTCCTGGTTCCTCCCTCATTTCGAAAAAATGCTCCCTGATAATGCCTTACTCCTCTTCCTCTACAGTGAAATGTATCGAACCACCAAGGAGGAGTTCTACCGCATGGTCTGTGGCGAGATTTTCCACTACCTCACCCGAGAGTTACTCGCCCCTCAGGGCGCCTTTTACGCTGCTCAAGACGCCGATAGCGACGGGGAAGAAGGAAAATTTTACACCTACACCGTGCAAGAACTCCGCAATATTCTCGAAGAGGAGGAATTCGCCCGCTGGAATCAGGTCTTTCCGGTCCGTGAGGAAGGGAATTTCCTGATGGAATCGACTGGAAGACTCACGGGGAGGAATATTGTTGCCGTTTCTCCGGAAATCGCAGGAAAATTCGCCACTTCACCCTCTCTCATTACCGACCTCTTAACCAATCTCCGCATCCCGAGAGAGAAAATCTTTCTCGCCCGCGAGAAACGGAGTAAACCATCCCGGGATGAGAATATCCTCACCGATTGGAATGCCCTTGCTATCGTGGCCCTGGCCAAAGCTTCCCTGGTGCTCGACACTGCCGAACCCCTCCGAGGAGCAGAGAGGTGTTTCCATTTTCTCGCCACCCACATGCTCACCCCGGAGAAAACTCTCCGACACCACTTCAGCGAAGACAGACACCATATCGAAGGATTCTTAGAGGACTACGCCTACACCATATGGGCACTCATCGAACTCTACGCCGTGACTCTCTCCGCTTCCTATCTTACCTTGGCGGTGGAACTCACCGATCAAACTGTGGAACTCTTTTGGGATGGAGAGTCAGGAGGTTTCTACCATCGTCCCTACCACAGTGAACCAATTCTCATCCGGAGTAAAGACATTGCCGATGGAGCCCTCCCCTCGGGGAATGCGGTGATGGCGTATAACCTCTTACGTCTGGGGAGAACTCTCCGTCGCAAGGACTACGAAGATCGAGCCCAAGAAATCCTCCATTCCTTCTCCGCCGCTTTGACTACCTCCCCCTCATCCCATCCTCTATCCATGATCACTTTGGATCTCCTCAGCGTGGGAACCACGGAAATGGTGATCGTCTCTCTGCAACCCTCTGATGAGGTGACCAAAATGGTTCGCACCCTCTACCAAAAATACTCCCTCTCTTTTTTGCCCCTCTTCCGAGAGGAAACTACCGAAAGTCTTGCCCCTTGGTGCCAAACCCTTTCACCGATTCCAGGAAAAACCATTTTTTATCTCTGTGAAAAGTTTACCTGTCGAGAGCCGCTTGATCTTGAGACCCTCCTCGCCTATTTCACCGCACAGGAAAAGTGAGCTTTTACCTTTTTTAAAAGCGGCGAGCGAAAACGCGCTCGTAGAGCATCACCACCGCAGTGGTCACCACAACGAGCACCACCGGCAAAGCATTGGTTTCCTGAAGATTCACGGCGATTTCTGACATCTGGGTATAGTATAGATGAGAAGGGGCATGATGTTCACCCCTGTTCCGACCAAGGCAAAGACAGTGCCGAAGGCACCCATGGAAACGGCGAAGAGCAAACTCGACCCGGCGAGGAGGGTGGGGCGAATAAGGGGAAAAATGACCCGGAAAAAGGCTCTGATCCGTTTCATACCCAAACTTTCTGCTGCCTCTAAGAGACTCCAGTCTACTTCCGACCAGGCGGAGATCATTACGAGAATCATGCGCGGAATGAGGAAATAGAGATAGGCCACCACCAATCCCCGCCAGGTGAAAAGGAAGGAAGAGAATTCTAAGGTGTTCACTCCAAAGAGGTGGGTGAGGAGAATGGTGATGAATCCGGAATTACCTAACAAAATGATGAAAGCGTAAGCAATCACTAAGCCAGAGAAGGTCAATGGCAGAGCCAAAAGGGCGAAAAAGATCTCTTTTCTCTTGGGATCGGTCCGATAGAGGACATAGGAAAGCGGCACTCCTATGAATGTCCCAAGAAGAGTAGCAGAAAGAGAGAGGAGAAAACTGTTCTTTAGGGATTCCTTGCCGCCTTCCGGGTGAAAATTTTGGCGTAGGCGTGGACATCGAACCCTGTCTCCCCTCGTACGTTCTCCCAGACCACGAAGAAGAGAGGAACAATGAGAAAGAAAAAAACCAAAGCCCGACGGGGAGTAAAAGCCATCCGACCCTTCTCTGGTTTAGCATCCTATTCTTCTCCTAACACCTTACTTCCCCAGAGCTTCGCTGCTTCGGGTTGGATTTGTTGCGTCTTTACCCAGTCGATATCCATGGCCTTGGTGTATTCCTCGGCCGGCAAGAACTCGCCATGAATTAGTAATGTCCGGTATCATGCGTAAAAAGGGTGGGATTAGAAGCAGGAAAGGCCACCCTCCCTCTGGTAATACAAGGATAAGCAAGAACCTTACCAGGAGGGATGGAGGATGGCCCACTATCAGGTTACCGTAGAGGGCGATGTTCTGCACCAGTTGTTTTCCCGAGACGATGGTTTAGCCCGGCTGGTGGAGCAAGTTTTAAACCAGACTCTCGAAGCCCAGGTCGCTGAAAGCTCAAAGCTAAACCATACGAACGTACAGAGGAGAGGCAAGGGTACCGTAATGGTTACCGCAAGAGGCCCATAGTAACTAGAATGGGCCGGCTCGTTATAGGAGTACCCCGGGTTAGGTCTGGCGATTTTTCTACGGAAATGTTTTGAGCGTTATCAACGGAGCGAACAGGCACTGCTTTTAGCTCTCATGGAGATGGTCATTCATGGGGTGTCGCCGCGAAAGGTTAGAACCGTGGTTAAGGAGTTGTGCGGCACGGAATCTGAGCTCGGTAAACAACTTGATCCCATCGGAAAGGCGGGGAACGAGAGGGACTCAAGCGAGAAGGAATATCCCTCTCTTCTGGTGGATGCTTTGGTCATAAAGGTACGGAAAGGTGGCCGGGTGCGGGTTCAGAGCGTACTTATAGCTGCTGGGGTCAACCGGGATGGTGAGTGGGAAATTTTAGGGCTGATGATTGGAGACAGTGAATCTGAAGCCAGCTAGTTGGAGTTTTTCGCCTGTTGAAAGAGGCGTGGAGTAAAGGGCGTTGACCTAGTGGTTTCGGATGACCATAAGGGCTTAGTAAACGCTCCTGTGGCCCCCTTTCAAGGAGCGAGCTAGGAGCGGTG
>Ga0209721_1000458_pt1 | contig 36935 bp, 34 predicted proteins | sample TshhotsprinmetaG_FD_184139 | JGI IMG/M metagenome (GOLD analysis project Ga0209721, IMG submission 184139) | Hot spring microbial communities from South Africa to study Microbial Dark Matter (Phase II) - Tshipise hot spring metaG (SPAdes)... | ecosystem: Environmental > Aquatic > Thermal springs...
GCAGATTTTGTGATTTTTAGGAACATGGATATGTTATAGCATAAATAAAGAAAAAAGTCAAGTTAAAAATGCTAAAGTAGAAAATTAAGTTATACCACAAAATTTGATAGAAAAAATTTGACATTTAGTAAAATCAAGCACTTGCAGAGATTGTGAGGCAAATTTTGGCAGTAAACTGACAAAGTCGGGAAAAGAAATTCACTGCGAGGTCCCATAGAGGAGGAAAATATAGACAGTTAGAGGAAAATCGGATGGTTTAAAAATAGCTTAGAAGGCATGCAGACTAATTTGTAGATGATAACTCATTGATTTACAGTGGTTTTTAAGTTCCTAGTGATGAAGTTGGGTTATAAAGGACTTATAAGGTCAAAAGATTCTTTAGTTATTACTATGAAGACTAGAAGTATTTGATTTAAAATAGCATAAATTTAATTATTCTCTTTAATATCAAAGAGTTAGCAGAACAATAGCTCCATTCCTAATATCCTTCGATTAGAACTATCTTCATAACTTCTATGGGTGTAAGATTGCTCTTTTGGGCAATCTCTCTTAAAGTTTCATTATCTTTTGCTATTATGCCCTTAGATGAGAGCCTTTTTTGTGCGGTAATTATGTCAGTTTTTGTTTCGTTACAGACATCTAGAAGAGTCATTCTTCCAATTCCTTTTCCTGCATATCTCTCTTCGACCATTTCAGGAGTGTAAGATGTAACCTCCTCGGGCTGTGGCTTTGCCTCAAACTTTTTTATGATAAGATAAATATTCATCGGAGAAGTGTTATTCTTTTTGGCAATATTTTTTAGAGAATCCATCTCACTTTCAAATTTTATCCCTTCTTTCTTTAGTTCAGCGATTGCACTGTCAAGGTCAATATTCATTTTTTTTGCAAATACTTTTAATGATAACTCTTCAGCATGTCCGAAGGGAGGCTCATATTCTTTACTCTTTATCCATGCGTTTTTTATATAATCGTTAAGGTCAATAAAATATTTAACAGGGGGAATTGAAAATAAACTCCCTGCAATTATAAAAACAACAATAAGTAAGGCGGACAATGACTCTGTCTTGAGATTTAAGACTTTCTTTGTCTTATCAAAAAGATAGGCCATAATAGCATTCCAATTATAATAGATATGAAAACAGGCTACAATAACACATACCAGCCATGATACCTGATGAATGTTTGTCCATTCTGTTTTTGTAAGACCCAATAGTTTCCAATCTACCCAGTATGCAATTCTTCCCTGCGGAACAATAAATAGTATGATTCCTGTAATAGTCAATGAAATAAAACTAAAAGCAAGAAGCATTGATATAAAACTTCTCCACCTAAATTTACCAGCCATTAAATCCCCTTTTTTTATTATCTCCTACTCTAAAATAAACTTTTTCCATGAAAATCAATCTAAATCTTCCTCGTCTGTGACTTTCAAATTTTAATCTCTCCTATTTGACCAAAATACCACCCAAATAAAAGCAACGAAATGCTGCCAACTTACTTTTTCCTGCTAATTAATCCAAACCAGATTATAAGGTTGCTTTTGAAACCTTTGCTCCCTCTTCCTTTAATTTAGCATGTGCCGCAGCTAATTTTGCTATTGGCACTCGATATGGCGAACAACTCACATAATCAAGTCCAATTTTATGGCAAAATTCAATTGATGCAGGGTCTCCGCCGTGTTCTCCACATATGCCAAGCTTTATCTTCTTGTTTGCCTCTCTACCTTTCGTAACTGCAATTTCCATAATAAGACCAACCCCCTCAGTATCTAAGGAGATGAAAGGATCCTCAGGGATGATCTTATTCTCAATGTAGAAAGGCAAAAACTTTCCTGAATCGTCTCTTGATAGCCCATATACAGACTGAGTCAGGTCATTCGTTCCAAAAGAGAAAAATTCTGCCTCTGTAGCAATTTGATCAGCTGTGATGGCAGCACGGGCCAACTCAATCATTGTTCCAACAGAGTAACTTACCTTAACCTTGTAAGCTTTCATTACTTCTTCAGCTGTTTTAATGGTTAAATCTTTCATTATCTTTAACTCATTTACATGTGCTACAAGTGGAATCATAATCTCAGGAACAACTTTAACTTTTTTCTTTGCAAGTTCGCAGGCAGCCTCCATTATAGCTCTTACCTGCATTTCATAAACCTCTGGATAGGTTATTCCAAGTCTGCAACCTCTATGCCCAAGCATAGGATTAAACTCCTCGAGGGATTTAATCTTTGCCTTAATTTTCCTAACTGAAATGCCCATTTCTTTAGATAATTCCTCAATTTCTTCATCGGTCTTTGGTAAGAATTCATGAAGTGGAGGATCAAGAAGTCTAACTGTTACAGGCAATCCATTCATTTCTTTGAATATACCTACAAAATCTTCTTTTTGAAAAGGTTTTATCTTATCAAGAGCTTTCCTTCTTTGTTCTACCGTATCTGAAAGAATCATCTCTCTAAAAGCCTTAATCCTTTCTGCTTCAAAAAACATGTGCTCTGTTCGGCAAAGTCCGATCCCAACTGCTCCAAAATCTCTAGCCACTTTAGCATCCTTTGGTGTGTCTGCATTTGCCCTTACCTGAAGCTGACTGAACTCTTCACACCATTTCATAATCGTGTAGAACTCGGAAGGTAATTTTGGCATAACAAGTGGTGCCTGACCTGATATCACTTCTCCTGTAGTTCCATTTAATGTTATAAAATCTCCTTCTTTTATCGTTATATCTGAGACGGTGAAGTATTTCTCTTCTTCGTTTATATTTATTGCTCCACATCCAACAACGCAGCATTTTCCCATTCCTCTTCCAACCACTGCTGCATGGGAAGTCATACCACCACGGGCTGTTAGAATTCCCTCAGCAACAGCCATTCCCCCAATGTCCTCTGGAGATGTTTCATTTCTAACAAGAATTACTTTCTCACCCTTTGCCACCCACTCTTCTGCATCTTGAGCCGAAAAAACTACCTTACCAACAGCTGCACCAGGACTTGCTGGCAAACCTTTTGCAATAGCCTTTACTTGAGCAGAAGGATCAATAGTAGGATGAAGAAGCTGATTTAATTGTTCTGGTTCTATTCTTAAAAGAGCCTTTTTCTTATCAATCAACTTCTCATTGACCATATCCACAGCAATTTTTATAGCTGCTGCAGCAGTCCTTTTGCCAACCCTTGTCTGGAGCATATAGAGTTTGCCTTCCTGGATGGTAAACTCTATATCCAACATATCCCTGTAATGCTTTTCAAGTTTATTGCATATTTTTTGAAGCTGATCATAAATCTTTGGCATTCTCTTTTTAAGTTCATCGATCTTAAGAGGTGTTCTGATTCCAGCAACAACATCCTCACCTTGAGCATTTGGAAGAAATTCAGCAAAAAATTTTTTTTCTCCTGTAGATGGATCTCTCGTAAATCCAACTCCTGTTCCTGAATTTTCACCCATGTTACCAAAGACCATTGCCACTATGTTACAGGCAGTTCCAAGATCATCCGGTATTCCATGAAGCTTTCTATAGGTGACAGCTCTATCACCATACCAAGAGTCAAAAACAGCCTTTATTGCCATTTTAAGTTGTTCGTAGGGATCAGCGGGAAAATCCTTTCCAGTCTCTTTTTTATAGATTTTTTTGAACTCATTAACAAGAAGCTTGAGATCTTTCTCATCTAACTCTGTATCTAACTTGACGCCCTTTTTCTCTTTAACCATGTCAATAATATCCTCAAATTTTTTTCTGTCTATGTCGGTTACAATGCTGCCAAACATTGATATAAATCGTCTATAGGTATCGTAAACAAATCTCTCATTTTTCGTCTTTTCTAACAGTCCCTTTAAAGTGTCATCATTTAGTCCAAGATTTAAAACTGTATCCATCATACCAGGCATTGAAAATTTTGCACCAGATCTGACTGAGACAAGCAGGGGATTTTTCGAATCTCCAAATTTACAACCCATTGATACTTCAACTCTTTTAAGATTTTCTAAAACTTCATTCCACATCCTTTCTGGAAATTTTTTGCCTTTTCTAAAATACTCCCTGCAGGCTTCGGTAGTAATGGTAAAACCAGATGGCACCGGAATTCCTAGATTTGTCATCTCAGCTAGACCTGCTCCCTTTCCTCCTAATAAATCCTTCATCTCACCTGTTCCCTCAGCCTTACCATCACCGAAATAGTAAACGTATTTTTTCTTCTCAATTGTTTTTTTTGTTTTTGGTGCCATCCTGGAAGGCTTTTTTGATTTTTTAGATTTCAAGGCCATTTTAAGGCTCCTCCCTTTTTAAAATTTTAATAAATAGCTATTCATATTATACTGATGTAAAAAATTTTTTCAAGAATCTGTATTAGATCATAGAAAATGTCTCTGAAATTAGTTTATTAATTGTGATGAAATAATCTTTTTCGAAGAGATTATTTTTGAGGTAAGGCGGCGAGTTGACATAACAGGTATCAAATTATTTATAATTTTTTAATTCGGTTTTAGGCGCGTAGCTCAGTGGGAGAGCGCTTCCTTGACGCGGAAGAGGTCGTGGGTTCGATCCCCTCCGCGCCTATTCTTCAATTAAAAGAGTGACTTACGGTCAACAAAAAGACTCTCGTCCCGTGAAGAAGCAGTTCTACTATTTTTAGCTGACATTGAGGGATTTAAATGCTTCTATCAGAGTGATGGATGCTAAAGTGTTTTACTTCGGATATTTTAAGATAACTTATTGAAAATAACCTTCCTAAAACGTTTATTTTACTCAGAGAATCTGCAACCAATTTACAATTTGATAGACAGAAAGAAAGGTCTTAGAGACTGCTTCGATCATTTTGTGGTCTCGCAGTGACTTTTTAGTCATAGCATTCCACTCTCGTCATTGCGAGGAGCATAAGCGACGAAGCAATCTTCTAAAAGTTGCCTTTACTTAGCGACTCCTCAGCCTCATCGAAACTCTCATGGTGACGAAAAGAGAAACCCGACTTCATCAATTTAGGGCATATTTTATTCAAAAAAACTAAATATTTCAGAGACTCATATTTTCCTTTACCACCTAATGTAGTCTAATGACTTTTACGCTTCTTAAAGCCAATTTCTCTCTTGATTCGTTTACTAATATCAAAAATCTTTACCTGTAAAACATGAATCAAAAGATGAATACTCTCTCCGTTGATTTCTGGTTTTAATCCATTGTATTCTGCACAGAATCTTTCTGCTATGAGGGTATCACGATTAACGAAAGACATGGTTCTAATGAGATTGGTAAAGGATAGAGAGAGCTATGAGGGAGAGAATAAAGGCAGGAGGGGGATCTCTGAGAACATGGCGTATGCATTTTATCACTTTAAGCCTCTCGATGAGGCGAAGGAGTCTCTGACACCCCCACATGTCACTGCGAGGCCACGAAGTGGCCGTGGCAGTCTCCACTTTCCCCTTTGTCACTGCGAGGAATTCGATGTCCCGAGGCAGTCTCTCACCATGACGAGCAGTTATGAGATCCCTTCGCTTCGCTCGCAATGACAGAAAAGAGGAACTCGCAATGACGCTTCCCTTTGTCACTGCGAGGGACTCGATGTTCCGAAGGGGTCTCTAAGTAAAGCCTACGAAAAGGCAACTAAGAGATGCCTTCGCTTCGCTCGCAATGACTCCTCCTCCACCGTCATTCCGAACGAAGTGAGGAATCTCACTTCGTCCAAGTAGGGGGAAGGCGAGATCCCTTCGCTGACGCTCGCAATGACAAAAAAGAGGAACTCGCAATGACGATGTGGCGAGATCCCTTCGTCGCTTACGCTCCTCGCAATGACAGAAAAGAAAATCCTCGCAATGACGGAAGAGGGGACTCGCAATGACAGAAAGGGAGAGAGGTTCTAATTGCAATAAGAGAGCGAAGCGAAGAGAGATGATCAGATTCGCAAATGAGATAACAAGGGTAGACATTTAGAGGAAAATCGGACAGTGGTTTTTAAGTTCCTAGTGATGAAGTTGGGAGAAATAAAGATTGCATTGAGACCTCTTTTTATCATTGCGAGAGAAGCGAAGCAATCTCATTACTCTCGGGTTTAATTTGAAAATCCGCTTCAAATTGAGAATATCGGAAAAACATAAAAGGGATTCAAAGTTTAGAAATTATAGACAAAAACGTGGAAGTGTTATAGCTATAAAACTCTTTTAAAAAAGCAACAATGTATCTCCAATCAAATGATTTTTCTCAACTATATGATAAACGCTCCAGCCACTGCTTGAAAGCATCTGAGATATAAATCTTCTATGGCATCTGAAAAACATTTTCTCACAGCAGAAAAAAACTGTCGATTTATGTCTTGCAATATCTTCGAGTTTTTCTATACCTTTTATAAACTCTTCTGTTTTAATGTATTTTTCGTATCCACCCTTTCTAAATCCTCCTAGTTCTTTACCAAGATAGATATACTCTATCTGAGCCTTTTTAAGTTCCGCTGAAAGCTCTTTTTGATTGAATTGGGGATATCTTTTTGATGAAGGAAAACTTCTTACATCAACAGCAACATCTATTTTGTAAGCCCTGAGAATGTCAATAAACTCTTCAATGCTCCGAGAACTTGTGCCAATTGTGTATATTATATTTCTCATAAACGAGGTATCACCTTTGAAAAACCATCTATAACTTTGGCTGTTTTTTTGTAGTCTAACTTGTGATATGTATCGTCAGCTGAATGATAATAGGGATTCCGATAAAAGGCTGTGTCAGTAATCATAACTGCTTTATATCCAAATCTCCAAAAAGACCAGTTGTCAGAAAAACCAATCTCAGGAGCTAAAAAATGAGGAATTGCCGCATATTCTATGGGAAAGTCAGCCAACTCTCTAAAGGCTCTTACAACCTTCTTTAATAAGCCCTTTGACGAAAGATTACTTACCACTCCTATAAAATTTCCTATGTCTGGATAGAAAGCACTTAAGAATACTGGATAACTTTGCGAGCCTCTTTTGTCAGAGTAATAACCTATGGACTCAAAACATAATACGCCCTCAATGTCTTCTCTATTTTTCTTTGCCTCATTGGCATATACAAAGCTTCCCATGTTAGAAGTCATAAACCAAGGTGGCTCTTCATTGGTAAAGGCAATAAATTTTAGTGTCTTCTTTGTCTCGAAGTGAAAAAGAAGTCTTGCAAGCTCCAGAATACCTGCTACTCCTGAGGCGTTGTCATCTGCTCCAGGTGAACCCAAAGCTGAGTCATAGTGAGCACAGACAATTATTAATCTTTTGCTTTTTCCCTCTTTTGTAGCGATAATATTACGATACTTTTTATTGTCCACTTCATAGATCTGTTCCTGTGGTAAGTAACCATAGCTCTCGAACTCTTTTTTAACATAATCTGCAGCAGCCTGAAGGTTACTATACTTATAAATTCCGTTTCTCTCTCCGATTTCAAAGCTCAAAATCTTAACATGGCTTTTAATTCTCTCCTCTAACATTACTTAATTTTATCATTAAAGCTGAATGTATTCCGAAAGAGCCTCAATCACCTTTTTAGCTCTTATGCTCAACCCAATACTGATACCTATACAAAAACCTACTAAAAAGATCTTCAATTGTCATATTAATCATCTATTACCACTGATTTCACAGATTCTGAAGTTACTGTCTAAGTCCAAGTTATCCATAATCCCTCTTGTAAAAAAATCAAGCCCTCCTTTATACTGTATATTAAATGAGTAAAAATCTACTTATGAAAACCCCAATAAAAGTAGCGCTTCAAAATTACGGTATAATATACGGTATAAAAAGGTATTATCAAATCAAAAAACGAATTCAATTAAGAAAAATTAAAATAAGTTTTACCTCCTGCCTCAAATGGATTCCTATTCTTTTATAGCAAAGTTTTCCTATCCTGGACTCTTTATTTTATTAATTCTTGGAGGACTTGGAGTTCCCTTCTTTCCTGAAGACTTAATTCTCATTGCATGTGGCATGCTTATATCTTTTGGCATTATAAAACCATTGCCAGCCATAATTATTTCTTACTTTGGCTTAATAATCTCAGATTTTATGCTTTACTATGCAGGAAAGAAATTTGGAAGAAAAATTGTAACCAATCACAGATTTCAAAGAATCTTATCACCTGCAAAATTTCTGATTTTAGAGAGAAAATTTATAAGGCATAGCACAATAATCATGCTTCTTGGAAGACTTCTGGTAGGATTTAGGGCTCAAGTGTTCATTATTGCTGGAATCACAAAGGTACCACTTATAAAATTTCTTACAATAGATGCTTTTGGTTCTGCTGTTGTGCTTACTGTAATGGTAACAGCTGGATATATAGGTGGTAAATTTCTTGAAAGTATAAAGCAGGGCATGCTTTATATGGAGTATGCTGTTGGATTGATAATAGTTTGTGCGATTATATTAGGAATTATCTACTTTTCCTATAAATATATGACAAAAACAAATAATATTCAAAAATAATGCTTAATACACAAAAAGTTCGTTTTTGGTTGAAAATAAGTTAGTTTTTTTCTTTATGAAGAAGTTAAAGGTAGAATGCTTCGCGACATTTAATTACTACCATTGAATTAAAAAAGTTAATATTTTCAAATTTCTTTCCCATATTATCACTGTTTCGGGCTTATTTCCTGATTTGAATTTTACCTAAAAATTGTGCTATTCTTTTATTTATGCCTGAGGATTACAAAGAAACCCTTAATTTACCAAATACTAATTTCCCAATGAAGGCTAACCTCAGTGAAAGGGAGCCTTTAATTCTTAATTTCTGGAAAGAAAATAAAATTTATGAAAAACTACAGCAAAATAACAGGGCTAAAAATAAAGGTCAGTTTATACTTCATGACGGACCTCCCTATGCAAACGGTCACATTCATATTGGACATGCTTTAAACAAAATTCTAAAGGATATAATTGTTAAGTATCATTCAATGACAGGGCTTTACTGCCCTTTTGTTCCTGGATGGGACTGTCATGGTCTTCCAATAGAGCTTCAGGTCGATAAATCCCTCGGTAAGGATAAAGAAAAAGTTGATATTTTAAAGAAAAGACAACTTTGTAGAGAATATGCGGAAAAATTTATAAACATTCAAAGGGATGAATTTGTTCGACTAGGGGTTTTTGGTTATTGGGATAATCCTTACATTACCATGTCCAATGACTATGAGGCAACAATTGTAAGAGAATTTCTAACATTCGTAAAAAATGGTTATGTTTACCGTGGTAAAAAACCTGTTTATTGGTGTCCGTCATGTGTTACTGCTCTTGCTGATGCGGAAGTGGAGTATGCAGAAAAGGAATCTCCTTCTATCTTTGTTTCTTTTGAAGTAATAGATAAGGACCGATTTCCGCTGAAAGATCAATCCCTCTATGTTGTAATCTGGACAACTACTCCATGGACTTTACCTGCAAATTTAGCCCTTGCAGTGCATCCAGATTTTGATTATGTTGGGATAAAAACTTCTAAAGGTGTAATTTTGATAGTGAAAGAGGCTATTAAGAACCTTAAGGATAAAATAGAGCTTGATGAAAAGCCGATTTTTGAGGTAAAAGGTTCATATTTAGAAGGTATTAAAACTAAGCATCCATTTGTTGATAGAGTTTCAAAGATAGTTACTGCAGATTTCGTTGAAACAGGTGAGGGTTCTGGAATTGTCCACATAGCTCCAGGTCATGGAATGGAAGACTATGAAGTTGGTTTAAAGTATGGCCTCGAAATCTATGCACCTGTTGACGATAGAGGGAAATTTACCGAAGAAGTTACATATTTTGCTGGACAAAACATCTTCGTTGCCAATTCCCAAATTATTGATCTCTTAAAGGAAAAGGGCTTACTGTTATGGGAAGGAAAAGTAACTCACTCATATCCTCACTGTTGGAGATGTAAAAAGCCAGTAATATTTCGAGCAACTACTCAGTGGTTTATTTCCATGAAACATGAAAATCTAAGAGAAAGAGCCTTGGAAGAGATAGATAAGGTAAGATGGATTCCTCATTGGGGCAGAGAGAGAATTTACTCAATGGTAGAAAGAAGGCCTGACTGGTGTTTATCCCGTCAACGTAGCTGGGGTGTGCCAATTACGCTTTTTGTATGTAAAAAATGTGAACAAGTGCTTATTGATGAGACTCTTTTCAATAAAATTGAAAAACTTGTTGAACAAGAAGGCTCCGATGTTTGGTTCAGATTAGATCTCGAAGAACTGCTTCCAGATTATTCGTGTCAAAAATGTGGTTCAAAGGAATTTCAAAAAGAGAAGGACATTCTCGATGTGTGGTTTGATTCAGGCGTTAGTCATGCAGCTGTGCTTGAGAAAAATAAGGATCTTTCCTGGCCTGCAGATATGTATCTCGAAGGAAGTGATCAGCACAGAGGATGGTTTCAGAGTTCTCTAATTGCATCGCTCGGAAATAAAGGCAAAGCTCCATATAGAATTGTTCTTACACATGGGTTTACTGTAGATGGACAAGGAAGAAAGATGTCTAAATCTCTTGGAAATGTTATCGCTCCGCAGGAAATAATAAAAGGAAATGGTGCTGATATAGTTAGACTTTGGGTTTCTGCCGAAGACTACAGGGATGATATTAAGCTTTCTAAGGAGATTTTATCACGACTTACTGAGGCATACAGGAAAATAAGAAATACCCTAAGATATCTCCTTGGAAATATTTACGACTTTGATGGCAAAGATTACTCCCATAACCTTCTTGAGATTGATAAATGGGCAATGTTGAAGTTACAGAAGCTTATTGGTAAAGTAAAGAAAGCATACGAAGAGTTTGAATTCCATCAAGTATTTCATGCTATTCATAATTTCTGCGTGACCGACATGAGTGCCTTTTATCTTGATATACTCAAAGACAGACTCTACACTTTTAAAGCAGATAGCTCTGAAAGAAGAGCTGCTCAATGGGTTCTTTATCAAATTGCTGAATCTCTAATAAAGTTAATTTCTCCGATTCTGTCCTTTACAGCAGAAGAAGCCTGGCAACATCTTCCATTTAAAAAGACAGAGAGCGTATTTTTGGATGAGATGCCTGAGTTAGATAAAGGATATTTAGATGATGATCTCGAGAAGAGATGGGAAAGATTGATAGAAATAAGAGATGAGGTTAACAAAGCATTAGAGATAAAAAGGCAGGAAAAATTTATTGGTAACTCTCTTGAAGCAAAGATCATCATTAAAGCAAAAGATGACTTAATTCAATTTCTTAAACCCTATTACGAGTTCCTTCCAACTCTTTTTATAGTCTCACAGGTAGATGTCATACCTGAACATTTAGAGAAAGAAGAATTTATAATAGAAATAGAAAAAGCAGAAGGGCAAAAGTGTCAGCGTTGCTGGAATTATTCACCAATGGTTGGAGCTCTTGAAATACCTCAATTATGTCCAAGATGTTATCATGTCCTCAAATCATAGAAAAGGTAAAATCTTTTTATTAGTTTTATCTATATTTATTTTTGATCAAATTACAAAATTTTTAGCTTTAAAATTTCTCGCACCAGACAGAGTAATTAAAATTTTACCTTTTTTTAATCTTGTTTATATTGAAAATACGGGAACTGCCTTTGGAATGTTTAAATTCCTTGGATCAGGTTTTTTTATTGGTATATCATTTATTGCTATCTGTTTTCTTCTCTATATGACTTTCAAAGATAAAAAAAACTGGTTTATTTACGCTCTTATAATAGCTGGAGCTATAGGAAATGTTACAGACAGAATAATTTATGGATACGTGATAGACTTTATTGATATTCATGTAGGTGGATTTCACTGGCCAGCCTTTAATATAGCTGATTCTGCTATAAGCATAGGTATTGTTCTTTTTATCTATCAAAGTTTTAAAAAATGAAAATCTATACCTATTCTGAAAAGGAAACAAAGATATTGGGCAAAATGATTGGAACTTTTATTCAGAAGGAAGGGATAAAGACTGTTGCTCTTTTTGGAGAAATGGGAGCTGGAAAGACAGTTCTTTCAAAAGGAATTGCAACAGCTTTTAATATAGATGAAAAGGACATTGTCAGTTCAAGTTTTGTTATAGTGACAAATTACGAAGATAAGGGCTTTTATCACATTGACCTTTATAGATTAGAAAATATATCTGTAGAGGACATTGATCTTTGGGAATATTTTGAAAGGGGAACCTGTGTTGTAGAATGGGCAGAAAGGCTTGATAATTTGCCTGAAAATTCTCTAAAAATTAAGATAGATTTAATAGATGAAAATACAAGAGTCTTCATATTGGAGATTTAAATGTTTAGAAAAATATCAATACTTTATAAAGAAAACGATAATGTGGCAATAAATACAGCATTAAAAGTCCAGGATTGGCTCAAAGAGAGGGATATTGATTGTGTGCTTTTTCATTCAGTAGGTGAGTTTTCAACATTCTCCTATTCAGAAATTGAAGCTGTTCGTAATTGCGATGCTTTGATTGTCTTAGGTGGTGATGGAACAATGTTAGCTGTTTCAAGATTAGTAGAAGGAAGAGAGATTCCCATTATTGGTATAAACATGGGAACACTTGGATTCATAACCGAGATTCCAAGAGAGGAAGTTTTTGAATGTCTTGAAGAAATTTTTACAGGTAAGTATGAGACTGAAGAAAGAAGCATGATTTATGCTGAAGTTTACAGGGAAAAAGAGATTATTACAAGATATCTTGGGTTAAATGATGTAGTAATTGGCAAAGGAATAATGGCAAAAATCTCAAATTTCGATCTAATCATAAATAATGTGTATGTTGCGACAATAAAGGCTGATGGCATAATAATCTCCACTCCCACTGGTTCTACAGCTTATAATCTTTCAGCAGCAGGACCAATTCTCTACCCAACGCTTAAGGGAATTGTTTTTACTCCCATATGTCCTCACACTTTAACTGTAAGACCTATTGTGCTTCCAGATGATTTTATTATTGATATTGTAATTTCTTCTCATGCAAAGGATATATTTTTAACCATTGACGGACAGATTGGATTTGCTTTAAAGAAGAACGATAGAGTCAGATGCAAGGTAGCCAGTGAAAAAACTCGTATCATAGCTCCAATAGGAAGAGATTATTTTAAGATATTGCGAGAAAAGCTTAAATGGGGAGAGAGATAGAAAATTTATTAGATATTTTAAATTTTTATAAAGCCCTTGGATTTAAAGAATTACCATCGGGTTTTATCAATTCTATTTTAAAAGATAGAGAATCCTGTGACATGACTCATCAGGAGGCGATTTTTGAAAGCATTGATAGTCTAAACGATAGAATTAAAAAATGCTTTAACTGTCCATTAAGCAAAAGTAGAACAAATCCCGTGTGTGGGGAGGGTGATAATAGCGTAGGGCTTATGTTTATTGGAGAAGCTCCAGGAGTGGAAGAGGATAAAATTGGAAGACCCTTTGTTGGTGAGGCTGGAAAACTCCTTACAAATTTAATTGAAAAAATGGGATTTAAAAGGGAAAATGTCTATATCACTAATACAGTTAAATGCCATCCTCCTGGAAATAGAGAACCTACTAAAGAGGAAATATCCATGTGTTTTGACTATTTAAAAAAGGAGATAGAACTAATCGCACCTAAAGTTATTATGACCCTTGGAAAAGTGGCAACTTATGCTTTAAAAAATATGGAGGGGAAAATAAATGACCTTTCCATATCTAAGATAAGAGGCAAAGTGTTTTTTTATAAAAATATTCCTGTGATTCCTACCTTTCATCCTGCCTATTTACTCAGAAATAGAAAGGATAAATGGCTAACCTGGGAAGATGCACAGGAGGCAATGAGGAGGTTAAAATGAAAGTTCTTTGGGCTCCATGGAGAATAGAGTATATTTTAGGAGAAAAAGAAAAGGGATGTATATTTTGTGATAAACCTAATGACAATAAAGATAGGGAAAATTTAATTTTGTATAGAGGAAAACTTTCATTTATTATTATGAACAAATATCCCTATAGTTCTGGACATCTTATGGTTGTTCCTTACAGGCATGTTCATACTCTCGAAGAACTAAACACAGAGGAACTTACTGAATGTATGATACTAACTGTAAAATCAATAAAGTGTCTGAGAAAAGTAATGCATCCTGATGGTTTTAATATAGGTCTTAACATAGGGGTTGTGGCATCTGCAAGCATTGATGAACATCTGCATTGGCATATTGTGCCTCGGTGGGCAGGAGATGTGGGGTTTATGACTATTTTAGAAGATGTGAGAGTAGTGCCTGAACACATACTTATTACCTATGACAAACTTTATCCATGCTTTAAGGAGGAGTGCTGATGGAAATAGAGGATAAAATTAAAAGAGCATACGAAGAGTCAATAAGAGTAAAGGAGGAATTTTTTAGGGAAAATATATCTTTGATCAAAGAAGTAGCTGAGCTAATTGCAAGGGTTTTAAATGAAGGAGGAAAAATTCTAATTTTTGGAAATGGTGGAAGTGCAACGGATGCTTCTCATATTGCGGCAGAATTTGTAAATAGATTTAAAAGAGAGAGACCTGGCTTACCAGCTATTGCTCTTAATACTGATATGGCTGTCCTTACAGCCATTGCAAATGACTATGATTATTCAGAAATTTTTTCAAAACAGATAAAGGCTCTCGGACAAAAAGGCGATATCGCCATAGGAATTAGCACCTCAGGATCCTCGAGAAATGTCCTTAAAGCTGTGGAAGTAGCCAAAAAAAGGGGGCTTACTACAATAGCTTTTACAAGTAAAAAAGGAGAAAAGCTCATCTCCCGTGTGGATTACGCTTTTGCAATATCATCGGAAGACACACCAAGAATACAGGAAACTCACATTACATTAGGCCATATATTGTGCGAGCTTGTAGAGGATATTCTATTTGAGTTACCAGCAACAAAAAAGAGAGTTAAAGGATGAAAGTTTTAGGAATTGATCCTGGAAGCAGACATTTCGGTTATGGAATTGTATGTGAAAATACGATGAAAATTGAGTATGCAGGTACTCTTAACATTTGCAGCTCAGAGAGAATAGAAGAAAGACTTAAATATATTTATGAAAGACTTACTGAAATTATTGAAAAATACTCACCAAATGAAATGGCAATAGAAAAAATCTTTGCTGGTAGGAAAATTCCATCTTCCTTTGTATTGGGTTATGCAAGAGGGATTGCTCTTTTGGTTGCTGCACAACATGGAATTCCCGTGTATGAATACTCTTCAACTGAGATAAAAAAGGCGCTCACAGGTTATGGAAGAGCCCATAAGATTCAAGTGAAGGGAATGGTTAAAAACTTATTAAACCATAACGGTAAAATATCCTATGACTGCTCTGATGCTTTAGCTGTGGCAATTTGTCACATTCATTCAAAGAGTCTTTTAAAAGTGTTAAAATAATAAAATGCTTGATTTTATTAAGGGAGAAGCAGTTATCATTAAACCTAATAAAGTTGTGATTGAAGTTGGAGGTATCGGTTTTTCCGTAAAAGTTCCTTTTAGAGTATCTCAGCAGATTCAAAAAAAAGATGAAGTTCAGCTTTTTACCTCTCTTAACCTAAAAGAAGATGCCATTGAACTTTATGGTTTTTTAGAGGTCTATGAAAGAGAACTTTTTGAGGAGTTAATAAAAATTTCTGGAATAGGACCTACTACAGCAATGAATATTTTATCAACCTATGATAGGGAAAGTTTAAAAAACATCTTAGAAAAGGAAGACATAAAAGCTCTAAGTCGAGTTCCAGGAATTGGTAAAAAAACTGCCCAGCGAATTCTTTTGGAGTTAAGAGGAGTATTACCTTACTTCAAATATGAGCAGGATCAAAAATATGATGATATTCTAGCTGCCTTATTAAACTTAGGATACAAAAGAAATGAAGCAAAAGAGACTCTGGATAAAATTTATAACAAAGACAAAGATGAGGCATCTATTATAAAGGAGTGCCTCAGAGTTCTGACAGATAAAAATGCATAATAGCGAATTATTGGATATTACCCTTAGACCAAGAACACTTAAAGATTTTATCGGTCAGCATAAGATTAAAGAAAATGTAGATATTTTCATTAAAGCCGCATTGTTAAGAGGAGAACCACTTGACCATGTTCTTTTCTGTGGACCTCCGGGATTAGGTAAAACTACCCTTGCAACGGTTATTGCCAATGAACTTGGAGTAAATATTAAGAGTACATCAGGACCTGTACTTGAAAGAGCAGGAGATGTGGCAGCGATACTAACAAATCTTTCAGACAGGGACATATTATTTATTGATGAAATTCATCGATTACCGAGAGTGATAGAGGAAATTTTATATCCTGCAATGGAGGATTTTAAGCTCGATATAATTGTTGGACAGGGACCTTCAGCTCGCTCAATCAAAATAGATCTGCCCAGATTTACATTAATTGGTGCAACTACCAGGACGGGTCTCATAACTTCTCCGCTTAGGGATAGATTTGGAGTTGTATTTAGACTAGAGTTTTACGCTCCCTTAGAGCTTAAGGAAATAGTAAAAAGATCTGCGAAAATTCTCGGAATACTTATCGAGGAAGATGCAGCAATGGAAATTGCAAGGAGATCGAGGGGAACTCCAAGAATAGCTAACAGACTTTTAAAGAGAATTAGAGATTTTGCTCAAGTTAACGATAAAGAAATCATAGATATCGAGATAGCAAAAAAAGCTTTATTAGCAATGGATGTTGATGATTATGGTCTGGACGAAATGGACAGAAAAATTCTTCTTACAATTATTGAAAAATTTAATGGCGGACCTGCTGGAATTGAATCAATAGCTGCTTCTCTAAGAGAAGATAAAGATACAATAGAAGATGTTTATGAACCATATCTCATGCAGGAAGGATTCATTGAGAGAACCGCAAGGGGCAGGGTAGCAACTTCTCTTGCCTATGAAGTTTTTAAAAAGAAAATTCCTGAGAGGCTCTTTTAACAAATGAGACTTCTTTTACATACCTGCTGTAGCAACTGTGCTTTGCATCCCATAAAAAGTCTTGAACAAGAAGGATTTGAGATAACTTTATTCTGGTTTAATCCCAATATACAACCCTATACTGAGTATAAAGAGAGACTTGAATCTTTAAAAAGATTACAAAGTTTATGGAACCTCGAGATATATTATGATGAAGATTACAGGAAATTTTATAAATTTATCCGATTAGTCTGTGGAAAAGAAATGGATAGATGTTCAATTTGCTACAGATTACGCTTAGAAGAAACTGCTAAAAAGGCTTTAGAACTCGGATTAGAATACTTTACCACGACCCTTTTAATAAGTCCTTATCAAAAGTTTGATAAAATAATAAAAATAGGGAGAGAACTTGAGAAAGAGTATGGGGTTTCCTTTATTGAAAGGGATTTTAGAGATGGGTTTAGGGAAGCCATGTCATTAGCCAGTAAAATGGATTTTTATAGACAGAAATACTGTGGCTGTATTTATTCGGAAGCTGAGAGATATTTGAAGGTAATTGATTATGAATGAAATAGGAAAATTTCTGATTCTGTTGGGAGTAATATCTATAGCGGTTGGTTTATTTTTAATGCTTTTAAGTAAATTTTCCTTTGTCGGCAAAATACCGGGCGATATAGTTATTGAAAGAAGAAACTTTACTTTTTATTTCCCATTAGGAACATCGATAATTTTAAGTATTTTACTCACTCTAATATTTTATTTGTTGAGTAGAAAATGAAGATTTTATTGAGATCGATAGCCATAGTAATTTTTATCCTTTTATTTTTCTCTCCTTTTGTCCAGGCAATGGATAAAAATCACAATTCATATATTCGAGTCTTGATTAGCGAGAGAAGGCCTACATCAAATAATTTAGAAAAGATTAAAAAGGTAACAGCAAAAACGATTATTTCAGCTTCTACTTATCAAGGTGAAATAGAAATATGGAAGGGCGATGACGGATACTATCTAATCAATGTGATTGACCTTGAAGAATATGTTAAAGGAGTAGTTGCTTCAGAGGTAGGAATCCATTGGCCAGAAGAAGCACTTAAAGCTCAAGCGGTTTTAGCTCGAACCTATGCAGTAGCCCATATACTTAGAAATCGAACAAGAAATTTCTATGATGTTACCTCATCGGTATTTCATCAGGTTTACAAGGGAGATACAGAATCGGAAGAAGTAGAAAAAGCTGTTAATTATACTAAGGGACAAATCCTTAAATATAAGGGAGAACCTATAATGGCATTTTATCATGCTTGCAGTGTGGGAACAACTGAAGATTCGAAAGAGGTTTTTGGTCGTGAATATCCCTATTTAAAACCAGTGGAGGTTCCTTTTACTCCTTCTCCATATACTCTCTGGGAGAAAAAGATTTCTTTTGAGTTACTAAAGAAAGCTTTATCTATGAATAGTATTAATGATGTGGAAATAGCAAGCTATACAAAAACTGGAAGAGTAAAAGAATTAAAATTTATCGGTGACAGGAATGTAAAAATAATTGGAGCCTATGAATTAAGAAGACTTCTTCAATGGACATTATTACCAAGCACAATGATTAAATCTATAAGAATTGATAGTGATGGAGTAATATTTGAAGGACAAGGGTTTGGACATGGAGTTGGAATGTGTCAGTGGTGTGCTTTTCAAATGGCCCAAGATGGTATGAATTATAAACAAATACTTAAATATTTTTATCCTGAGACAGAGATAGGTAACTTAAATGAAAATAACTGAACTTGACTACTCTCTTCCATTAGACTTAATTGCCCAAGAACCACTAAAAGATAGAGATAGATCTCGCCTTTTAGTGCTGCATAAAGAATCTGGAGAAATTGAACACAGATTATTTTTTGAAATAATCGAGTACTTCAAAGATGGAGATTTACTCATACTTAATAATACAAAGGTTATTCCGGCAAGACTCATTGGTAAAAAGCCAACCGGTGGAAAATTAGAGCTTCTACTTATAAAAGAGAAAAAATCAGAAGGTAGTGGTACTGTCTGGGAAATAATGACAAAAGGTGATTACGAAGGAAAGATTGTTATTGAAGGCAAAGAGTTTTTGATTAGAAAAAACTCTGATGGCAAAGAGTTATTATTTATTCAAATGGATTCTGAAGAGGCTAAGAGATTTATTCATGAAAAAGGTTTTATGCCTTTACCTCCTTATATAAAAAGAAAACCTGAGAAGAAGGACAGAGAAACCTATCAGACTGTATATGCAAAACAAAATGGTTCTATTGCTGCACCAACTGCAGGACTTCATTTTACCACCGAACTTCTTAACAGGATTGTGGCAAAAGGAATTTCATTGAGGGAAATTACTCTTCATGTAGGTATCGGAACTTTTAAAATGATTAAGACAGGGTATTTGAAGGATCATCAAATGGATTCAGAGTATTTCGAAATAGAAAAAAGGCTTTTAGATGAGATCAAAGAGGCAAAAAAAAGAGGCAATCGGGTTTTTTGCGTTGGAACAACTACAACAAGAGCTCTTGAGGGATATGCTTCTGAGGAGTTTATTGATGTTGGTTCAGATGAATTCAAAATTAGAGGATATACAAATATTTTTATATATCCTCCTTATAGATTTAAAATTGTGGATGCTTTAATCACTAACTTTCATCTTCCTCGCTCAACACCTCTTTCACTTGTTTTTGCATTCAGTGACCCTATTAAAATAAGAAAAGCCTATGAAATTGCCATAGAAAAAAGATATAGATTTTTTTCCTATGGCGATGCTATGTTAATCTTATGAAACAAAAGGGAGATGAATTAATTGTGATTAATAAGAGAGTATTTATTTTAATTTTAGCAGCAATTTCAGTAATAGGAATTATTATTGGCTATACAATAGGTTATATTACTACTCCTGTAAAGGAAGTATATGTGCAAAAGGAAAATGAAAGCGAGAAAACCGTTCTTTCTCATACAGTAGAAACGGCATTTGCAAAAAAGCAGGAGCAAAATCCTGTTCAGATAGAACAGAAAAAAGAACAGCCTGAAAAGCCCAAATCTGAAGAGCCAGAAAAGAAAGAACCTCAAGTGGAAATAGTAAAAAAGGAAGACACCAAACAAAATGAGGTAGTTAAGCCAGTAAAAGAAATTCCTAGTAGAAAAGCCCATAGACACTTAGGCATGAAAGAGTTAAAGGCTTCAAAACATGCTATTTATACAATTCAGGTTGGTGCATTTTCCGATTCGAAAAATGCTAAAGATTTACAGGAAAGACTTAATAAAGAAGGATACCGTGTTTTTTTAGTTCAAGAGGATCTTTACAAAGTCAGGATGGGAAACTACCAAAAGTATGCCCAGGCAAAGAAGATTTCAGAGGAATTAAAATCTAAAGGTATTGAAAGCTACATATTAAAAGTATCGCAAGATTTGAAAGGAGATAAAAAATAGCACGTATATTGGAACTTGATGAAGAAAGGGAATACCCCTTTATTCATGGAGGCTTAGATAAGATATTCAAGCTAATTGAGGATGCATTGAATGTCACACTAAGTGTCCGTGGCAATAAGTTAATTATTCAGGGTGAAGATGAAAGGGATATCGCGGAAGCAGAGAAGATAATAGAAGAAATAAGAATTGTAAATAAAGAGGGATATATTGTTAAACCCGAAGACATTATGCATTCTCTTCAGGGCTTGAAAGAAGGTCAGGCTGTTTCCATAGTGGGCCTTTTTAAAGGTGGAATTCCTTTACCCTCTAAGAAAAGGGTAATTATTCCAAAGACAGACAACCAGAGACAATACATTGAGGCAATTTTAAAGTACGATATAGTTTTTGGCATAGGACCTGCTGGCACAGGAAAAACCTATCTTGCCATGGCCATGGCAATCCACTTTTTACTTAATCGAATTGTTTCAAGAATTGTACTTGTAAGACCTGCTGTAGAGGCAGGAGAAAAGTTAGGTTTTCTACCTGGTGCTATAGAGGAAAAGGTGAGCCCATATTTGCGACCACTTTATGATGCTCTTTATGATATGCTTGATCTTGATAGAGCATCCAAATTAATTGAAAAAGGTGCAATTGAAATTGCACCCCTTGCATTTATGAGAGGCCGCACCTTAAATGACGCCTTTATAATTCTTGATGAAGCACAAAATACCACAACCGAACAAATGAAAATGTATCTTACAAGGCTTGGATTTGGCTCAAAAACAGTTATTACAGGAGATATAACTCAAATAGATCTTCCGCCTCAGAAGGTTTCTGGACTTGTCGAAGCTCTTCGTATTTTGAAGGGGATAGAAGGCATAAAAATTATTCACTTTACTGAAAAAGATGTGGTCAGACACAGACTCGTTCAGGAGATTATAAAAGCCTATGAAAAATACGAAAGACAGCCAACCTCTTAAACCTGTTGTTCCAAATAGAAGTTATTTAAGAAAGTTAATAGATAAATTTAAAAATACTCAAAATGGAAAGCAGAGCAAAAAGTTCATTGATAGAGAAATATTCTATGGTATTATCTGCCTTTCTATTGTAATTTCTCTATTACTACATGATTATAAAAATGGGATTCTTTCTTTTTTAGGAAGCACTATACTTACTTCCATTCTTCTTATCTTTTTCTACAGAGATTTGCGTAGATATAAACCTGCATATTTGAAAAAGAAAAAAATGCTTATTCTTTTGGGAATTCTTATTGTTTTTAATTTGATTGTTGCTCGAATATTTGAATACATATTTTATGTATTTTCGAGAGGTTTAAACCTTGAAAATCCTCTCCTCCATTATTTTGGGATACCCCTTGCAATAGGTGCAGTTATTGTAGTGATGATTTTTGATTTTCACACAGCAATTATTTTTTCTTTAATTTTGAGTTTGCTTATTGGTATTTGGATAAAAACATCACTATTTCCGCTTTATGTATTTATTACATGTCTTATTGCTGCTTTCAGTTTAATGAGAGTGAAAAAACGAAGTGATATAATTAATGCAGGCGCCTATATTACTTTGCTTACATTGATATCTTCGCTTTCTATTCTCTTTATATTAGAAGAGGCTTCTATTTCATCAGCCTATTTTTTACTTATTTTCTCATTAATAAATGGTTTTACCGTATCTGCTCTATGTTTTTTGGTCTTACCTGCCTTAGAAAAATTTTTTAAAGTAGCCACACCTTTGAGTTTAATTGAACTTCTTGACATCGATCATCCTTTAATGAAACAACTATCCTTAGAGGCTCCTGGTACTTATCATCACAGTATGGTAGTTGGAAGTCTCGCTGAAGCTGCAGCAGAGGTTGTTGGAGTAAATCCTTTACTTGCAAAGGTAGCCTCTTACTATCACGATATAGGAAAAATAAGAATGCCTGATTATTTTGTAGAAAATCAAACCGGTTGTGTTAGCAAGCACGAAAAACTTAGTCCTCATTTAAGTAGTATGATAATAATCTCTCATGTAAAAGATGGAGTTGAACTTGCCAATGATTTTGCTCTACCTGAAATCCTAAAGGATGTGATACAACAACATCATGGAACTTCCTTGGTTACATATTTTTATCAGAAAGCAGTTAAAGAGCAGGAAAGTCCTCCTTCAGAGGTGGATTATCGATATCCGGGCCCTAAGCCTCAGACTAAACTTGCAGCTCTTATTATGCTTGCTGATGCTATTGAAGCTTCTGCAAGAACTCTTGATGAACCAACTCCAGCAAGAATCTCAAATCTGATTGACAAGATAACAAAAAATATCTTTCTTGATGGCCAGTTAGATGATTGTGAGATCACTCTTAAGGATTTAATTGAGATAAAAAAGAGATTTGAATACGTTCTAACAGGAATCTTTCACAGAAGAATTCCATATCCAGAAACAGAAAAGAAAGAAAAAAAAGAATGAAAATCATTGTTGAATCATCTAACAGACAAAGAAAAATAAGAATTTCTCTAAAAAGACTTGAAAGGACTACCAAAAAAATACTCAAAGTATTGACAGAGGAACTATATAAAATAAATACTTCTCAAAAAAACACAGTGACTATTTCTGTTGTATTTATTGGAAGCAAAAAAATGAGAGAGCTCAACCACAAGTATAGAGGAAAAAATTATAATACCGATGTTTTATCTTTTTCTTATCATGATAACGAAGCATCGTTAGAGGAATTTTTTATTGGTGAGATATTTATTAATCCCGAAAAGGCAAAAATTCAGGCCAGACAATATGGAGGGACCCTTTGGGAGGAGATTAACAGACTTTTAGTGCATGGAATTCTTCATCTTTTGGGCTATGACCATGAGAATTCTTCCATCTCCGCCAGAAAAATGCGGAAGATGGAAGAAAAAATTTTAAAAATTCTTCTACAGGCCTAACTCTTCAGGAGTTCCGATTCTTCCAAGAATACCGCTTGCAGCAGCCACAGCAGGATTACTTAAATAGACTTCGCTTTCAGGATGTCCCATACGACCAACAAAGTTTCTATTTGTAGTTGCAATTGCTCTTTCACCTTTTGCAAGAATGCCCATGTGACCTCCAAGACAGGGTCCACAGGTGGGCGGTGAAACAACTGCTTCTGCTTCTATGAATATCTGGATTAATCCTTCATTCAACGCATCCATGTAAATTTTTTGTGTAGCAGGAATTATTATCATCCTTACTTCTGGATGAACCTTTCTACCCTTTAAAACCATTGCAGCTTCCCTTAAATCCTCAAGTCTACCATTCGTACAAGAGCCTATTACTACCTGATCAATTTTGATATGCGAGAGTTCTGCTGCTGGTTTAATATTAGATGGAAGATGAGGGCAGGCAACTATGGGTGGGATTTCGGAGCAATTGTATTCTTTAATTTCATGATATTTAGCATCTATATCAGAACTTACAAACTTATATGGTCTTTTTGCTCTATGTTTTACATATTCCTCAGTAATTTTATCTGGAGCGATTATACCTGCCTTTGCCCCAGCTTCTATTGCCATATTGCACATACTAAATCTTCCACTCATTGGCATATTTTCTATAACTTCTCCGCAAAATTCCATTGCCATATATGAGGCACCATCAACTCCAATATCACCTATGGTATAAAGAATTAAATCTTTTCCTCCGACCCACTTTTGTGTTTTTCCATAATAGATAAACTTTATTGTCTCGGGAACCTTAAACCAACATTCTCCTGTAGCCATTGCAATTGCAGCATCTGTAGAACCTACTCCAGTTGCAAAAGCACCTAGTGCTCCATATGTGCATGTATGGCTATCAGCTCCGATAACTAAATCTCCTGGTAAAACTATACCCTCTTCAGGTAAAAGAGCATGTTCAATACCTACTCTTCCAATTTCAAAATAATGTTTGATTTTGTATTTCTGGGCAAACTCTCGCAACATTTTACACTGCTCTGCAGCCTTTATATCTTTTTGCGGAGTAAAATGATCTGGTACTAAAGCTATTTTTTCTCTGTCAAAAACATCCCTTACTCCTAACTTCTCAAATTCTTTTATTGCTATAGGTGCAGTAATATCATTTGCAAGAACAATGTCAACCTTCGCATTTATTATTTCGCCAGGCGACACCTCTCCTCTGCCTGCGTGTTCAGCAAGAATTTTTTCAGCAATTGTCATTCCCATATGAACCTCCTGTATAGTATTTTAAAATCCTATTATTGCATAAAAAAATATAAATTATCAAAAATAAGAGATGGACACAATAAAAATAAAACTTGAAAAATTATACTCTTCCTTTGATTTCGATTCAGCTATAAAGCGAGATCCTATAAGGTTTCCAAAAAGATACTCACATCCATTGGATATTGAAGTAGTTGGCATCATAGCCTCTTTTTTTGCCTATGGAAGCATTAAGTGTTTCTGTAATTTTCTTGACAGACTGTTTAGTTTTATGGGAGAAAATCCAGCTGATTTTATTCTTAACTTTAAGCCATCCAACTTGTTAGAAAGGCTAGAAATTAAGTATAGATTCAGTAATATCGAGGATATTGTAGCTTTTTTATTTATTCTTCAAAATCTTTTAAAGAATGCCCCTTCTCTTGAGAACTACTTTAGAAATAAGAATAGTAGTTCTATCATATTTAAGATTTCAAATTTTATTGAAAAATGCCTTGAAGTAGATTTAAAACCAATCTATGGTAGAGATATCAAAACAAGAGGGCTTCTTCACTTTTTTCCTCATCCAAATAGGGGTAGTGCCTGTAAGAGAATAAACCTCTATCTTAGATGGATGGTGAGAAAAAGGGATATCGACTTTGGCATATGGAAGACGATTAAACCTATCGAACTTATAATTCCTCTTGATGTTCATATCTGGAGAATTTCACAAAAGTTAGGATTTACAACGAGAAATTCGCCAAACCTTAAATCTGCCCAAGAAATTACCAATTTCTTAAGAAAAATAGAACCCAATGACCCCTTAAAATATGACTTTGTTCTTTGTCATGGAGATATTAATTCGTTGATTTAATAATAGCCATCAATAGAGAAATTGACCACGAAACTTGTTTTAAAAGTTCGTCTTCACTAGGCATTCTTTTTTCAAGATAACATTGGTTAGCTATTTTTATAGCAGAATTGGCTATGGCTGATATCTCATTCTTAAGCTGTTCCGTTGATTTTAGATCGATATTTTTAATGTGCTCATTTATTTTACTGTGAATATTTGGGTCATTATTTAGATAATAACTAAAGGCTTCATCAAATTTATAGTGGTAATCCCTGTTAAATTTTCCCTCCTCTTCATAGACTTTTCCATCTCCTGAAGGCTTATCTGCATAAGGGAAATTATGTAGAGGTTGGGATAAATCTCCTACAAAATGGGCAATTGTCACCATATAATATTCGTAGGCAAGTTGATTGTCAGGCTTTGTTCTATCAAGATTTTTCATCTTTTCGTAAAGGTCAACTATTTTCCAGTAAAGGATGCCTGCAGGATGTGGAACCAAAACTCTAAAGGAATTACCTTCGAATTGGATATTTACTTCACTAACCTTAAATCTGTCGATATAATCTGCTGTTACAATTGTGTTTGGAGCTGCATCATGATAATGAAATGGCCCCAAAAGATCGTGATTTTCATCTCTAATTATATCAGGCATACAAGCAGCTTCTGGAATTCTTATTCCTGCTCTTTTAGCAATATATGCGTGGGTTTTACAATCCCAAGCATAGGACACGGAGATAAAAAGAAATATGAAAAAAACAGAAATAAAAAAGAAAACAACATTCTCTTTTCGAATAGAGCTCATAAAAAGTCCTCCAGATTATATTTTATTGGCAGGAATCTATTAGGACCAAAGATTCCTGCCAATTCTCTTATAGTCTATACTGAAGCTGCCACCTGATAAATGTGGCACTTTTTGCTTTCTCAGAGTAGAAATTCCCTGGTTCAAAATACTCAAGCTGAAGCATGGCATCCAGATTTTTGTTAAACTTATAGGTTCCAATAATAGCCCAAAGATCACCTCTGTTTTTTCCGTCATTAGAGAACATATCTTTGTATGTTCCATCTGTTATATTTGTCTCCTCATCAGCCCAGAAGTGTTGATAGGATAAAGTAATGCCGAGGTCTTTGATTGGGCTAAGCTTTAACTTAGCCACAAAGGCTTTTAAATTTGTCCAATATCCAGGTATTGGGCCTCCTTTCCCGGCAGTTTCAGGAATTAAAGTATATATTAACAATTCGTTCCACTGGGGTGCTCTCGAAAAGAGAGGATTAAAGCCTTCATCCTTCTTGGCAGTGTCACTTTTATCTCCTGAAAGATATACATATCCTGCTTCTAAAGAGGGAGTAGCTGGCAACTGTTTAAAGTCATAACCTAAGAACGCATATCCTCCAACTCCTCTTCTTTTCTTTCCATTATCATACTTTCCGAATTGTCTTGCAATTTCTCCTCTTATGAAGAAATCACCAGTTTTAAAAACTGCTCTCATGCCTAAGGTATTTATATAACTTTCAGCTACTACATCGGATTGCTTCTCTTTTTTATAAATATAATAGGGTTCAATGGTCAATATATCCAATATTTTATTTCTTCCGTATATCCAGAATCCTCTTTCATCAGAACCTGAAAGTCTTTTTTTGTGATCAATATATGCACCACGAGGTTTTTTATCATAATAGGCTGGATGAAGGCTTGGTAAAAAGATGTCTGTGGTAGGATTTGATACATATACGAGATCAACTGAGTGACCCTGAGCAATGTTAATTGAAGCTTTTATTGCATTAAAGTAAAAAGTTCTGGAACCATCACCAGGAGTTCCATCTAAAATCAAAAATCCCTCACCATACATATCTTTTCCAAGAAAATCCTGCCTACCTATTCTAAAGCTTATTGGTAGATCAAAGGGTTTTTTAATGTCAATGTAAAGATTGTCAATAACAATCTCGTCCTGATCAAATCTCTTTTTATTTGTGACTATACTACCCACATAATCTAGTGGAAGCCTATAGGGACCAGTGTAATATTTAGGTTCAGTAGCTATTCTTGCATATGCTCCAAATTGTTCACTGAATTTCATGTAATTCCATAGCTGAATTCTCAATCTAAAGAAATTTCTGTCTGGTTGATCATCTCTTGCAGTTCCGAGAGACACCACATTGTCCCATATCTCCTGCCTAAGCCTTATTGAAGCTCCTGGTTCGTTTTCTAATGCCTCACAGATGCAAACAAAAAATAAGAGAAAACAAAGGAACAAACTAAATGGAACAACATATTTCCCCATCTTCTACCTCCCATATAAATAAAAATTGAAGAATTATAACATAGAAAAAAATTTTTTTTGTAAACTTTTTTATTCATAAAAATTTAAAAAACTTTTGGTTATTTTTTTTATTTTGTTGTAAAATTGAAAAAAACAACTGCGGAGGTGTTCTATGAGAGAAGAAGAGATCATCGAGATTTTAAAGAGAGAGAATGAGGAGTTTAAGAAGCTCTATGAAGAACACAGGCAGCTTGATAGCATTCTTGATGAAATGAATAAAAAGCCCTATTTAACACCTGATGAAGAAATTGAAAAGAAAAGAATGCAAAAAGAAAAGTTACAAAAAAAAGATAAAATGGCTGAAATGGTTAGACAATATAAATTAAAGCTTAGTGGGGAGGCAATTAAGTGAGAAGCGATACGGTAAAGAAAGGAATTGAAAGAACTCCCCATCGAGCTCTTCTATATGCTACCGGAATTCCCAAAAGTCAGATGAATAAGCCCTTTATCGGAGTTGCAACAAGTTTTACAGACATTATTCCTGGCCATATTTCCATGGGAGAACTTGAAAGATTTATTGAAAAGGGAATTCATACTAGAGGTGGCTATCCTTTTTTCTTTGGTATTCCTGGTATTTGTGATGGAATAGCAATGGGACACAAAGGGATGAAATATTCTCTACCATCAAGGGAATTAATAGCAGATATTATAGAATGCATTGTAGAGGCCCATCAATTTGATGGGATTGTGTTACTTACCAATTGCGATAAAATTACTCCTGGTATGTTAATGGCTGCTGCAAGACTGGATATTCCAGCAATTGTCCTTACTGCAGGACCAATGCTGGGAGGATTTTATAAAGGACAGAGAAGAAATCTTACTTCCGATACCTTCGAGGCTGTTGGAAAATTTAAAAAAGGCCTCCTTACTCAGGAAGACCTTGAGGGACTGGAAATGTGTGCCTGTCCAACCGCTGGTTCCTGTCAGGGAATGTATACTGCAAACACCATGGCATGCGTTACTGAAGCTCTTGGAATGAGCTTGCCTGGTGTTGCTGCCACACCGGCAGTTATGTCTGAAAAAAGAAGACTTGCCTTTGAAACAGGTTTTAAAATTGTTGAACTTATTAAAAATAAGGTTAATGCAAGAAAGATACTCACAAAAGAAGCTTTTTACAACGCCATAACTGTGGATATGGCATTAGGAGGTTCAACAAACACTGTTTTACACATAAAAGCTATAGCTAATGAGGCAGGAGTTGAACTTCCCCTTGAAGTTTTTGATGAGATAAGTAGAAAGACGCCTCATATAGTTAACATTATTCCCTCTGGAGAGCACTACATGGAAGATCTTTACAGGGCAGGTGGTATTCCAGCAGTGCTTAAGAGATTAAAAGATAAGTTATATTCAAATCCAACGGTATCAGGAATGGATATTAAGGAAATAGCAAAAAAAGCTGAAATTTTTGATGAAAATGTTATTCGCTCTTTAAAAAATGCCTACCATAAAGAAGGAGGTATTGCTGTATTAAAAGGTAATCTTGCTCCTGATGGTGCAATAGTTAAACAGACCGCTGTTTCTGAAAAGATGCTTAAATTTGAGGGTATTGCAAGATGTTTTGATTCCGAAGAAGACGCAATGAAGGCTATTTTAGAAGGTAAAATTCAGAAGGGCGATGTAATTATTATAAGATATGAAGGACCTGCAGGCGGACCTGGAATGAGAGAGATGTTGTCACCGACAAGCGCTATAACTGGAATGGGACTTAATGAAGCAGTTGCTTTAATTACAGATGGAAGATTTTCAGGTGGTACTCGAGGCCCTTGTATAGGTCATGTATCACCGGAGGCTGCAAAGGGTGGGCCTATTGCAGCTGTTAAAAATGGCGATAAAATACTAATAGATATTCCGAAGAGAAAGCTGGAGCTTAAGATAACGAAAGAAGAACTTAATAAAAGAATTAAATCTCTAAAACCTCCAAAAGATAAGATAAAAGGAGGATATTTAAGTAAATATAGAAAAATGGTAAGCTCAGCAGATAAAGGCGCTATAATGGAGTAAAGATTATTTATGGGATACTTGAATTAGGAGGCATTTTTTTAGTATTTTAAAAATAGCCGGAGTGGCGGAATTGGTAGACGCAAGGGACTTAAAATCCCTCGGAGGGTGACCTCCGTACGAGTTCGAGTCTCGTCTCCGGCATTATTTTTTTCTTGGAGGACCAAATGATAAAAAAAGCAGTCCTTCCTGTGGCTGGGCTGGGAACAAGATTTTTACCAGCAACCAAGGCTTCTCCGAAAGAAATGCTTCCTATTCTTGATAAACCTATAATTCAATACGCTGTAGAAGAAGCTCAGAGAGTGGGAATTGAGGATTTCCTATTTATTACAGGAAAACACAAAAGAGCAATTGAAGATCATTTTGACAAAGCCTATGAATTAGAGGAAAGACTTAAAAGCGCTGGTAAATTACAACTCTTAGAAAAGATAAATTGTTTTGAAAATCTAAACTTTGCCTATATTCGACAAAAGCAACCAAAAGGGCTGGGAGATGCCATTTTATATGCAAAACCCTTTGTTAATAATGAACCTTTTGTTGTCATACTTAGCGATGATGTTATTGATCCAGAATATTCAGTTCTAAGCGACATGATAGAAATATACAATAGAACGCACTCTACAGTGATTGCTCTGGAAGAGGTTCCTTGGAGTGATGTTTCAAGATATGGAATAGTGGCTGGAAAGAAGGTTGAAGATTACTATCTAATCGAAGATTTGATTGAAAAACCTGAACAATCACAGTCTCCATCTAATCTTGCAATTATAGGAAGATATATACTTACTCCCCAGATATTTAAATATTTAGGAAAGCTTGAGCCAGGTAAGGGCGGAGAAATTCAACTAACCGATGCTTTGAAGATGTTATTAAATGAGACTCAAATTTACGGCTATATTATCAAGGGCAAGAGATATGATGCTGGTGAAAAATTAGGATATCTAAAAACAATTTTTGAATTTGCCTTAAAAGATTCTGAAATAGCCTCTGATTTTAAAGCATTTCTGAAGGAAAGAATCACCAATCTTTGATTAAAAAAATCAAAAATTAACAAAATCATCCTAAAAATTGTTAAAATTAAAGTAAAGATTAAAAAATTTTTGAGGAGGAAGAAAAAATATGGATGAAATAAACAAAGATAACAACGAACAAAACGGAGAAAAGGCTGCCGATAAGGAGATAGAGATTCCAGAACAATTACCTGTTTTGGCAGTGAGAGATATAGTCATATTTCCCTATATGATTATTCCTCTATTTGTAGGTCGAGATATTTCTGTGAAGGCGGTTGAACATTCTTTAAATTCAAATAGGCTTATTATATTACTTACTCAAAAAGATTTTAATGTGGAATCTCCTGCTCCAGAGGATCTATATAACATAGGAACAGTTTGTATGATAATGAGAATGCTCAGACTTCCAGATGGAAGGCTGAAAATTCTTGTTCAGGGGCTTTCTAAAGCAAGGGCATTAGAATTTTCTACCTATGAAGGCTTTTATATGGCAAGAATTGAAAAAATCGAGGATATTCAAATAAAAGAAGTTTCCCTTGAACAGGAAGCGCTTGTTAGAAATGTAAAGGAACAGCTTGAAAAGGTCATTTCACTGGGTAAAAATATTCCTCCAGATGCAATGGTTGTAATTGAAAATATTGATGAACCAAGTAGATTAGCAGATCTTATTGCTTCAAATTTAGGACTAAAAAGCTCAGAAGCTCAACAAATACTTGAATACAGTGACCCTTTTGAAAAATTACAAAAAATCAGTGAAATTTTAAACAGAGAAATTCAACTGCTTACTATTCAGCAGAAAATAAAAAAAGAAGCTAAAAATGAGATTGATAAAACCCAAAGGGAGTATTTTTTAAGAGAACAACTTAAGGCTATCCAAAAAGAACTTGGAGATATTGATGAAAAGGGTGAAGAAATAAATGAGTTTAGAAGAAAAATTGAAGAGGCTAAGATGCCTGAAAAAGTCGCAGAAGAGGCTGAAAAACAACTCAAACGACTTGAAAGAATGCATCCAGAGGCAGCAGAGGCTGCTATTGTAAGAACCTATCTTGAATGGTTAACTGAATTACCCTGGTCAAAATCAACAGAAGACAGATTGGATATAAAAGCTGCTAAGGATGTTCTTGATAAAGATCACTATGACCTTGAGAAAATTAAAGAGCGAATCCTTGAATATTTAAGCGTAAGAAAGCTTAAAGAAAAGATGAAAGGACCGATTCTCTGCTTTATAGGCCCTCCTGGAGTTGGTAAAACCTCTCTTGGTCGTTCGATTGCAAAGGCTCTTGGAAGAGAATTTGTGAGAATCTCACTTGGTGGAGTAAGAGACGAGGCTGAAATAAGAGGTCATAGAAGAACCTATGTTGGAGCCCTACCTGGGAGAATAATCCAAGGTATAAGGCAGGCTGGTACTAATAATCCTGTTTTTATGCTTGATGAAATAGACAAGCTTGGTATGGACTTTAGGGGTGATCCCTCAAGTGCTCTTCTTGAGGTACTTGACCCTGAACAAAACAATAGTTTCGTAGATCATTATCTTTCTGTTCCATTTGATCTAAGTAATGTTATGTTTGTTTGCACTGGAAATATAGCGGATACTATTCCGTCTGCTCTTAAAGATAGAATGGAAATTATTTATCTATCTGGTTATACTGAAGAGGAAAAGCTCCAGATTGCAAAGAAATATCTCATTCCAAAACAGCTTGATGAACACGGTCTTAGTCCATCTTATCTTAGAATAAGTGATAAAGCTATAAGATATATAATTACTCACTATACAAGGGAAGCGGGTGTTAGAAATTTAGAAAGAGAAATTGCCAACCTTTGTCGAAAAATAGCTAAATACATTGCTGAAGGTAAAAAGAAAAAGTTCTACATAACAGCCCAAAAGGTGTCTAAATTTTTGGGAGCTCCTAAATATCTTCCTGAAGAGGAATTAAAAAAAGAAGAAGTTGGCGTTGCTACTGGCCTTGCCTGGACAGAAGCAGGAGGAGATGTTATATACATTGAAGCGACTATTATGAAGGGAAAGGGGAATTTAATACTAACGGGACAATTAGGCGATGTCATGAAGGAATCAGCCCAGGCAGCTCTAAGCTATGTAAAATCAAAGGCAAAGGAATTAAAAATAGATGAAAAGCTTTTTAGTTCTATGGATTTACATATTCATGTTCCAGCAGGAGCAATTCCGAAGGATGGACCATCTGCAGGAATTACAATGGCTTCTGCAATCGCATCAGTTTTTACATCAAAGCCTTTGAGAAAAGATGTGGCTATGACAGGTGAAATAACCCTTAGAGGAAGAGTTCTTCCAATAGGCGGACTTAAAGAAAAGGTGCTTGCAGCAAAAAGATTGGGAATAAAAACTGTAATCATCCCTAAGAGAAATAAGAAGGACCTTGAAGAATTACCAAAATATGTGAAAGAAGGTATGAAATTCGTTTTAGCTGAATCAATGGATGAAGTTCTAAAAGTTGTTTTTTCAGATGATAAAACCCTAAAAAACAGAAAAATAAAGTAAACGTTATAAGCTTATCTATGAAAAAAGACGAAATTCAAATTATAGAAGATTTAAAGAAGAAGTTTTTATTTCCTCAGTCCGAGGGTATTGGAATTGGCGATGATTCAGCAGTTGTTTCATTTAAAAATAAGGCACTTCTTACTACAGATTTAATGATTGAAGGAGTGCATTTTGATTTAAGTTATACTTCCTTTTATCATCTTGGTTTTAAAATCGTCTCAGTCAATGTAAGTGATATTTATGCTATGGGAGGTGAGTTTAAAGCCTTTCTACTATCTCTCGGCATGCCACAGTTTACCTCTGATGAAAATTTGAGTGAACTTTATGAGGGTGTGGAAGATGCATTAGAGTATTATGGAGGTTTTTTAATCGGAGGTGATATATCAAGGAGCGAAAAATTTATACTTTCTGGCTTTGCAGTCGGTGAGTCTGAAAAGCCAGTGTTAAGAAAGGGTGCTGAGAGTGGTGATGTAATATTTATAAGTTATCCCACAGGACTTTCAGCAGCTGCACTAAATTTTCTCAGAACCTTAAGTGAAGTAGAAAGAGAAGAAATAAGGAAAGTGAGAGACTTTAAGGAATTTGATAGATATTCCAATAAATTTGGAGAAAAATTTAGTGAAATATTAGAAAGGCACCTTATGCCAAAAGCAAGAAATCCTAAAAAATTTAAAAAGTTGGCAAAAGCAATGATGGATATAAGTGATGGCCTGTTAATTGATTTATACAGATTATGCGAGGAAAGCGGAGTTGGAGCTGAGATTTTTGTTGAAAAATTGCCTATTTATTCACCAGTCCAAAGAATTGCAAAGTATTTGGGAATGGACTTCTATGATTTTATTCTTGCGGGTGGTGAAGATTATGAACTTCTTGTAATTGCAGAAAAAGAAGTTGAATCTTTTATTGGTCTTATACCTATCGGAAGAATAGTGGATCAAAAGGGAATATATCTAATCGACCCTTCTAAAGGTAGAATACAAGCAAAACCTTCTGGTTGGCAACATTTTTAGTTATGAAAAACTTTACCATTATAACCTTAGGATGTGCCAAAAATACTGTTGACTCAAGGCATTTGATTGATGCTCTTAAGAATGAGGGATTTAAATATGTGGAAGAATTCAAGAAGGCTGATTTTGTTCTTATAAACACCTGTTGTTTTATTGAAGATGCTAAGGAAGAATCCATTGAAGAAATATTAACAGCAGTAAAGTTTAAAAATGAGAGAAAACTTATTGTTTTTGGCTGCCTCTCCAAGAGATATGGTGATGAATTAATTAGAGAAATTCCAGAAATTGATTTCTCCTGTGGTGTTGATGAAAAAGAAAAAATCATCGAATATATGAAATTATATAGAGTTCAAGAACTCTCTTATGGACAAAATGAGCCCTATACAGCAGAACCACCAACATATAGATATATCAAAATTGCCGAAGGATGTAGTCGTAGATGTACTTTCTGCATTATTCCCTCTGTGAGAGGACCTTTTAGAAGCATAAGTCCCTCAGAAATACTTAAAGAGGCAGAGAAATTTGTAAGTTCAGGGATAAAGGAACTAATTTTAGTTGCTCAGGATATTACTCAATATGGAAAGGATTTAAAAGGATACAATCTTAAAGATTTACTTAAAGATTTATGTTCAATTTCAGGTGATTTCTGGATAAGACTGCTTTATTTATATCCTTCCCAGATTGACGAGGCGTTGATTGAAGTGATTGCTGACGAAGAAAAAATAGTAAAATATTTAGATATTCCAATGCAACATTCAGAGGACAGAATTCTTAGACTTATGGGAAGAACTGGAACAAAAAAAGAATACCTGAAAAAAATCAAAATTCTGAGAGAAAGCCTTCCTGGTGTTATTTTAAGGAGCACATTTATAGTTGGATTTCCATCAGAAACAGAAGAGGATTTTCAAAGACTTATAGATTTTATTGAAGAAGTTCAGTTTGATCGTTTGGGAGTTTTTAAATACTCCAGAGAGGCAGGTACTAAAGCTTATAATTTGAAAATGCAAATTCCAGAAACAGTTAAAAACAGAAGATACGATGAAATAATGTCTAAGCAAGCATTAATCTCTCTTGAAAAAAATAGGACATTAGTTGGTAAAAGTTATCCTTGTCTGATAGATTACATAGACGGGGATATGGCTATTGGAAGACTTTATTGTCATGCACCAGAGATAGATGGAGTGGTAATACTGGAAGACACATTGAATAGAAAACCAGGAGAAAGGGTAGAAGTTTTAATCTCAGAAGCTTATGAATATGATTTAAAAGGAGTCATACTTAATAAATGAAAAGATATTTGGTTCCTCTTATTTTATTTATTGCTACAGTTTTTACAACGCTTTGTGCAGGAGCAATTCAACAGGGAATTAATGTATTAAATGAACCTTTTAGACTATTTGAGGGTTATCCTTTTTCTGTAAGTATAATGACCATACTTCTTGGGCATGAAATGGGGCATTATTTTGCATCCCGATCTCATAAAACCAAGGCAACTTTGCCTTATTTTATTCCTGCTCCATCCATAATAGGCACATTTGGAGCTTTCATTAAAATGAAGTCTCCTATCTTTACGAGAAAAGCCCTTTTGGATATTGGGGTTTCAGGTCCTTTAGTTGGTTTTATTCTTTCTATTGGAGCTTGTGTAATTGGCTTAAAGATGTCGAAAACAATCCCGCTAACAGGTCAGGAAGATTATTTTATGCTTGGAGACTCTCTTTTATTCTCCTTACTGGTTAAACTTACTCTTGGCTCCATTCCTCAAGGTCAAGATGTGCTTCTTCACTCGGTGGCATTTGCAGGTTGGATTGGTCTTTTTGTGACATCAATGAATCTCTTACCTGTAGGTCAGCTTGATGGTGGACATATTGCATACGCCCTTTTTGGCAGATTTCATTTTTATATTTCAAGATTTTTTCTGGTCATAGTTGCTGTTTTAGGTATTTTTTATTGGTACGGATGGCTTGTATGGGTATTTCTACTTCTCTTCCTCGGAGTTGATCATCCACCAATTTTAGTATGGGAACAGCGACTTTCACCTATTAGACGGATAGTAGGAGCTCTTTCACTGATTATTTTCTTGTTAACCTTTACCCCTGCTCCTTTTAAATTTTAAATTTTCCTAAATTTCTGCCAAATAGGCACTATGCATAGATAGTCGTGTCTCGCATTTCAGATGTAAGTGCCTATTTACTCAACTTTACCCTAACTTTTATACACCCAACTTCATCAATTTAGGGCATATTTTATTTAAAAAAACTAAATATTTCAAAGACTAATATTTTCCTTTCCCACCTAATGTAGTCTATTGTCTTTTACGCTTCTTAAAGCCAAATTTTCCCGACTTTGTCAGTTTACTGCCAAAATTTGCCTCACAATCTCTGCAAGTGCTTGATTTTACTAAATGTCAAATTTTTTCTATCAAATTTTGTGGTATAACTTAATTTTCTACTTTAGCATTTTTAACTTGACTTTTTTCTTTATTTATGCTATAACATATCCGTGTTCCTAAAAATCACAAAATCTGCTGACAAAACAGACTACATCTATGTTGTTGAAAGCTATCGTGATGACAAAGGAAGAGTCAGGCACAGATATCTTTTCAGTCTTGGCAAGCTTAAAGACTTTATATCTACCTCGGTGTTCAAAAAGTTAGCTCAAAAAGCTCTTGCTTTAGACAGTAGTTTTAACAAAGAAGGTGTAGAACTTTCTTGTTTATCAGAAGCAGAGGTATTAAGGTATGGACATCTTGTGCTTAAGCGTTTATGGGATATGTATGGACTTGATGAGTTTTTTAGTAGGTTTAGGAATAAAAGGAGAAAGTTTGA